>JACCDQ012141642.1_pt1 | contig 18782 bp, 16 predicted proteins | sample 7446031 | NCBI WGS metagenome assembly JACCDQ01 (sample SAMN15323442, study PRJNA562643) | freshwater metagenome | isolation source: river surface water | place: USA:Blue River Watershed | collected 2017-08-17
AAGGGCGGCAAGGTGGGTCTGTTCGGTGGCGCCGGCGTCGGCAAGACCGTGAACATGATGGAGCTCATCAACAACATCGCCAAGGCACACAGCGGTCTGTCCGTGTTCGCCGGCGTGGGTGAGCGTACCCGTGAAGGTAACGACTTCTATCACGAGATGGCCGATTCGGGCGTCGTGAACCTGGACAACCTGGGCGAGTCCAAGGTTGCCATGGTCTACGGCCAGATGAACGAGCCGCCGGGCAACCGTCTGCGCGTCGCGCTGACCGGCCTGACCATCGCCGAGTCCTTCCGTGACGAAGGCAAGGACGTGCTGTTCTTCGTGGACAACATCTACCGCTACACCCTGGCCGGTACCGAAGTGTCCGCTCTGCTGGGTCGCATGCCTTCGGCCGTGGGCTACCAGCCGACGCTGGCCGAGGAAATGGGCCGCCTGCAAGAGCGCATCACCTCGACCAAGGTCGGTTCGATCACCTCGATCCAGGCCGTGTATGTGCCGGCCGACGACTTGACCGATCCGTCGCCTGCCACCACCTTCGCCCACTTGGACTCGACCGTCGTGCTGTCGCGTGACATCGCCTCGCTGGGTATCTACCCGGCCGTCGATCCGCTCGACTCGACCAGCCGCCAGCTGGATCCGCTGGTCGTTGGCGAAGAGCATTACGCGACCGCCCGTGCCGTGCAGGGCACCCTGCAGCGCTACAAGGAACTGCGCGACATCATCGCGATTCTGGGTATGGACGAACTGGCTCCGGAAGACAAGCTCGCCGTGGCGCGCGCTCGTAAGATCCAGCGCTTCCTGTCCCAGCCCTTCCACGTCGCTGAAGTGTTCACCGGCTCGCCGGGCAAGTATGTGCCGCTGTCGGAAACCATCCGTGGCTTCAAGATGATCACCGCCGGTGAGTGCGATCATCTGCCGGAGCAGGCCTTCTACATGGTCGGCACCATCGACGAAGCCTTCGAAAAGGCCAAGAAGCTGGCGTAAAGCTTCGTATTCGGGCGCCTGGCATCGCTGCAGTGCTCGCCGTACCCCTCGTACGGCGGCGCGCTGCGCCTAACCAGACACCCGACTACTCGCTTTAAGTCAGATTCAACAAGGAGTAATGATGAGCACGATACAAGTCGAGGTGGTGAGCGCCGAAGAGGCTATCTTCAGCGGTCGCGCCAAGTTTGTGGCGCTGCCGGGCGAAGCCGGTGAACTGGGCATCCTGCCCGGTCACATCCCGCTGATCACGCGCATCAAGCCCGGTGCGGTGCGGATCGAGAAGGAAGACGGCAGCGAGGAATTCGTGTTCGTCGCCGGTGGCATCCTGGAAGTCCAGCCCAAGTGCATCACGGTGCTGAGCGATACCGCCATCCGCGGCCATGATCTCGATGAGGCCAAGGCCAACGAGGCGCGCAAAGCGGCCGAGGAAGCGCTCAAGAACGCCAAGAGCGATGTCGATCTGGCCAAGGCCCAGTCCGAACTCGCCGTCATGGCGGCCCAGATCGCTGCGCTGCGCAAGTTCCGCCAGAAGCGTTAAGCCCCCGGGCCCGCTTCGACCCTGCAACAAGAACCGCCTTCGGGCGGTTCTTGTGTTTGCGGTGCCTGCTGGCTAGGGCACAATCCGGCCATGCGCAGTCCCATGATCTCCGATGCCGAAGCCGACGAACTGGAAGAAGCTTTTTATGCCGCCTTGCGGGCTGGTGACCTCGAGCGCCTGATGGCCTGCTGGGCCGATGACGAGGAGGTGGTCTGCATCCATCCGGGCGGCATCCGCCTGGTGGGTCTGAGGGCGGTCCGCGATTCCTTTCGCGAACTGCTGGCCCAGGGTGGGGTGCGTATGCAGGTCCAGGAGGTGCGGCGCGTCCATGCCCCCGGCTGCTGCATCCACAGCGTGGTCGAACGCCTGGAGGTCATGACCGGCGAAGGCCTGCGTCACGGCTATCTGCTGGCCACCAACGTCTATGCCAAGACCGAAGCCGGTTGGCGCCTGTTGACCCACCACTCCAGCCCGGCCGACGCCGAGGCCATGGCCCAACTCACCGAGCAGAGCCACACCTTGCACTGAATCGTCATCCGTTGCGGCATGATGGAGCCTGTTTGAGGGCTGTCCTCGATGTCAGCGCTGCCGCAGGCAGCAGGAGCATGAACCATGGACGAGATTGTCAAGGCCGCGATGGCCAAATGGCCCGAGGTACCGGCCTGTTACGGCTGGCTGGGTCTCGATGCGCGTGGCCAGTGGTATCTGCGCGACGATGAGGTGCAGCGGATCGGGCCTTTTGCTGGTACTGATCAGGGCGGACGTGGCCAGCGGCTCGAACATGAGAAGCTGATCGCCTTCATCTGCCGCAATTACGGGCCTAGCGAGGAGGGCCGTTGGTTTTTCCAGAACGGACCGCAGCGGGTCTATGTCGAACTCGAGGTGGCGCCCTGGATCTGGCGGCTGCAGCCCGACGGGACTCTGGTCAGCCACACCGGACAGCCCGCCAGCTATCTCAGCAGCTGGGTGGATGAACAGGGACGACTCTACGTCGACACCGAGCTCGGACTGGGTCTGGTGCATAGCCAGGACATGCATCTGGCCGCCGACTGGGTGGAGCAGGGCCGCTGGCTGCCACAGGAATGTCTGGCGGCTGAACTGCCGCGCCGCTTCGGCTTCGTGCTGAGTCCGCAAGCCAGTCTGGCCAGCTAGGGCCTGCGTTGCGGGCACTGAAAAAAGGAAAAGCCGACTGGAGTCGGCTTTCGGGCTGTGGCGGCAGCGGGCCTGGATAGGCCCCTGCAGTGGCTTATTCGCCCTTGGGTTCGCTGAACTTGGCGCCGCCCGCGTTGGCCATGTAGGCCGCTGCGCGCGAGATTTCGAGGTCGCTCAAGGCACCGCCGGCCTGAGCCGGCATGGCATTCTTGCCCTTGAGCGCCGAGTTGGTCAGCGCGGCCAGGCCGGCGCCGATGCGGGGCGCCCAGGCGGCGGCATCGCCGAACTTGGGTGCGCCCAGAGCCCCGGCAGCATGGCAGGCGGCGCATTGTGCCTTGAAAGCCTGTTCGCCGGTCTTGGGCTCGCCGCCACCGGTAGCGACTTGCAGTTCGACCGTGCCCACGCGCTGCAGGCGCTGGGCCATGGCGGCCTCTTCCTGGATGCTCTTGGTGTCGGTCTTGCCACAGCCACCGAGCAGCAGTGCCAAGCCGACCGCTCCGATCATCGGCAAGGTCCAGCCGCGGCGGGCGTTGGGGTGGCCGTTCTGCAGCGCGTTCGCAAATTCGCTCATGTTGTCCTCGGGGGCTTGTGCTGGGTAGGAGTGAGCTCCCGAAGGCCGGGAGTGCTGATCAAATTATAGCCAAGCAGGGGCCCTTCACTCCTCGGTGGGCTGCTAGAATGGACAGTCAGCGTTCACCGCAAGCGGCTGTAGCTCAGTGGATAGAGTATCGGCCTCCGAAGCCGAGGGTCGTGGGTTCGATCCCCGCCAGCCGCACCAAAATCAATGACTTCCGTGGGTTTTTCATGGCCCACGCCACCTCAAAGTCATGCCCTCCGGGCTCCATCTCCTTCCTATCCGGGCCAGGTTTGCAAAAAGGCCCAGGGTCATGGCTTTGAAGCGATCGGGTCTGTGGCCCATCCATGGCCCACGCGTGGCCCATCGCACTGCCCGGTTTTCACCTTTTCCCCGTTTTTGGACCATTGGCCTCCTGGCCCATGGTCCGAGCCGCTTGCGGCCACGCTGAGTAGCCTGTCGTCATGAGCCAACTTGCATTCGAATTCGTGCCGCCGCCGGAGCGCAAAGCCGCATCTGCTGTCACCCGAAGACATGGCCCGGCTGCTGGCGCAACACCCCGACTACCGCGTGCTGCGCCGCCTGGTGCCGGTGCTCGACCACGGCCCTGCGCCGGCCGATGCGGGTGTGCAGCGTGTGCTGGTGCTCGACACCGAGACCACCGGCCTGTCCCACGCCAGCGACAAGATCATCGAACTGGCCCTGCTGCTGGTGCAGGTGGACGTGGCCACGGGCCGGCCCTTTGGCCCGGTGGAAACTGCCATTTCACTGGTGGACGAGGAGTTCGCTTGACCTTGCCGGTCATAGCATCGGTATGCCAGAGAGTTGTGATCAGTCAGTCCACTCCAACGTGAACAGCTAACGATCACCGCAGCCACCAGTGCCACTGATCATGGTCAGAACTGAAGCCACCCGTGTCAACATCGGTCAAATGACAGGCCTCGGCGATAGCAGTCCTTCGGGCTGTTATCGCCGAGTGACACAGTGTTCAGCCTGAAGCTGACCAAGCGAAGCCAAGGTAGGCTCCGCAGCAGCCCAGTGGGGCTTATGGGGGGTCATAGCCTAGACAACTCCGAACGGATTTGTTCTTTCAGTAGCATCAGCTTGGGTGCGAGCACGTCCACCCACCGTTCGAGATCGTCTTGCGTGGAGACACTGACGTTCAACACGCAGATGCCTTCCGCGCTGGCGAATGCCGTCGCCACGGCGAGCACTTCCGGCTGCCAGCTGGCCCAGCAATAGCCTTGTGACTTCATGCGCTGCATTGAGGCTTCGAGGCCTTTTTTGACCTCCGGCCAGTGCCGGCCGTTGCGTCGCTTGAAGAGGGGTTCGAGCACCCGGTAGCGTTCCACCGGTGCTGTAGCGAGGTATGCCTGTCCCAACGATGTCAGCTCCATCGGAACGCGCTGGCCGGACACAACGTTGCGCAGCGCAACGCGACGGTTGTAGCGGATCGACTCCAGATAAACCATCTCGTCCCGGTCCGGATAGGCCAGACCGACGTTGATGCGTTCGCGCTCGGCCAGCGCGCGCATGCGCGGTGCGGCGATGGCCAGCACCTGGGAGCCCAATCGCATCGCATGCCCCAGGCTGAGGACCAGCGGCGCGAGCCGGTAGGCGCGGCGGGCGCGGTCTTGTTGCAACAGCCCCGCAGCCACCAGGGTCTGGGTGAGCCGGCTCACCGTGGACGTGGACAGGCCAGTCCGTTCCGCGATCTCTCCATTGCCCAGCAGGTCTGACCCCGGCCGGAAGGCGCGCAGGATGTCGGCGCCGCGCAGCAGGGAGCGGTTCGCGGTGGATCGGCCAGGGTGTTCTTCGAGGGGATTCATGGTGTGCCTTTTGAGGGTTTTCCCGGGAGTTCGGGTGGCATTTCTCTCGTGCTGGGATTATTCTAAATTCCACTCAATGGAATTAAATGGATCTCAAAGCAGCCTTGCGCTCCTAAGCTCAGGACTAGCCCAACCGGTCGGTGCGGCAACCAACCAGAGACCGCGCCGGACTCTTTCATCCAGGAGACATTCCATGAACCTCTTTTCCATTTCCCTCCGAGGCTTGGCCAGTGGCCTGTGCCTGAGTCTGGCGGCGTTCGCCGGTGCGGCCCAAGCCGAGTACCCGGCGGACAAGCCGGTGCGCATCGTCGTGCCGTTTGCACCGGGCGGTGGCACCGATCTGATCGCCCGCACGCTGGGACTGGGCATGTCGCAGGCGCTGGGCCAGACGGTGATCGTCGAAAACAAGCCCGGTGCCGGTACGGTGATCGGCACCGACCTGGTCGCCAAGAGTGCGCCGGACGGCTACACCCTGGTGATCGCCACCATGGCGCACGCCGTCAATCCGAGTTTGCTGGCCAAACTGCCCTACAACAACGACACCGCGTTTGCCGCGGTGAGTCTGGTGGGCAAGGGGCCGAACGTACTGGTGGTGCGCACTGAAAGCCCGTACAAGTCGGTGAAGGACGTCCTGGATGCAGTGAAGGCCGGCAAGAGGTTGACCTACGCCTCACAGGGCAATGGCACCTCGGCCCACCTGGCTGGTGAAATGTTCGTGAACCTCACCAAAGCCGACCTGCTGCACATCCCCTACCGCGGCGCCGGTCCTGCCATGAATGACCTGCTCGGTGGCCAGGTAGACATGTTCTTTGGCACCGCCGCAGCTGTGTCCAGCATGGTCGATCAGGGCAAGCTGCGCGCCCTGGCGGTGACCACGCCCGAGTCTTCGCCGGCCTTCAAGGGCGTGCCCACGGTGGCTGCCACGGTGCCGGGCTATTCGGTCGAGAGCTGGTACGGCTTTTTTGTCCCCGCCGGCACGCCGGCGCCGGTGATCGCCAAGCTCAATGCCGCCGTCAAGAAGGCCGCACAAAGCCCAGAGTTCGTGAAGAAGGTGGAGCACGAAGGCTTGGTCGTCACCGCTTCCGATCCCGCCGAGTTCGACCGTTACGTGAAGGCCGAAGAGGCGCGCTGGAGAAAGATCGTCAAGGAAAACAACATCAAGGCCGACTGAGCCCCGGACAACCGACATGGACTACACACTGATTGAACTGACCGTGAGCGAAGGCGTTGCCACGCTCACCCTCAACCGACCCGACAAGCGCAACGCCATGAGCGACGGCATGCGTTCGGAATTCATCCACGCGCTGGAGTCGGTGACCGCCGACAAGGCGATCCGCGCCCTGGTGCTCACCGGCGCCGGCAAGGGCTTCTGCGCCGGTGGCGACATCAGCGGCATGCAAAAGCGCATGAATGCACCGGCGGGCGAGGTCGGCTTCAACGGCTGGCACCGCCAGCAGCGCGTGCACCACACGCAGGCCCTGCTGCACACCTGCCCCAAACCGGTGATTGCCGCGGTGAACGGTGCGGCCTCAGGCCTGGGGGCCGACACCGCGCTGGCCTGCGACTTCATCATCGCCAGCGAGTGGGCGAGCTTCGCGTGGTCGTATGTGCTGCGCGGCATCATTCCGGACGGCGGCGGCATGTACTTCCTGCCGCGCCGCGTGGGCCTGGCCAAGGCCAAGGAACTCATCTTCACCGGCCGCCAAGTGAAGGTGGACGAGGCGCTGGCACTGGGCATCGTGGACCGCAAGACCGGCGCCGACACGCTGCTGGCCGACGCCCAGGCCTGGGCCGCCGAACTGAGCCAGGCGTCCAGCACGGCCATCGCGCTAACCAAGACCATCCTCAACCAGAGCTTTGAGCTGTCCTCGCACGACGTGTTCGCGCAGGGCAGCCAGGCGCAGGGCATCTGCTACACCAGCAGCGAGCACCGCGCCTCGGTGGAGGCGTTTCTGGCCAAGACCGCCAGCAAGGAGTGAACACCATGGACGCGCCCGTTTTCGCACCTTCGAACGCCATTGCCCGCCTGCTGCAGCCGCGCAGCGTCGCCATCATCGGGGCCTCGGCCGACCCCGGCAAAACCGCGGGCCGCCCCGTGGCCTACCTGCAAAAGCACGGTTTTGCTGGCCGCATCCTGCCGGTCAACCCCAAGGCCGACCGCATCGGCGAGCTGCCGTGTTACCCCGACATCGCGTCGTTGCCCGAAACGCCCGATGTCGCCATCGTGCTGCTAGGAGCCGAGCGCGCCCACCTCGCGGTGAAGGAGCTCTCGGCGCGCGGTTGTGCGGCCGCCATCGTGCTGGCCAGCGGCTACACCGAGACCGGTGAAGACGGCGCGCGCCGCCAGAAGCAGCTGGTGGAGGCGGCCGGGTCGATGCGCATCCTGGGCCCCAACACCATCGGGCTGGTGAACCTGACAGACGCCATCGTGCTCTCCGCCACCGGTGCGCTGGAGATGGATGAGTTCCCGGTGGGAGGCATCGGAGTGGTGTCGCAGAGCGGCGGCATCCTGGGTTCGCTGCTGTCGCGGGCCGCCGCACGCGGCATCGGTCTTTCCAAGCTGATCTCCACCAGCAACGAGGTAGACCTGGAGCTCGCCGACTTCATCGACCACCTGGCGGACGACCCGGCCACGCATGTGATCGCGCTGTACGTCGAGACGGTGCGCGACCCCGCCAAGTTCCGGGCCGCCTGCCTCAAGGCGGCGCGCAAGGGCAAGCCGGTCGTGGCCTTCAAGATCGGCCGCTCGGAAGCGGGCGCGCAAGCCGCCGTGTCGCACACCGGTGCCATGGCCGGTGCCGACCGTATGTACGACGCGTTGTTCAAACAGGTGGGGGTCATCCGCGCGCAGACCTTCAACGACCTGCTGGACATCCCCGTGGCCCTGGCGACCGGCCGCAGCCTGCGTGGCCAGCGCGTGGCCATCCTCACCAGCACCGGCGGTGCCGGCACGCTGGTGTCCGACGACTTGGGCGTGGCCGGTTTCCAAACGCCCGCGCCCGATGCGGCCACAGCCGAGGCGCTGCGCGCGCTGCAGACCGGCAGCGAAGCCGTGCTGGACCGCAACCCGATCGACGTGACCCTGGCCGGGTTGCGGCCCGACCTGCTGCGCGGCGCGATCCGCGCCCTGTTGGCCAGCCCGAGTTACGACGCGCTGGTGATCATCGTCGGCTCGTCCAGCCTGGCCATGCCCGAGCTGATGGCCAACGCCATCCGCGACTGCCTGCCCGATTCGGACAAGCCGGTGATGGCCTACGTGAGCCCGCACGCACCCGAAGTGGGTGCGCTGCTGACGCGCAATGGCGTGCCCGCCTTTGCGGCCGCCGAGAGCTGCACCGCGGCGCTGGCCGCCATGTTCAAGGTCGGCAGCTTTGTCGCCCCGGTCGAAGAGAACGAGGCGGGCAGCGCGGTTGCTGTGGGTGACTTGCCATCGGGATCGCTGGACGAGGCTCAGGCCAAGCAACTGTTCACGCGTTTCAACGTGCCCTGTGCGGCCGAGCGCATCGTCACCACCCCGGCCGAAGCCGAGGCTGCCGCGCGCGAGCTGGGTGGCCGCGTGGTGCTCAAGATCCTCTCGTCGCAGATCACGCACAAGAGCGATGTGGGTGGCGTGGCCATCGGCCTCACATCCGAGACCGTGGGCGAGCGCCTGATCAGCATGACTGCCGACGTGCAGGCCAAGGCCGGCGTGCGCCCGGACCGCTTCCTCGTGCAGGAGATGGTGGGTGGCGGCACCGAGCTGATCCTGGGCATGCACCGCGATGCGCTGGGCACGGCCGTGCTGCTGGGCATGGGCGGTGTGACGGCCGAGCTGTTCAAGGACACTACCATGCGCCTGCTGCCGCAGGACGCGCAGGGGCTCAAAGGACTCAGCCGCGCCGATGCCTTGTCGATGGCGAAAGACCTCAAAACCTGGCCGCTGCTCGACGGCTTCCGTGGCAGGCCCAAGGCGGACGTGGATGCGCTGGTGGACGCCATCGTGGCGTTCTCCCGCATGGCGGCGCAGCTCGGGGACCGTCTGGTGGAAGCCGAGATCAACCCGGTGTTCGTGCGCGCCCAAGGCCAGGGCGTGAGCGCCGCCGACGGCGTGGTCGTGCTGGCCTGAGGACGCTTTCATGACGCCACGTGTGTATCTGGAACGGGAGGGCGAGATCGCTGTGATCGTGATCGACAACCCACCCATCAATGCCGGCTCCGCTGCCGTGCGGCAGGGGCTGATGGCGGCCATGGAGACGCTGCGCACCGACGACTCGCTGGAAGGCGCGGTGCTCATTGGCGCCGGCAGCACCTTCATCGCGGTTTCCGATCTCCGCGAGTTCGGTCAGCCGCTGACCGAGCCTCAGCTGCCGGCGGTGATCGCCGCCATCGAAACCTGCGGCAAACCGGTGGTCGCCGCGCTGCACGGCGCCGCGCTGGGCGGTGGTTTCGAGTTGGCACTGGGTTGTGATGCGCGCGTGGCCGCGACCGGCACCGTGGTCGGTCTGCCCGAGGTGACTCTGGGCATCATTCCCGGCGCAGGCGGCACGCAGCGGCTGCCGCGCATCGTCGGCATTCCGCGTGCGATCCATTTGATCTGCTCGGGCGAACGGATGGCTGCCCCGGCCGCCCTCGAGGCGGGGTTGGTGGACCGGATCGCCTCCGACGATCTGCGCGTCGCAGCGGTGGCGCATGCCAGGCAGCTCAAGAGAAAGAAGCAGCTGGTGCGCGAACAGGTGGTGCCGCCGGCCCAGCACGCAGACGTGGCACAAGCCACGGCCGCTGCGCTCAAAGTCGGCAAACGCCGGCCCGCGGTGCTGGCGGCCATCGACGCCATCACGGCCACGGCGCATGTGGGCATCGACCAGGGATTGGCCGATGAGCGCGCGGTATTCCAGCGGCTGCGCGTCTCGCGTGAGGCGTTTGCGTTGCGGCACCAGTTCTTTGCCGAACGCGACAGCGGCAAGCACCCTTCTCTGGGCGAAGTCGCACCGCGCACGGTGGAGCATGTGGCCGTGATCGGCGCCGGCACCATGGGTTCGGGCATCGCCATCGCCGCACTCGACGCCGGCTATCGCGTTCTGCTGCTGGAGCAGGACGCCGCTGCGTTGGAGCGCGGCGCTGGGCGCATCCACGCGCACTACGCCACGCGGGTGCAGGGCGGCAAACTCGGTGCCAGCGCCGCCGCGGCCTGCCAGGACCGCCTGCAGACCAGCCTGGACTGGGCCGACCTGGCCCGCGCCGACCTGATCATCGAAGCGGTGTTCGAAGCGCTCGATGTGAAGCAGCAGGTGTTCCAGCGCATCGACGCCGTGGCGCGCCCGGGCGCGGTGCTGGCCTCCAACACCTCGTACCTGGACCTGGACGCCATCGCGGCGGCCACCTCGCGCCCGCACGACGTGATCGGTCTGCATTTCTTCAGCCCGGCCAACGTCATGAAGCTGATGGAAGTGGTGCGTGGCAAGGCCTCCGCGCACGACGCGCTGGCCACCGGCCTGGGCTTTGGCAAGCGGCTGAAAAAGCTGCCGGTTCTGACCGGCAATGCCTTCGGCTTCATCGGCAACCGGCTTTACGCGGCCTACCGGCGTCAGTGTGAATTCATGATCGAAGAGGGCGCCTGGCCGGAGCAGGTGGACGCCGCGCTGCAGGCTTTCGGTTTTGCCATGGGGCCGTTCGCGGTGGCGGACCTGTCGGGGCTGGACATCGCCTGGCGCATGCGCCAGGCACAGGCCACCACACGCGACCCGAAGGCGCGCTACATGCACATTCCCGACCGCCTGTGCGAGGCCGGGCGCCTGGGTCGCAAGACCGGTGCGGGGTACTACCGCTACCCCGAAGGCAGCAAGGGCACGCAGGTGGACGAAGCCGTACACCTGCTGATCGAACAATGTCGGACCGCCAAGGGCATCACGCCGCGCGAATTGAATGACGACGAGATCATGCGCCGGGCGCTGCTGGCTATCGTCAACGAGGCGGCGCAACTGCTGGCCGAAGGGGTGGCTGAGCGCGCCACCGATGTGGATGTGGTGATGGTCAACGGTTATGGGTTCCCGCGCTGGGAAGGCGGCCCGGTGTTCTGGGCCCGCGAACGCGGCGCAGCCGCCCTACAGGAAGACATGCATTGGCTGGCCGGGCTCAGCGGGCCGGGCTTTGTGGCCGGCGACATGCACCACCTGCTCACCACGGAGAACTGAACATGCACGCTGTTGAAACATTCGCGCGCTTCGCAACCGGCTTTGCCCGGACACCTCTGCCCGCCGAGGTGGCGCACCACGCCCAGCGCGCGGTGGTCGACTGGTACGCGTCGATCTACCCAGGCCTCGACACGCCGGCCGTGCAGGTGCTGACCCAGACCCTGGCGGAAGACCTGGACCGGGGTGCGGCGCAACTGGTGTTGGGGCGAACAGCCACCACACGTGCGGCCGCCCTGATCCAGGGAACTGCGGCACACGCTGCCGAGGTGGACGACAGCTTCCGCGACGCGATGTACCACCCTGGCGCAGCCACCATCGCCGCTGCACTGGCGATGGCCCAGACGGGGGGCGCGAGCGGCCCCGAGTTCCTGCGCTCGGTGGTGCTCGGCTATGAGGTCTCCACCCGCATCGGCGTGGTGATGGGGCGCCCCCATTACAAGTACTGGCACAACACCGGCACCATGGGCAGCTTTGGCGCTGCCGCCGCCGCGGCGAGCCTGCTGAAACTGGAAGAGGCCGCATTTGCCCACGCCCTGGCCATCGCCGCGACCTTCACCGCGGGTCTGCAACAGGCCTTCCGCGGTGAGGCCATGGCCAAACCGCTGCACGCGGGGCGTGCGGCCGAGGCCGGTGTGCTGGCGGCGCAGCTGGCTGCGGGCGGCATGCGCAGCTCGCTCGATGTGCTCGAAGGCGAATCGGGCCTTGGACAGGCGATGAGCGAAGGGCCGGACTGGTCCGCCGTGGGTGCCACGCTGGGCAGCGACTTCCACATCACCCGCCTGACCTTCAAGAACCACATCGGTTGCGGCCACACCTTTGCCGCCATCGACGGCGCGCTGGAACTGCAGCGCCAGCACGGCTTCAGCCATGCGGACATCGAGCACGTGGCGCTGGGCGTCTACCAGCCGACGCTGGACATTGCTCCCCACGTGGACCCGCAGAACGCCGACCAGGCGCGATTCAGCCTGCACTACATGGTGGCGACCGCGCTGGTGCACGGCAGCGTGCGCCTCTCGGCTTTTGAGCCCGACCGGCTGAACGATCCGGCCACGCGCTCGCTGATGCAGCGCATCCACAAGGCGCTGGATCCCGAGGTGGATACCGCCTTCCCGGGCCGGCGCGGTGCGCGCGTGGCGATCACGCTGCGCGACGGCCGGCACCTGACGCTGCTGCAGGCCGACCGCAAGGGCGACCCCGAGCTGCCGCTGTCCGATGCCGACCTCGAGGGCAAGCTCATGGAGCTGGCCACGCCCGTGATCGGCGAGGCACCCGCACGTGCCTTGCTCGCTCGCATCTGGCAATTGCACCAGAGCACGAACCTTCCCTGAAAAGAAACCTCATGACCCACGCCTTCATTTGCGACGCTGTGCGCACACCCTTTGGCCGCTATGGCGGAGCCCTTTCCAGCGTGCGCGCCGACGACCTCGGGGCCGTCCCGCTGCGGGCGCTGATGGAACGCCACCCGCAACTGGACTGGGACGCGGTGGCCGATGTGATCTACGGCTGCGCCAACCAGGCCGGCGAAGACAACCGCAACGTGGCGCGCATGAGCGCGCTGCTGGCGGGCTTGCCGGTGTCGACGCCGGGCTCCACAGTCAACCGCCTGTGTGGCTCGGGCCTGGACGCGCTGGGCACGGCGGCGCGCGCCATCAAGAGCGGCGAGGCCGAGTTGATGATCGCCGGTGGGGTGGAGAACATGAGCCGCGCGCCGTTTGTGATGCCCAAGGCGACCAGTGCCTTCTCGCGCGCCAACAGCGTGGAGGACACCACCATCGGCTGGCGCTTCGTCAACAAGTTGATGAAGGCGCAGTACGGTGTGGACAGCATGCCCGAGACGGCGGAGAACGTGGCGACCGAGTTCCACATCTCGCGCGCCGACCAGGACCGCATGGCCGTGGCCTCGCAGACCAAGGCCCTGGCGGCGCAGGAGGCGGGCGTGTTCGACGCCGAGATCGTGCCGGTGCATGTGCCGCAGAAGAAGGGTGATGCCCTGGTGGTGAACCGCGACGAACACCCGCGCGCCACCACGCTGGAAGCGCTCGCGAAACTGAAAGGGGTGGTGCGTCCCGACGGCAGCGTGACTGCTGGCAACGCCTCGGGCGTGAACGACGGCGCTGCCGCGTTGCTGCTGGCCAGCGAAGCCGCCGCCTCCCGCCATGGCCTCACGCCACGCGCTCGCGTGGTCGGCATGGCCACCGCCGGTGTGCCGCCGCGCATCATGGGCATGGGCCCGGCACCTGCCACGCGCCAGGTGCTGGCACTCACCGGCCTGACGCTGGCGCAGATGGACGTGATCGAACTCAACGAGGCTTTTGCCGCACAGGGCCTGGCCGTGCTGCGCGACCTGGGCCTGGCTGACGACGACGCGCGCGTCAACCCGAATGGCGGCGCCATCGCCCTGGGCCACCCCTTGGGGGCGAGCGGCGCCCGCCTGGCCACCACAGCCGTCAACCAGCTGCACCGCAGCGGCGGCCGTTACGCCCTGTGCACCATGTGCATCGGGGTAGGGCAAGGCATTGCGGTGGTGCTGGAACGGGTTTGATCTTTCAATTGACACTTGGCTTGTTGCATCACCAGCCCAACGTGTCTTGCGCTACAGAGCGAGCAGCCCATGGATCTTCGTCAACTCCGCTATTTCGTCACGGTCGCTGAGGAACTGAACTTCAGCCGGGCCGCGCTGCGTCTCCACATGAGCCAGCCGCCGTTGTCGCACCAGATCAAGATGCTGGAAGACGAGCTCGGCATAGTGCTGTTGGAGCGTAACCGGCGCGAGGTCAAGCTCACGGCAGCCGGGCGCACGTTTCTCCACGACAGCCGTGCGTTGCTGGACCAGGCCCAGGTCGCCCTCCAGCGGGCCCGTCTCTCAGGGCAGGGGCGAACCGGCTCGCTGCGGGTGGGCATGGCCACCTCAGCCATTGACCTTGTGTTACCCGCCTTCCTGGCCGGTGTGCGCGAGCGCGGTGCACTGGCTCAAGTGGTGTTGACCGACATGGGTTCGGAAGACCAGGTGCGCGCCCTGACGCAGGACCGCATCGACCTGGGGTTTGTGCATGCCCGTGTGGTGGCCAAGGCACTGGACCGGCGACCGGTGCACATCGAAGGACTGGCCGTGGTCCTGCCCGAAGGGCATGCTTTGGCTGGCCGCAGTGCCCTGAGCTTGCTGGACCTGGCGGAGGAACCCATGATTACCTTTTCGCGCGAGCACCGTTCGGCGCTGTTCGACTCGCTGGTGGCGGCCTGCATGAATGCGGGTTTCAGCCCGCGGCTGGTGCACGTGGCGCGGCACCCCATGAGCATGTTCCAGATGGTGCGACAGGGTCTCGGCATCTGCGTGGTGCCGGCGTCCTACGCCGGGGCGGCAGGCCATGGTCTGTGCGTTTTTGCCCTGCCACCCGACGCTGGCGTGATCCAGATCGACGCGGTGTGGCGCCCGGACATCACATCGCCGCTGTTGCAAGAGGTGGTCGATTTTGTGCTGCCCGATCTGGTGCCGACCATGGGCAGTTCGAACTGAGCCCATGCGTCGATTTGCCGTGCTTCAACCGTAACCCAGGCCCTGGCCACGGCAGGTGGTCGTCCCGGTGGGCTCTGGCCGCTCGCCGCTCCACGGCAGATCAAAGGGCAAACGGCCCGTTGGCGCATGGCGGCCCGTCAGCACATCGAACAACGCTTCCGGACGCAGACCGAAGTGCGCCACGATGGCCGTGGCCCATGGCGCGATCCGGGTCAGATCGGCCGGTCTCTCCAGGTAGATCGACACCACGGTTGGCACACAGGCAGCGATCCGGCGAAACGACTGGTACGCCGGGTCATCCTCGGAAAATCCGGTGTCCCCTTCGCGGTAGCGGCGTCCGAAGAAGTGCTGCGGGTGCAGCATTTCATGGGGCGTGGTCAGTCCGACGATGGCCAGGTCGGCGTCTTCCGGTCGCTCTGTCACTTCAAACCCGTACCGCCGGGCCAGGTCGGCATCGATCTGGTGCAGATACAGGATCGACCTGTCGCGCAGCGGCAGTGTGGCCCCATGGTTCTTCAGCAGAACCAGCGAGCGCCGCTGCGCATCCAGCGCCAACGCCTGTGCGGCGTCGTGGCCCACCAGTGATTCAGCCGCCTGCTCGTTGACGTAGGGATCTTCGAACAACCCCAATAGAAACCGTTGGGTCATGATGCGCTGCACCGCCTGATTCACGGCCTGCATCGGCAGCAGTCCGCGTTGGACCGCGTCGATGATCCAGCCCGGATCCTGTGCGCCTCCAAACTGGTCCACGCCGGCCAGGACCGCCTTGGCGAAACGCTCGGTCTTGGTCAGGTGCTCCACGCCCCAGGGCATCGAAATGTCCTGCGGACCGGGCAGGCTTGCGGGTGGCGCGCCTTCGATGCAGGCACGGCTGCAATCGTCGGTGATGTGCCAGTCGGACATCACCACACCGGCGAAGCCAAAGCGTGTGCGCAGGATGTCGGTCAGCAGTTGCCTGTTGAAGCCCACACCCACGCGCTCAATCTCGCTGGGGGTTCCTTGCACGGTCAGGCCAGCGGGCGGCAAGCTGTAGGCCGGCATCACGCTCCCCACGGCGGCGGCGAAGGCGCCAGTGAACGGGATGATATGGGGTTCGAAATCGGCGCTCGTCGCGCTCATGTACCGGCCGTAGTGGTTGTGTGCATCGAAGCCATCGGCCAGCGTGGCGCCGTAGCCGACCCAATGCTTGACCACCGACACCACGCTGTCGGGGCCCAGACCACAGTCACCCGCCTGAATGCCTTCCACGTAGGCCTGCACCAGGCGTGAGGCCAGTTGGGGCTCGTTGCCGAAGCAGCCATTGCCACGGTGCCAGCGCGGATGGACCGCAAGATCGGCCATCGGCGAGAGGGCGACACGGATGCCCACCGCTCGGTACTCTTGCCGAACGCTCGCGGCATAGCGCCGCACCAGGTCCTCATCGCCAATGGCCGCCAGACCGGCGGGATCGGGCCACTGCGTGAAGCTACCCGCCGCCACGCTGACTCCCTGCGAAGCGCTGAACTGGTTGCGAGGGTCGGACGACAGCAGCACCGGGATGCCCAGCCGGCCGTCTTCCGCGATGGTCTGGAGCTGGTTGTGTTGCCCGGCCATCTCGCGAACCCCGGTGTTCAACCGGTTCAGAAACGTCGTGATGTGGCGCCCGAGCACCATCTCTGACACCGAGGGGAACTCCCAGGCCACGCCGGCGCCGGGCAGTGTCGATGAGGCCGAGGAAGGGGGGTTGGCGTGCATCATGGCGCCGGCCTTTTCGGCCAGGCTCATGCGAGCCACAAGGTCGGCCGCGCGTTCGCTGGCGGGCAGCCGCCAGTCCTCGTAAGGGTCCAATTGGCCGTTGCGGTTGTGGTCCTTGAACCGCAGGCCCTCCCGCTCCAGCAACCGGACACGACGGGCTTGTAGATGCGCTTGCATGGTGTTCAGAATTTCGCGGCGGAGGGCGCTGATCAGAACCGATGGCTCATACCGAACTCGATGCCACGGGAGGCCTGACCAGCCACGGCTGCCGGGGGCGTACCCACAGCGAATTTGGCTGCGCCCTTGTTGGTGATGCGGGTGTAGGTACCGTACAGGCTGGTGCGCTTGGACAGCGCATGCACATAGCCCAGGGCCACCTGCGTGGCATCGTCACCGCTGATCGAGGTCACCCCTTGTTTGCCGGATGCGTCGGCCCGGGTGATGTTCGCCCGCACCGTGCCGGCTGCCCCGACCGGCACATGGACGCCCAGTTGTGTGACAGTGCGCTTGGCCTCAAGGTACTCGTTGACCACCAGGCTTCCAAAGAGCTTGACGACTCCAAAGTCGTAACGACCGGCCAGCGAGGTGCGCTTGTGGTCGCCCGCGTTGGCGTCGATCACGCTGTAGGCGCCAGAGATGTCCAGCGGTCCGGCTGCATAACCGAGGCGGGCACCTCTGAAGGCCGATGCGGGAACGCCTTCGCCCGCTGCCCACATGGCGTTGGCATAAAAGCCACCCAGTGTCTTGGGCGTGTTGTAGGCCACAGAGTTGTCGGCGCGGGCCCAGAGACCGGTGCCTTCGATGCCGCTGCCGAACGCAGTCGAGTGGAACTTGCCTTGATCAGCGAGCCCGCTGGTGCCAAAGGTGTCGTACTCGCCGAAAGCGGTGTAGCCAGGCGTCAAGGCGCGGCCCAGGACGACCTCGCCCAACGAACCCGACAGGCTGACGGTGGTGCGGCGGTTCCAGAGGCGGGTGGCGTTCGCGGTGCCGTTGTCGATGTTCACCGTGCCCTCGATCCAGCCGCCCGCTTTCAAACCACCGCCCAGGTCTTCTTCCACCCGAACGCCGACCCGACTGCCGGCCAGGCCACCGCTGGCAAGGCTGCTCTGTGATTCGGAACCGTTGCTGGTGTGGCGGATCGCCGCGTCTGCAACGCCAAAGACGGTTGCAGTGCTCTGCGCCGATGCGCTGACCGCGGTCAGCAGGCCTGCCAGGGCGATGGTGAGGTGGGTGTGTTTCAAGTGAATCTCCGTTGTTCGGTGTTGAGGGATGCCGGGCCGGAATTTAAGAGTGCTCTCTGGAGCCGTCCAATACCGTTGGCATCCATCTCTGATTGCGACCACGAATAAGCGGGCGGCATCCGGAGCTGCGGCGTCCGAGCGTGTGGCCGCCTGCTCAAAGGGACGTGTGGGAGGAGGGAGGAAACGGGTTCGCGTTATCCGGTCGCGAGATATCTGTCGTTTCTCATCGGTATTGGACTGGGCATCGTCAGCGTCCTAAAGTTTGTGCTCCAAACCGAGGAGCGACGATGAACTTGAATGCTGAACAACCCGGTTCACCCGGAGTCTTCATCCGCCGGTGGACTGCGCGGGCCCTGCTGGCTGTGATGGTGTCCACGTCGGGCATGGTGTTGGCTCAGTCCGAGTCGAGCTATCCGGCCAAGCCGATCAAACTCATTGTCCCGTTCGTTCCCGGAGGCCCTAACGACATCGCGGCGCGGCTCGTTGCCCCCTACCTTGCCGAACGACTGAAGACATCGGTCATCGTGACCAACATCGGCGGCGCGGGTGGGCGCATCGGCTCCAAAGCAGTGACCTCCGCGCCAGCCGACGGGTACACGATCATGATGGGGGGCACCAACCTCAACGTGGTGATACCAGCCGTCTTCAAGGGGCTGGACTATGACCCGGTGAAGGATTTTGTTCCGGTCGGTGCCATCGCGACCGACACCATGTTGCTGGCGATCCACCCGAGCCTGCCCGTGAAGAGCGTGGCCGAGTTCGTGATGTACAGCAAGAGCCAGCCGGGCAAAGTGAGCGCGGGTTCGGCGCCGGGGATTGGCCCGCACTTTGTGGTCGAGCTGTTCAAGCTGCGCACCGGTGCCGACATCACTTTCGTCCCCTACAAAGGGGCCGCGCAGGCGATCCAGGACACCTTGGGCGGTCACCTTTCGATGACGGTCACCAACAAGGCCGTGCTGCTGCCGCTGATCCAAAAGAACCAGTTGCGTGCGCTGGCCGTGACAAGCCCCTCGCGCATGGCCGATCTGCCTGACGTTCCCACGCTG
>JACCDQ011450371.1_pt1 | contig 18777 bp, 17 predicted proteins | sample 7446031 | NCBI WGS metagenome assembly JACCDQ01 (sample SAMN15323442, study PRJNA562643) | freshwater metagenome | isolation source: river surface water | place: USA:Blue River Watershed | collected 2017-08-17
AATACTTAATTTAGGATCCTGTGCTAAAGCAGGATTGCCAAATAAATCTTTGTCTAAATAGCTGTAATTCATGCGATTAGGATAGTTCTGCGAAGCCAATGCCTGTTTCTCCAAACCCATTTCCGTTATAAAACATATAGGTGGTTTGTTTTTCAGTAAACACATGCGGGTATTCGACCATGATATTCTCCCAATTACTTTCAGGCGTAATGTCCAGTCCGGTGTCTTCTGTTTTAGTCCATTCAAGTAAATCGGAGCTAATCGCACATTTGATGCGGTAGGAATTGGCCGGGTCCTCTCTATAATTCGTTGATTTTCGGATGGCAAACCAAAGGTAATATTGGCCATTTAACGCTAATACAGATGCTTTTGAGATACCTCCTTCACCTTCTTCAAGGCCAACGGCGGTTTTATTTAACGGAGTCCAATCAATTAGATTTTCGGATGTGGCTATCTTAATATCGTAGATGGGTTCGATGCGTCCGTTTAATTCTTCCCATTGGCGACAGGATAAATAATATCCGTAAAAGAGATTGTCTTTTTGAATGATGGAGATGGTGCCCACATAACCAGGTTCCCGGTGGGAAGTGGCAAAAACAGGTCCTGTAGAGAATTTTTCCCAGGTTTGGCCTTGGTCTTTGCTTATGGCTAACCCTAAATTGTTATGATAAGGGACATCGATTCGATTCGCCCATCCGATGTAGTAAAGGTATTTTAAGTCACCTACCTGGAAAATTTCGGTAGGCATCACGCCAGCCCAATCGAAACTTCCGCGTGCACCGGGATCTAGAATAGGTCCGTCGCATTGACGAAGTATGTTGGTTGGATTCCCAGCTTCTACATCGAAATAGTAGGGCTTGCTAGGTCCTCGATTTTCTCTTTTGGAATAATAAACGCGCCAAAATCCATCGTGATGCGTGTCTACAATGGGTACTTGCGCGTGGCAAGCGTTGAAAATATTACCTTTTTTTATCCATTCCATAGATTGCGCGTGGACGTTTATTCCACGCGCAAAGATAGGATATTATCGTATAGTTGAGAAATTAGTCGGGCTCATGTAGATAGATTCTGTCTTTTCTACGATTTTGCCATCCTTCTCAGATGCTTCTTTAACAGCAATCCATTTAGGATCTAGACGGAATGCATCAAAGCTAGCTTTACCAGCTTCTGGACTTTTATGAGCTAGGAAATACAACAACTTACTCGGCGAACCATCTTTAGGGATCGTAGTGAAGTATGCGATATTTTCCATACCGTGTTTCTTGAACAATTTCGTTGTGTGATTACGGAAACGCGCTAGAACATTAGGTAATTTGTCTGGCATCGCTGTATACGTGCGCATTTCAAATGTCCGATCTTCTGCTCCTTTAGAAGGTTTGATTTTTGGGCTGAAATCAGTGGCTTGCATGAAAATACTGGTCACTTTGGCAACAATTTTCCCTGATTCTTCTGATTTCTTAGCTACTTCTTTCCACTCGGGATCACGTCCAAATTGCTTCCATGACGAATCACGATCTGCTTGACTTGGGTAAGAAAGAATGTAATATAAAGCGTTTTCAGTGTTGTTGTTGGGAATCCAATAACCCACATTCGTCATGTTGTGACGTTCGAAAATTTTTGTGGTGTGGTTGGTAAATCGACTGATTAACGCATCTAAACGGCCTGGGTGGCAATAATAAATCCGCAATTCATAATAACGGGAATCTGGTTTTTTTGCTAAAGAGCCGAAGGACACAGCTAGCAATAGGAGTAAGGTTAATTTTTTCATAGGTCATTTAAAGCTTGAAAAGCTAAGTTAGGTTTTGATATGTGAAATATTATCCTGCTTGGGTAAATTAATTTAGCCGGCGAGATAAAATGTGCTGAATCCCGGCAAAAAGAACTTCCGGTTTCAGTGTTCGCCATTGTGGAACGTTTAAGTTTCCTCCAAAATTAATGTAGTAATCCACATGGTATTTTTTCCATTCCTCTTCAATAAATGGCGCGAATTGTAAAGCCGCAATCCAACCATCCTCCACCTCCTCAAACCACTCTGCGTAATAGTCATCTTCAAAGCTGCCATGAAAATTGAATACATTCTCACCCAGTAAAATGAAGTGTTTGATCCCTGCAGCTAATAAATGATCGATGACCTGGCGCTTAAAAAGCATGATGTCATTATGCAAGGTGTCGTTCCATTCGCCAAATAATTCGATAATGCTGAATTGATTTTTATAGTCTGTAAATAGAATTTTACAATACAAGGTCTCGGAATCTATTTCGTCCCAAAGTGGATGAATGTAATACCCATAGATATCATTTTCATATTCTGTTTGAGAATAAGAACGGCCATAAAATGGCGATTTCTTGTCATGCGCCGCATTGTAAAGGGATTCCCACTGATAGGATGGCTCAATTTCTTGCATATCCTCAAATTAAATGGAAAAGGCTTGTATCCGCAAGTCTTTCTCAGATAAGCTCCATGCAACCCTTGGGCAACGTGAAACATCTTGGCTTTCGAATTTTATAAAAATTATAAATCTTATAGTACCTTGTATTGCAAAGTACTATAATGTTTTATAGATTTGCATCAAGAAATCATCATCAGCTATGAAAGTTAAACTAATCATCTTATTCGCTACTTTTTTCTTAGTAAGTCAATCTGTTATGGCGTTAGGTTTTCCTGCCCGCCTATACCCAGCCAAAGTAATTAAAAAGACAATTCAGGTAATCGCTAAAAAAGTAGCTCGTTAAATCTTAATTTTTCCATTAATTTTGAACGTCTAAACCATACGTTCATGCTGATTGCATCTATTTCCTGGAGTCCAGATCCTACAATTTTTGAAATTTTCGGTTTTCCTGTACGCTGGTATGGTTTATTTTTTGCCATTGCTTTCTTAGCAGGTTTCCGCGTCGTGAATTACATGTTTAAACACGAAGGACGCTCCTCCGAACAAGCAGATCAATTATTAATGTACGCCATGGTCGCTACCATCGTTGGCGCCCGTGCAGGTCATTATTTTTTCTACGAATTCCCCTTATTACAGGCCGATCCTATTCGCTTTTTTCTTCAAATGATCACGCCTCCTTTCTCTGGATTAGCCTCACATGGTGCTGCAGTTGGATTATTTACGGCATTTTATTTGTATGTCAAAAAGAACCCTGGTCAATCCTATTTGTACGTAACTGATCGTATGGTCGTTGCCGTGGCCTTAGCTGGCTTCTGTATTCGTATGGGGAATTTGATGAATTCAGAGATTATTGGGAAGCCGACCAACCTACCTTGGGGCTTCAAGTTTTTGAAGGATACCGAATTTAATTTGTCAGGTGATCCAAGCTTAGTTTTAGCTCGCCATCCTTCTCAATTATACGAGGCTTTATCTTGCCTATTGATTTTTGCTCTTCTCTTGTGGTTTTGGTCCAAGAAGAAAAAAGACACCCAAGAAGGGTTAATGACTGGATATTTCATGATTGTTCTTTTTACGCTTCGTTTTTTCTACGAGTTTCTGAAAGAAAATCAAAGTTCATTCGAGAATAATTTGACACTTAACATGGGTCAAATATTGTCCATTCCAGCCGTATTATTTGGGATTGGGGTGTTAATGTACTCCAATAAAAAAGCGAAAGCCTAGTCGACCTGTCGGACTTCTTTTCCGACCGAATTAATTCGTTTCGTGAATAAATAACGATTTAAATTATAGGCATCAAAATCCTTTGATTGTGGATCGACACTCGCACGCCTGGTGCGGTCAGCTGCATGAATGAAAGCCAATTGTCCTTCCCACATGCCAACGTGAACTACTTTATACGTTCCATCAGCTCTTTTTTCGCCAAAAAACAATAAATCACCCGGTTGAAGATTTTCCCAATGACGGAGGCTGTCTACCATGAAACCTTCACGCGCTTGTTGGCTCGCATCCCGTGGAATTACCCAACCATTTGAAAGAAAAACCATCTTGGTAAATCCGCTGCAATCCATTCCTTTGATCGATGTGCCTCCCCATAAATAAGGTATCCCCATCAGTTGGTGCGCCGCAAGCATCATTCGATTTTCCGTTGGCGCCGTATTAGCCGCTTTCCATTCTTGTACCGTTTCCGCCTCTTTTAACGGAACGTATCCCTGTGTTCCATCCGCTAGACGAACTTCCCAAAAACCAATTTTCTTTTGAATCGACATGAGTCGATTGAACTGGACCAACTCACTCACAATTTCTGATTTAGTTGTTGGTTGTAGATACACCCGACTCGAGGGCACCTGTACCATGATTTCAGTGCCTTTTTGAAGATAGACCTTATACTCCGTCGAATCCATCCGGGTCAATGATCCACCCTCAATCCATCCCTGATACCCATCCGGTCCCTGTATGCGATACCAAGCTTTGGTAGGGGCCTTCTCCAATATTTGTACCCGCGTCCCCATTAAAACTTGCGTACTCATTTCTGCACTTTCTCGGGCTTCTGAACGAACATTGCCAACGGAAACATGGATAATTCCAATGGTTTTTTGGGCACTAGCGTAGTAGGCAAACAAAACAAAAAGTATGATTTTAATCCGCATAGGTAAATTTCAAGTAGTCTAAGTTGGGAAGATTTTTTTTAGGCCGACTTAATTCATGTTGGTAAATGACCTCACCTAAATGTTTGAAAAAGGGGAAGCCAATGGTATCGTAGTCGTAAATGTCATCATTGAAAATTTCATCTTCATTACAATAAATGGTGGCTGTGACCATGAATTCGACCTTATTCTTGAAATCAACGAAATAGGCATTATCCAATAGGAATCCATAGGCATCGCCCACTTTATTGAAAATACGGACATCGCGATTCATTTGAGCTTTTCTGTCCCCACCATAATATAAAAATTTGCAATAGGCAGGTCCGATGGTACTGTCGGCTGAATATGATGGGTTTTTGGACTCGGTGGGGTATTCCGACATGTATCGATATACAAATCTGTAATCCTCATCAGTTAGTTTAAAACGATCTCTTTTTTCAAACGAAGTGGGGAACATCAGACGTTTCATAAAATCATGTTGGGCCTGTAGTGGATAGGCATTTTTGAATCCAAAATAGACTGGATGTGGGCTAATTCGGCCTGAATCATTCATCACACCCTTCCCAAGTCTTAAATCCAATGGGTTGGGTGCTTCGATTTTTTTGGCATTAAACTGTTCCTTCTGTTGCCAAATAACTTCACCCTGATCATTCACAAACTGTACCGGATTGGTATATTGATTTTCTAGGAGTGGAATCGAAGTCTGTAAGCGATGCGTAAATCGAACGCCCTCAAATCCTTTGGAGGCCATTGTTTTATTGAAATATTTTTGGCCTAAAAACTCATACAAACGATTGTAGGCTTCATTATCTGAAACCAATAAAATCTTTTTAATGTAATGTTCGATGCTCGGTTTGCCATTGGCAGCGGAGCTGTCGGATAAGATTTCCAACTGCGTAGGCCGATTTTTCAGTGTTTGAAACGTCGTCGCTTTGTCGATTTTTAGTTTGTTTATTTTCTCTAACGCTAATACACTGGCTGCCAATTTCACCGTACTCGCCGGGTAAAAATATTCTTTTGAATCTACCCGATAGGCATGTGTTGTGAATTGCGCTTGATTCGCGGCATCCCGGTCGATTTGCGTATACAAAATTTGCAAACGATACTTCGAAGGATTGTCCGTTACATGTTTGAAATAAGACGGGTGGGCTTTTAATAATTGCTCAATGACATTTTCTTGGGCATGTATCATCGATGTAGAAATTAGTCCTAAAAAGAGGATTAGTTTACCTTTTTTCATAGTTGGTTAGGGTTTGGATTAGGTCTTCCATATCCTCCAAATTTAAGCATGCTGGCAATATAGCTTTGCAAAGTGGTGCTGCCGTCGGGTCAGGATAGGCAAATTGATTGCATAAAAATCCATGGGATTTTAAGTGCTCAAAAATCTTCGGATCTTCGGAACTAAAGGCTGGATAATTGGTAACGGCATTTACTGGTAAGACATGCTGACTAAATGATTTAGCAAGTTCTTGAGATTGCATGATTCGCTCATCATACGCTTCCTGCGCATGTAAGCAGGCGTATACATAGGCCGGATTTGCCGGAGACCCACCTACCCAAAAAGGATCTTTTTTGATCTCTTCGATCGTCGATTTTTTTCCTAAAATGATTCCTGCAGGTATGCCAAATGCCTTCGACATCGAGCTCGTTTGAACCAAATCAGCAGGGGTATTGATGTGTGTGGATACAATACCTAAACGATGTGATTCGTCTACAATCAAGGTCTGATTCGATGATAAGTTTTGTTCAAACCCAGTAAGAAATTCTTCCACCCAAGGTGCTCCAATGCCATCCATGCATAAGATGGCGGCGTCAGATTTCCATTCCGAAAAGGCCCCCGATGAAGGTTTGTGCGGATGGCGCCACAGTGCAGGATGAGTTTTAGGAGCTAATGAAATACTTGCTTCTGGATGTTTCTGCGAAATATATTGTAGGACAGTTTGGCCCGCTATTAAACCTGAACTACATAAGGCCGCAGCTTCTACTTGAAAACGTTTGGCCAATACATTTTCCAAATTTTCCCAGACATCCATGCGGTAATTATTCAGTCGGGAACTCCCCCAGTTTTGACTAAATAGCTGAATCCCCGTTTTTAATTTTTCTTGAAATAGGGGGTGAGTGCCTATGTTCAGGTAATTCGTTCCCCCAAGCCAACGGTATTCTTTGCCCTCTAATGAAACGAGGCGCTCCGGGATATTATTTTGGTGAATTTGGTAGGACATTATTTTCGAATTAATTCGGCACCCGTTCCGTACGCTTTGGCGTAGTTAACATGGCCATAATCGATGGTGATACCTTTGGAAATTTGGTCATCCACGAGGAGACAACCGTCCATGTCGACGTAATCCAACAAGGGTAATAATTGCGCAATGGCTGAACATCCGATCGTTGATTCTGTCATGCAACCTACCATGACTTTTAATCCCAGACTTTTGGCTTGTTGGATCATACGCAATGCAGGAGTAAGACCACCACATTTCATCAATTTAATATTAACCCCATGAAAGTAACCAGCACATTTCGCGACATCTTCTTCCAATATGCAGGATTCATCCGCGATGATCGGCAAGGCAGATTCTTTGAAGACCTTTTTCATGCCCTCCCAGTTGTCGGCCTTTAACGGCTGCTCAATAAATTCTACGCCTAATTTTTTCAATTCGGGGGCAAAATAAATTGTTTGTTCCGGCGACCAAGCTGTATTAGCATCTACGCGAAATACGGCGTCCGTTTCTTGTCGCAAAGCTTCTACAATCTCTAAATCTTCGTTCGTGCCCAACTTGATTTTATACAATGGAAAGGGCATTTCGCGCATTTTCGAAACCATTTTGTCAACGGTATCGATGCCGATGGTATAATCTGTAATCGGATTTTTTGATGTATCTAAGTCCCAAATTTCGTGTAAGGATTTGTTGTGTGTTTTACCCCATAAATCCCAATAGGCAACGTCCAATGCGCACAAGGCAAAGGGATGGTCATCTAATAAAGTTTTGGATAACATCTTCCAGAAATCCGTCGGATGTGGAAGGATGTCGGTAGGTAATAAATGCCGAATGCTCTCTAATTGCGCCACCATTTTTTCCATGGTAATGCCATAATAAGGTGTTTCTGTTGCTTCTCCGAAACCGCTTTTCCCATGCCAACTCAACTCTACAATCAGGGTAGGTTGAACGTCACGTGATTCATGCGTGATCGTAAATGTGTGTTTAAGCGGTAAGTTGAATTGATGAAGCTTCAGTTCCATACACGTTTATTTTAGTGGAATAAAAGGCAATTTGGTGTCTTTTTGTCCTGCTTTTTGCCAAACTAATCCGTCTGCTTTTGACCAATTGATCAAATCGCCTGACCCGTTATGAGCTAATGTTTCCCCATTTTCTACAGGAATCCATTGGTCTAATTCAGCTGATGGCTTAGGTAAAAACTTAATCTCTTTCTCCGCATATTCAGGAAAGTCGCCTGATACCCAAGGTAAGAAATAGACCCAGAAACAAGTTAAAGTCGAGATTGGATTTCCAGGAAATGCGAAGACCACTTTGCCATCTGGGCGAGTAGCTACTAGCATAGGTTTTCCTGGTTTTTGAGAAATCTTATGAAAGACCGTTTCGAATCCAGCTTCCGTTAAAACCTCAGGAATGAAGTCTTTTTTGCCTGCAGAAACGCCACCCGATAGCAAAATGATGTCATTGGATTCTAATACCTTTTCGATGTTGGCTTTTATTTTCTCCACCGAATCTGGTAAATGACTTGAATTTGCCTTAAAGCCTTTGGATAATAAAACCGACTTGATCATCATGACATTCGAACTACGAATTTGATGAGCCGCTGGTGTTTCGTGAAGACCTACAATTTCATCTCCAGTGGAAAAAATATGAACGTGTGGTTTTGATTCCACTTCGATATGTGCTTTTCCTACGGTCGCTGCGATAGCAATTTCAATGGGTCCAATTTTGGTGCGTTTTTTGACCAAAATGGTGCCTTCTTTGGCGTCCATCCCTTGGGTATGGATAAATTGACCTTTTGTTAAGGGCGTTTTGCCGATGTATGTAGCTATTTTTTTCTCGATGCTAAGATCTTCAATTTTAATGATAGCCTCTGTTCCTTTAGGTGCGGTTGCGCCTGTCATGATTTCGAGTGCACCATCTATTTTTTTAATCGCTTTTACTTGTTCTCCTGCGAATAGAATTCCTTCAATTTTCCAGGTAGGTGCTGTGATGTCCTTTACGGCGATCCCGTCCATCATGACGCGATCAAACGGAGGAAAATCACGATCCGCTACAATTTTTTCAGCTAAGTTCATGCCCAATGTTTTCGCTAAGGGTAATTTTTCAGTCCGGAATGGAATGGTGATGTTTTTCAAAAGGGCAATCGCTTCAAGAGGGCTGATCATGTTTGTTGGTTTACGTATTTGATAAATTTCGCTAAAAATTGCCAAATCTCCCGTATTTTCGTGTGCTAAATTTGAAATGTATATGTCAACTGATTTTTCACACCTGCAATCTGATGGCACCCCAGGAATGGTGGATGTCAGTGCCAAAAATGAAACGGTTCGTGAAGCAAAAGCACAATCGATCGTGTTTTTAGGCGCGGAGATTGTCCAACATTTCGAAGCGGCTGGTTGGCAAAATAAAAAAGGTAGCATTCTTCAAACGGCTGTAATTGCCGGAACAATGGCTGCTAAAAAGACATCTGATTTAATTCCTTTATGCCATCCGCTCGGATTAGATTCCTGTAAATTTGAAACAGAAGTGCTCGTAGATCAAATTATCATCACGTGTATTTGTCGGCTGGAAGCTAAAACCGGCGTCGAAATGGAAGCGCTAGTCGGCGCCTCCGTCGCTGCATTAACCGTATACGACATGTGTAAATCCGTGTCTAAGGGAATCGTGATTAAAGAAACTAAATTGATCTCCAAATCAGGTGGAAAATCCGATTTCAAAGCCTAATGTCTTCACATCACATCATTCGCGACAAACAAGAACCTGCGCTGATCATCGCGAATGGGGAGGCGTGTTCGATGGAAATTTTGGATCAATTATTGGAATGGTCTCCTACGGTCTTGGTGTTAGACGGAGCATTGGAACGCGTGATTTCATTGGGGATTAAAGTGGATGTATGGTTAGGAGATTTTGACCACATTTCTTCCACAGATTATAGCGATTATCCCTTGAAAAAAGTACATACGCCTGATCAAGATTTAACAGATCTAGAGAAGGCATTTGAATATTTGTTGGCCGAAGGCTATCCCGCAGTCAATGTAGTTTGGGCTACTGGAAAGCGCATGGATCATACCTTGAATAATTTTCATTCGATGGTACGCTATGGGAGGCAATTGAAGATTGTGTACTTTGATGATTATTCAACTTCCTATTTGTTGCCGCCTACCTTTGAGAAGTGGTATCCAGCGCTTACCCCGATTTCATTGATTCCCTATGGGGAAGCCCTGGAAGTTAAATCGTCGGGACTTGTTTATGAATTAAATCATCCGGTTTTAAAACTGGGAACTCAGACGAGTTCGAGTAATGAAACGAAGCAGGATGGAATTGTGAAAATTTCGTACCAAAGCGGGGCGCTTATTTTGATGGAGTGCCACGATTAATTTTGTCTTGTTCAGACGGGGTGTAAAAAATAGGACGGGTAGGTACTTCCGGAAAGTAATTTTGCTCTACCCAATTTCCTGGGAAATCATGCGGATATTTATAATCTGCCCCATAATTCAAATCTTTCATGAGTCTCGTCGGTGCATTACGTAAATGCAACGGAACAGGTAAGTCGCCGGTCTGCTCCACATAAGCCATCGCTTTATTGATCGCCTGGTAGGCTGAATTACTTTTTGGAGACGTTGCCAAATAAATCACCGTTTGGGATAAAATAATTCGGGATTCTGGATTGCCGATGACACGAATCGAATCAAAGCAGGATTGAGCTAATAAAAGCGCGTTTGGATTGGCTAAGCCAATGTCCTCTGAGGCAAGGATCAGTAAGCGCCTGCCAATGAACTCTAAAGATTCGCCGCCAGCAAGCATGCGGGCCAACCAATATACGGCCGCATCGGGGTCGGATCCACGAATCGATTTGATAAAAGCGGAAATGATATCGTAATGTTGTTCGCCGTCCTTGTCGTATTGCGCCAAATTTTTCTGTAATCGCTCGGTTACGAGGGCATTAGTGACGTCAAGGGTATTTCCTCCTTCGGTAGTTATGAGTAATTCAAACAGATTTAGGAGCTTCCGGCCATCTCCACCTGAGAAATGAAAAAGGGCATCGGTCTCGGTCAGCGTAATCGTTTTATTGGCAAATAATTTATCCGTGCTAATTGCCTTGTCGATGAGCTGACGTAAATGCACCTCGTTCAGTGCCTCCAAGACATAAACTTGGCAACGAGACAAAAGGGCTGAAATAACCTCAAATGATGGGTTTTCTGTGGTTGCACCCACAAGTGTGACGATTCCTTTTTCGACCGCGTTCAACAAAGAATCTTGTTGGGACTTCGAAAAACGATGAATTTCATCAATAAAAAGTATGGGTGATTGGGCCTCAAACATGCGATTTTTTTTCGCTAATTCGAGTGTTTCGCGAACCTCTTTGACACCTGATGAAACAGCAGAAAGGGTATAAATGGTGCGTTTTAGGGCACTTGCTAGTAACGTGGCGAGTGTTGTTTTACCTACCCCGGGAGGTCCCCATAAAATACATGAGGGTAGATGGCCTGCGTCAATTGCTTTTCGAAGGGGCGCCTGCGCTCCAATGACCTTTTCTTGGCCAATGTAATCATCCAACGTGGTTGGGCGCATTCGTTCTGCGAGTGGTTGCATCATCGTTCGAAGTTACGGGAATTTTGTAAAATAGAAATAGAATTAGTAGCTTGGAGAACTAAATAAACCTATTAAAATATGAATTCATCAAGACGTTCCTTTTTGCGTAATTCGGCCTTTGGGCTAGGTGCAATGGCCTTTGCTTCTCCAGTATTGCAAAGTTTAGCCGCAGCAAAATATAAGAAATTAGTGGGTATCCAATTGTATTCCGTGCGTGATGATATGCGCAAGGATCCACAAGGGACCTTAACGGCTTTGGCAGAAATGGGCTATAAATATGTAGAACATGCCAATTACATTAACCGCAAGTTTTACGGTTGGGAAGCCAAAGAATTCAAAAAACGCCTGGACGATTTAGGCATGAAAATGCCATCTGGTCACACGGTGATGGGTAAGGCACATTGGGATGATGCCAAAAATGACTTCACAGATTTGTGGAAATATACCGTGGAAGATGCTGCTGTTATGGGTCAAGAACTCGTGATTAGTCCGTCGATTGATATGGGTATTCGTAAGGATAAAAATCTACTATTGAAATACATGGATATCTTTAATAAGTCGGGTGAATTATGCCAAAAATCGGGTATGCGTTTCGGATATCATAACCATGATTTTGAATTTTCAGAGAAGTTGGAGGGGGAATTATTATACGATATCATGTTGAACAATACGGATCCTAAACTCGTGGCCCAACAATTAGATATAGGTAATATGATTAACGGAGGTGGAGTTCCTGCTGAAGTAATGAAAAAATTCCCAGGTCGTTTTGTTTCGATGCACGTGAAAGACGAGGTTCCTTCAGCTGCAGGTCATGAGAAATTTGAATCGACCATTTTAGGAAAAGGTTCTGGACAGATTGATGTTCAGGCATTAGTTAAATTAGGTGATAAAGAAGGTGGTACAAAGCACTTTATCATTGAGCAAGAATCCTACCAAGGGTTAAAACCTTTGGATTGCATGAAGGAAGATATAGCTGTCATGCGCGGTTGGGGATATAAATAAAATGTAAAGACGCGATACCTCGCGTCAAAAATGTAGAGACGCAAAAATTTGCGTCTAAATAAAAAGTAGAGACGCGATACTTCGCGTCTAAGATAAAAAGAGACGCGAGGTATCGCGTCTCTACAAAATAAGAATATGAAAAAATTAACCTTCATCGCCCTCATGGTCGCGCCATTTTTCGCGTCGGCACAATCATCTCTCAAACCAATAATCGCACAAAAAGCGGATGCCTTAAAAGATAAGGTGATTGCTTGGCGCCGTGATTTTCATGAACATCCGGAATTAGGAAATCAGGAAGTACGGACAGCTGGCATCGTGGCAGCTCATTTACGTTCATTGGGCATCGAGGTGCAGGAGAAAGTAGGAATCACCGGAGTGGTGGGAGTTTTAAAAGGTGGGAAGCCGGGTCCGGTAGTTGCCTTGCGTGCGGACATGGACGGTTTGCCAGTAACAGAGCGCGGAGATTTACCCTTTAAATCTAAAGTAGTTACGGAATTTAATGGCCAAAAAACAGGTGTTATGCACGCTTGCGGTCACGATTCACATGTGGCTATTTTAATGGCGGTGGCTGAAATTTTAGCTTCTGAAAAAGCGAATTTAGCGGGTACCGTGAAGTTTATTTTCCAACCTGCTGAAGAAGGAGTGTATAATGACAAAGGGGAGACAATTCTCGCGGGTGCTGAATTGATGGTCAAGGAAGGCGTATTAGAAAATCCAAAGGTCGATGTCATTTTTGGATTGCACGTGACCGCTACTTCAGATAATGGCGTTATTGAATACAAACCAGGTGCAACCATGGCTGCCGTGGATCAATTAGACATCAAGGTAAAAGGAAAACAAGCGCACGGCGCATCACCTTGGACGGGAATTGATCCAATTGTTATTTCTTCCCAAATCGTGATGGGCTTGCAAACCATTGTATCACGTTCTGTCAATATCACGGAAGATCCTGCGATAGTAACGGTAGGTGCCATTCATAGCGGTATTCGTCAAAACATCATTCCAGAATCATCCCATATGATTGGTACGATACGTACGTTTGGAGTTGCACAACGTGAATTAGTGCACCAGCGTATTAAGGATGTCGCGACTAATATTGCTGAAAGTGGTGGAGGGAAAGCAGATGTAAACATCGGAACTGGTTACCCTGTCACGTATAATAATCCCGAATTAGTGGAGAAAATGTTGCCTACCCTGCAAGGAGTGAATGGAAAAGATCGCGTTCGTGTGATTCCAGCTCATACCGGGGCAGAGGATTTTTCTTTCTTCCAACAAAAGGTTCCTGGGATTTTCTTTTTTTTGGGCACACGTCCGGATAACAAGAAATCAAATGAAGTAGCTGGACACCACACGCCTGATTTTTATTTAGATGAAGGTCATTTCCAAGTGGGGGTGAAAGCCTTAAGCAGCTTGGTCGTGGACTATATGGACATGGCACAGCCGAAGAAAAAGAAATAAATTTTTAAGAGACGCGATACTATGGTCATGTAGAGACGCGATACTTCGCGTCTCTTTTATTTTAGACGCGAGGTATCGCGTCTCTACTTCGCGTCTCTGTTTTTTTAGACGCGAGGTATCGCGTCTCTACTTTGCATCTATTTAATCTGTAGAGACGCAATACTTTGCGTCTAGTATAAAAATAATACGCGAAGTATCGCGTCTCTACTTTGAAAGCTATGAAAAAAATCCTCCTATTTCTGTTGCTGGCAGGCCCTTTGGCCTATGCCCAAAATTTGAAACCCGAGCTTTGGCGTAAACCTTGGAAGGCTTCCTGGATTACGTATTCTGAAAACGCAAACAATGTTTATTCCCTGACCGGATTAAAGGATTATGGCGTTTTTAAATTTCAGAAGAAAGTTACACTACCTGAAAAGCCAGTGAAATGTCTGATTCATGTTTCGGGAGATAATCGCTATAAATTATATGTAAATGGTACCTGGGTTTCGGCGGGTCCTGCACGAGGGGATTTGTATTTCTGGAATTTCGAGAGCTTAGATATTGCCCCTTATTTGAAGGCTGGGGAAAATACATTGGAAGCCTTGGTATGGAATGAGGGGAAAGGAAAATCGGAAGCTCAAATATCCTATGCCACCGGATTTATTTTGCAAGCGGATGATGCAGGACAGTCAATGTTCAATACGAGTATGGACTGGCAAGTGGCTAAAAATCTAAGTATATCACCTTTGCAGCCTCGAGTACCGGGTTATTACGTAGCCGGGCAGGGTGAATTTCAAGATTATGCGAAGGCATGGACTCCTTTCATTTCCGCGAAATCCCTAGGGCCAGGTTTGACCAAAGGTGCTGCCATCGACGCGCGCGGTTGGATGCTTTATCCGTCAGCGATTCCAGCGATGGAATTGACATCTCAAAGATTTGCCTCCATCCGAAAAGGGGAGGGTGATTTGATTCATGGAAAAACGATGGTTGTCCCAGCTAATTCGTCCGTGGATTTATGGATTGACCAAGGAGTTTTGACGAACGCTTATCCTCAATTGAGTTTTTCTGGTGGGAAGGATGCTAAAATAGGCTTAACATATGCAGAAGGACTCTATGAAAAGAAACCCTTAAGTACGACAACAAAAAATACCAACCATAAGGGCAATCGGAACGAAATTGAGAATAAATATTGGCTCGGTCGGAAGGATAGCCTGATCGCCGACGGCGCTGCGCATACCTTTGAATCGATGACATATCGGACTTTTCGTTATGTGCGTCTAACTGTCAAAACAGAAGCAGAGGCATTGACTTTGCAAGACTTTAAAAGCGTGTTTACGGGTTTTCCTTTTCAAGCGAAGGCTTCATTGAAAACAAATAATCCCTTGATTCCCCAAATGCTCGATGTCGGTTTCCGAACCGCACGTTTATGTGCGATGGAAACGTATATGGATTGCCCCTATTATGAACAATTGCAATATATCGGCGATGCGCGAATTCAGGCGTTAGTGAGCATGTATTATGCGGGGGATGAACGATTGGTGCGCCAAGCGTTAGATCATATGGATCATTCGCGGATTGCAGAAGGGATTACATTGAGTCGCTATCCGACGGATTTGCACCAACAAATCCCCACGTTCTCCTTGTGGTACATCGGGATGTTACACGATTATTTGCGCTATGGAAAAGATCCTGCTTTCTTGAAAAACAAGTTGGCCGGCATGCGCGGGATCTTGGATTATTTTGCTCGATTTGAAGGAACAGATGGAACCTTACAAAACATTCCATATTGGACTTTTTCTGATTGGGTTAATGCGTGGCCGCGAGGGATTGCGCCTGTTGGGCCAACTGGCCGTTCAGCTGTCATTGATTTTCAATACATCTGGATTTTACAAAATGCGGCGGACTTAGAACGCTATTTTGGATATCCGGACATGGCAGCCCGTTATGAAGCGAAAGTGAAAGCGATGAAACCTGTTTTGCGCGCCTTATACTGGAATGCAGGTCGGGGCTTATATGCGGATACGGAGGTTCAAGATAAGTATTCACAACATGCAAATACACTCGCTATTTTAGCCGGAATGGGGGACGCTGCCGCAGTTTCCGACAAAGTATTGACAGACAAAGACTTAGCACCTGCTTCGATCTATTTTAAATTCTATTTGCATTTGGCTTTAACAAAAGCGGGTAAGGGAAATGACTATTTAAAATGGTTGGATAAATGGAAAGAAAACATCGAAATGGGATTGACCACTTGGGCTGAAACATCTGATATTTCGACGTCTAGATCCGATTGCCACGCTTGGGGGGCTAGTCCGAACATCGAATTCTTTCGTATCGTTTTGGGTGTAGATTCCGATGCGCCTGCCTTCTCGAAGGTAAAGATCGAGCCGCACCTTGGAGACCTGTTGGACGCCGACGGGGTGGTACCTCATCCGCAGGGGGAAATCCAAGTTAGTTACAAGCCTGGAAGCGCGTCAATCACGTTACCTGGGACGGTAAGTGGAAGCTTTATTTGGCATGGAAAAAAATACCCATTGAAAGCCGGAAAAAATTTATTGACTATCCCTAGGTAGGATAGGACGGTTGGCCACTTTTACCTCTGTAGTTTTAAGAAAAATTATTCAAACATGTACAAACACGTATCTTATCTCTGGGACGATGCTCAAGCAGCGGCACTTTCGGGGAATGAAGTTGACCTTTTCATCTACCGTTCCAATATCCTAGGGGCGGATTTACGCATCACGAATTATGGCGGAGGTAATACTTCAGTCAAATTGCAGGATAAGGACCCCTTAACTGGTTCTGAAACGGAAGTGATGTGGATCAAAGGTTCCGGTGGCGATATCGGGACATTGAAGAAGTCGGGCTGCGCTGCCTTGTACGTAGATCGTTTACGGTCGTTGACAAATGTCTATCGCGGTTTGGAGTACGAAGATGAGATGGTGGAACTGTTCAACCATTGCATCTTTGATTTAGCGTCCAAAGCACCCTCGATCGACACGCCTTTACACGGATTTTTACCTTTCAAACATATTGATCACTTACATCCTGATGCTGCGATTGCGATTGCGGCCTCGAAAGATGGTGAGCAAATTACCAAAGAGCTTTTCGGTGGATTAATCGGCTGGGTCGGTTGGCAACGACCAGGTTTTGATTTAGGCTTGCAATTAAAAGCTTGTTTAGATGAAGCAGCTTCACGTGGTGTGCAATTGCGCGGCATCATGTTGGGCTCACATGGTTTGTTTACTTGGGGCGATACGTCCTACGAATGCTACGTGAATACCCTAGAGGTCATTGAAAAATGCGCGGAATACATTGAATCGAAAACGAAAACCGTTTTTGGTGGAGCACGAATGTCATCGTATTCGCCAGAGGAAAGAGCTGCAAAAGCGGCTGAGCTTGCACCCGTTTTACGCGGATTCTGTTCGTCGCACGTGCAAATGGTGGGACATTTCTCCGACGATGAGCGCGTATTACAATTCATTAATTCGAATGATTTAGACCGTTTGGCGCCGTTGGGTACTTCTTGCCCGGATCACTTTTTGCGGACGAAAATTTCGCCTTTGGTGTTGGGTTCTGATGTATCGGTGGATGCCCTGACACCTCTTTTTGAGGATTATCGCATCATGTATGGATCGTATTACGATTCTTGCAAACATGCGAATTCGCCGGCGATGCGTGACCCGAATCCCGTGGTTATTTTATACCCAGGAGTAGGGATGTTTACGTTTGCCAAAGACAAACAAACTGCCCGTGTGGCGGCTGAGTTTTATACCAATGCCATCAATGTGATGCGAGGTGCGGAGGCGATTTCGTCTTACACATCATTGCCGCGTCAAGAAGCATTTGATATCGAATACTGGTTATTAGAAGAAGCAAAACTCCAACGCATGCCGAAGCCAAAAGCCTTATCAGGTCGTGTCGCGTTCGTCACGGGATCAGGCGGTGGAATCGGAAAAGCGATTGCCAAAAAGATGGCTCAAGAAGGTGCTTGCGTGATTTTGAATGATGTGAATGCTGATCGTTTGGCGGAGGCAAAAGCAGAGTTTATTGGCTTATTTGGAAAAGATGTAGTTTCTACGGTCATCGCCGATGTGACGAATCAAGAATCGATCGAAGCGGCAATGAAACAGGCTTGCTTGGATTTTGGTGGGGTAGATTTGATCGTGAATAATGCGGGGATTTCGATTTCAAAAGGGATTTTGGAACATACGCAGGCCGACTGGGATAAGTTATATGATATTTTAGTGAAGGGTCAATACTTGGTTTCGCAAGCAGCGATTGCTGTCATGCGCAAGCAAGGATTAGGCGGAGATATTGTAAACATTGTGTCAAAAAATGCTTTTGTGGCTGGACCGAATAATGTCGGTTACGGAAGTGCGAAAGCAGCACAAGCGCACATGACACGCTTATTAGCTGCTGAATTAGGACCTGATCACATTCGTGTGAATACGGTTAATCCAGATGCCGTGATCGCGGATTCCAATATCTGGGCAGGCGGCTGGGCCGAAGGACGCGCCAAAGCTTATGGAATCACGGTGGCTGAGTTGCCCGCCTATTACGCAAAAAGAACGCTATTAAATGAATCTATTTTGCCGGATGATATTGCCAATGCCTGCTTTGCATTCGTGGGTGGCTTATTGAATAAGTCGACCGGAAATGCATTGAACGTAGATGGCGGTGTGTCCGCAGGATTTTTAAGATAATGATGATGAATATTTCGAACCATAACGAAGCATTACTTGCCCAGCATAATCGCCGATTGGATTTCTTGAAATCCGAGGTGAATTTGCCCGCAGGCATTTTACAGAAATTAAAGGATTTTCAAATCGCCATTCCTTCTTGGGCTTTGGGCACCGGAGGAACACGTTTCGGTCGGTTCTCCGGCGGAGGCGAACCGCGTAATTTGGAAGAAAAAATTGCGGATGTGGGTTTGCTTCACGCGTTGAATCAATCTTCAGGGGCGATTTCGTTGCACATTCCTTGGGATATCCC
>JACCDQ011137870.1_pt1 | contig 18775 bp, 13 predicted proteins | sample 7446031 | NCBI WGS metagenome assembly JACCDQ01 (sample SAMN15323442, study PRJNA562643) | freshwater metagenome | isolation source: river surface water | place: USA:Blue River Watershed | collected 2017-08-17
AGTTGCAGCATCACTTGATCAGGTACACTCAAAGCTTACACAAACATTCACATCAGAAGCTGGTGCAGTTGCAAATCTAGCTGCACAACTCGAAAGAGCAGTGGCAGCACAACAGGCATTTGGATGGACTCCTGGTGCAATGCCTGGTAATAAGGGTGGATCTAAGACTCCAAGAGTTAGAAAGTTTGCAGAAGGTGGGATTATCAGTGGTCCAGGTGGTCCAACAGAAGATAAAATTCCAGCTATGGTATCAGATGGCGAAGCAATCATTCCTGCAAAACAAACAAAGAAGTATGGTGGATTAATTTCTGGCATCATAGCTGGAAGTATCCCTGGCTACAGAAAAGGTAAGAGTGGTGCAGTATATAGTGCAGGTTCTGCAGGAGAAAGAAGAACAGTATTCCAGCAACTAGCTGACGAGCTTGGAGATGCAGTAGCAGCCCCACTAATTGAAAGAATTAAGATAAAGCAAAAGCTTATTGAGCAAGAGCTGACAAAACTCGGTGTCGATCCAAATAGCTCTAGAATGAGAGCAGCAACACAAACAGATAGAGCACACACTGAAAATGTAGACAAGAGCTTGCGTGAAAACTGGAACTCTTCTAAGTGGGCTCCACAACTTGGTGCGGAAAATAACCTTATTGGCTCAACCCTAATGAAGAGTGCTGGGACAAGAGAAGCATACCTAGAAGAGCTAAGTCTTCTAAAAAACAAGGGTGCGACGCAAAAAGAGATCGACACAATAACACAAAAGATTAATAAGGACATTGCTCTAACAGACAAAGAATTGTCTATTCAGGGCAAGGTTTTGCGTGGTATGGCAGATAAGGCTGAGTCTAGCAAAGATTATGCAAAGAGACTGTCAAAGACATTCCCAACTTATGCAAGAGCTGTAGGAAATATGCAGCAGTCAGTTGACAGCATGGGGTCTGCAACACAGTCTGGAGCTGCGTCTAGAGGCAGCATTGTTCAGTCTGGAAGCCAGTACTATTCTGTAGATCCATCGACTGGAAAAAAGACAAGGGTTTCTAATGCAGCTGGACAATCAGCACTTATGGCACAACAAAAGCGTGAAGAAGCAAATGCTCGTCGTCGTGAACAATATGCAGCAAACAAGGCTGCACAAGCTCCTGCAAAACAATCTCTAGGAAGTAGGATTGCTGGAGGTGCAAAGGGCTTTGGTAGCAAGCTAAGAGGTGGTCGTGGTGCTGGTATTGGTATGGGCATGGGTATGGCTGGTGCAGCTATCAGCATGATTCCTGGTATGGAGGGCGTAGGTACAGCAGTATCAATGGCTGGCATGGTCCCAACACTTCTTCCAATGCTTATGAACCCTATTGGAGCAACCGTAGCAGCACTTGGTCTATTAACTGTAGGAGTCATTGCGATGAATGCAGCTAATGAAGAAAATAGGAAAAAGCAGATTGCTTTAGGTAACGCTGCCGTAATGTCTGCAGACAAGATGATGCAGGTATCAAAGGATCTTGGAACAGTTACCGCTACAGAGGTTAGACGAAGTGGTCAAGCTGCTGCTGTCGCAGGTATTTCAGAAGAAGACATGGGGCAAGCATCATCCTATCTTGAAACAGATTCTGGAAAAGCAATGCTTGCTGACATTGCAACTCAAAAAGAGGGTGGCAAGACAGACCAGCAGATTGCAGATAACACTGTAAACAACCTAGCAAACCTAGTGGCACAAGGAGCAATGTCTCAAGAAATAGCTTCTGGTGTTCTGGTAGCAATGGGACAAAAAACAGGAAACTTCTCTCTAACATCCTCTTCTGGACAGCTAGAGAAACTTACATCTGGAAAGACATCTGAAATTGGACAATCAACCCTAGACAGTGTTACCAGTGAATATGGTGGACTAGAGCCAACAAATGTTTCAACAATGTATGGAGAATACAGCAATATTGACAGACTTATGCCAAAGCTTAGAGAGGGTGCTGTAGCAACATCAAATGCATATTCTCAGATTGTTGGTCAAGCAGACGTTCTAAATGCAAAGCTTCAAAACAACACAATCTCTCAAGAAGAATACAACAAAGAGATGAAGCTAAATAAAGAACAGCAGAATGAGGCTTTTGCTGCAGTAAACAAGATAAAAGACACCATGGGCGAAGGCAAGTGGGATGAGACTTTTGTCAAGAATGTTAAGGAAACTTTCGGAGAAGACAGCGAAGCAGCTAAAACTGCTAAACAGCTTGACGGACTCGAAGACAGTGACTTTAAAACAAGAATGCAGATTAGCCTTCAGTCTGGAGCACTTGACCCAAGCGTTGTAAATAAGTTTATCGAAATGCAGACAAGCGATGAAGAGTTTGGCAAGACATACTCAGCATCTGTTGCTGTAAATGGACAAACCGCTACAGACAATGTTGTACTTGCTATGCTAACAGCTGGTCAGGACCAAGCCCAAATAGATGCGGTATTGAAGGTAGCTGCAGACGATCCAAAGGCAATGGCTGTCATAGACAAGTTTACAGGAAGAGCCCAAGACCTAGGAATTAATCTAGGTGACATTGACCTGACAGACATTAACAACATTAAGCAACTTAATGCTGAATATGATAAGATTGCAGACCTAACCAAGAACGGACCAATCACCCTTGAAATGCTTACAAAGGTGGAAGGCTTCGAAGACTTTAAGGCAAAGGCAGACTGGTTTGACGGTCTTCCAGCAGAACAGCAAGCCTGGGCAATGCAATACTACATTACAGTCAAGGACACGATTGACGGTAAAGAGATTGATGAATATATTCTAGAGCACAGTCTGGGAAATAGCACAGCCTTTGCATCAACATCAACAGGTCAGACAATCCTTAATGACGAGACTACAAGAAATAATGCAGCGTCAGCAATTGCAGCAGACATGACTCAAACAGCCCTGGGAAGCCAGGTAGACTCTGGAGCCTTCGATGATACTGCTGATGATACCACTGGTGGCGGTGGAGATACTGCTCCAACAAAGAGTGATAAGATTAGTGCAGCCCTGGCAATAATGGGTCGTAAAGAAGATAAAATTAACAAGGCTTATGACGAACGTCTAGCAGCTCTAGACAAGATTCAGGAAGCTAATGACAAGATTAATCAGCAGAAGCAGGATCAGCTAGACCTTGCAGACGCTCTGTCAAAGGGTGACATTGGTGCTGCAGCAAGAGCACAGCAACAGGCTCGTGAAACAGCTCAGGCAACAGCCCTACAGGAGCAGCGTGACAAGATGACAGCTGCAAGAGATGCTCAGATCAAGAGCCTAAAGGTCAATGGAATGACTAGAGAGCAAATGGAGAATTGGCAAAATGCTCAAAGTAATACATCAGACAGGAGTACTTTGGGAAGCTTCCACCTATCAACTGGAGGAATGGTTCCAAAAACACAATATTTTGCTGTAGGAGGAAAGCCAAGAGGCACAGACACAATTTCTGCCATGCTTACGCCAGGAGAATTTGTTGTCAAGAAGTCATCAGTAGATAAGCTTGGTCCACAAACAATGAACAAGATTAACAATGGAAAACTTCCTGGAGGAGATTCAGTGTATAATTATAGTATCAGTGTTAACGTTAAGTCAGATGCAGATGCAGAACAGATTGCACAAACAGTTATGACAAAGATTAACTCTATTAAAAATCAGGGTATGAAGGGAGATAAGGCATAATGACTACAACAACTTATATAGATGGTAGGATTAAGTATAGAAGACCACAGGCTATACTTTTTGCAAACAATCCTGGAACACTACAGGCTAACTATACAGCAACAGGAAAGACTGCTACGCTAGCATCTGGAGTTTATACAATTTTTGTTCAGAATGGTGTTTCTGGAATTAAACTTGGTCAGGTAGTAGAAAAGACAAGCGGTACAGGAGCAGTAGCCACTGGTGCAACAGTAGTCTCTATTGACGAAGAGACATCAACAATTACCCTATCTCTCCAACACACTACTTCTGGATCCATAGTCTTTAAAACAGGTAGCACATCTTTTATCCCAGAAGGAATAGAGTTCGAAGACTTTATAATTGTATCTGATCACAATAGGTCTCCATTAAGCTTCTCTCCAGAACGTATCGAAAAGCGTGAAAGAATGGTCAATGGAAGGATGCGTTCATATCACGTTGCAGACAAAATGAAGCTATCTGCCTCATGGGACGAACTTCCATCAAGAGCTTATCCAGAGGCAGGAGTTATTAATGCTACAACAGGCATCTCTGCCTCAGAGCCATTCACTGTTGATGGCGGTGCAGGTGGCAATGATCTGCTAAAATGGTATGAGGATAATGTTGGTCCATTTTATGTTTATCTTGCTTATGATAAATATACTGCATTCGGAACTGATGATGCAGCATATGGTCACATGCACCAATACAACCAGGTAATAGAAATGTATATAGCAGATTTCTCTCACGAGGTTCTGAAGCGTGGAAATCTTTTTGATCTATGGAACGTTTCTATTTCTCTAGAAGAGGCATAAACAATGTGGAGCAGTAACGATAACGTAGTAGAAAACTATTTAGAGACCGAATCAACAATTAGGTCTAAGTCATTGGTCACGGCTGAATGGAATCTAAATATCATTGAGAACATCGCAGAGCTTGGTAACTATAGGTATAGACCAGATTCAGTTTCTGGAGACAGTGACTACGTATACAACAGCCTTCCAACATTATTCTCAGAAGAAAACTTGGAGACTGGAACAAAGCGTTATTACGGTGCAACTGATACAGACATTCTTATCGATGGTGGATTTGATGATAATGATCAGCCACTAATTTTTGCATCTAAAAAGAAAAAAATGAAATCGCTATTCTCGCTAGAAGATTGCATTGGTAGATTCCGTCCTCGCTCTGGTATCAACAAAGTACTCTACTTTGATAACAGATACCTAAATCGTGTGCATCCAGATATGGCACAACAGCCAAGATTCTACTTTCCTACACCAGATGACAAGTTTAAGTATTGGACATCATACAGAACAGAAGGAAAGTCTCTAAACCTTGAGGCTGAAGTTCGCAAGGTATACCCAACAGAAACAGTTAATGATCAGTTCATAACTAAGATTACAGCTATAGCGAATAGCTTTAGTGCTGGAGATTACGTATCCTTCGAAGGCGTAGAAGAAGTTATCAAACTAACAACAGGGTCATTCCTGATCGATTCAGCAAGCTCAAACTATATTAAAATAGTTTCAGATAGCATTATCGTTCCAACAACTGCAGTAGATATTTCTGGAGGACTTGCAAAAGTAACATCATCAAAGAATCTTGTACGTGGATTGTCTTACAGATCAGGGACAGAGTTTCTAATCGATGACGTTGCACCTTTTGCAGTATACACCAATGCAGTCCCTGCAAATAGAATTGTGGTTAAAATGCAGACCAAGGTTGGAGATATTGACCTAGGACCATATGTCGATGTGGATGGAAATGAATTTGAAGATCCATTCTTCGACAAGCCTGGAAATAGGGTTAAGGCTGTTCCATCAGACTGGACTATTCAAACACTTAACTCAGATAATGAGTGGGTAAACGCATACCACTTCGACCCAGAAGCAGCAGAGCCATTCGACATTCCAACTCATGGACATGTTGAGCTTTCTTATGGGCTATCTGTTCCAGCTACTACAGACAACATCACAAACCTAAGAGACATTTTTGTTATTGCAGGAAAGGTTGCATCTCTAGCTGCACTGCCAATTGCTGCACCAGCAGGATACGCATATTTGCTAACAGAGGTTGATGGACCTGGAACATTTTATGTTGCATACGAGGTAGACGGAGAGTTTGCAGGATTCGATTCATTCGATGCAGTATATGAATGGAGAATCAGCTCGGATGAAGTTCCAACAAACACAACTAGCTTTATTAAGGACTTTACTAGTCCAGACAGTTATACAGTGGGCGGAGAGACCTTCTATAGAGATTTCCAAAATATCAAGGGAATTCGAATTGCCGTAAGGTCAATGACTACAGAAGACGCAACATTCGATCTTATCGAAATGTCGCCAAGGCTTGCAGCAGACATTACAGATATGACAACTAGAATCTCGTTGACAAAACACGCATCTGACCTTGGTTCAAGCGGTATGCCAGTTGGTCAACTACTAGCTTCTACAGGAACAATTGATCTATTTGACTATGACCAGTCTTTCAATAGCAATAACCCAAATAGCATTGTTGGCAATCTCTCTACTAAGAATCTGCAAGTAAAGATTTATGAAAGCATCTTTCCTGGCAATGGCATGGTTTATTCAGTTCCAATCAAAACACTATATGCTGACGGATTCCCACAGACAAACAATGAAAGTAGAATTATCTCTATCAAGCTAAGAGACCTTTTCTTCCACTTTGAATCTATGAAAGCACCAGAGCTTCTCATTCCAAACTGCTCACTTAGCATGGCTGTGTCATGTCTGATGGACTCAATTGGATTCTCAAACTACACATTCAAGCGACCAGACGGAGAAACTAAAGAAGCAATCATTCCTTATTTCTATGTTGGTCCAGATAGCACTGTAGCAGAAGTTTTGGAGGACCTCGCAGTGTCTACACAAACAGCCATGTTCCTTGACGAGAACAACAATTTAGTTCTTATGTCAAAGGAATACATGTTGCCAAAAGACGAAACAACCAGACCAACAGACTTTACCTTTATCGGTGATGACTCTGGTCTTGCCAACATTATGCAAATTCAGTCGGTAGACGACGAGGTATACAATGATGGAAAGATTGCGTATGAGACTAAGTATATCCAGAGATCATACTCTTCACTATCACAGGCAAACTACATAGACTCAGATAAGACATGGGTTTACAAGCCAGTTCTCCTATGGGAAGTATCTCCAGAAGAAACAACTAAAGCCTGGAACGATGAGTCATCAAAGCAGTCTTCATATACACTTTCAGCAATCCCTCTGAGCTCAGATATCACATCGGACCTACCAACCGTTGAAGGTGGAGTTGTGATTAATAACACAATGGACTTGGGAGAAGCCGTATATTGGCTATCTAGATACAATGGATACTTCTATGCAAATGGAGAAATCATACGTTTTGACGCAGTTCAGTATAACGTAGCAGGTACTGGAAATGTGTGGATCTCTGATGTTGAAGAATATCAAAAATATTTTGCAAATATTCCATTTGGTGGCAAGATTTATCCAACTGGGCTAGTTAGAATATACTCAGAGCCGTATTATGATGTAGAGTCTGAGACAGGTCTAAAAGAAGGACCTGTGGCAAAACATGGTCGTGGACAGTTTAGCACAGCTATTGTAGAGCATAATGCAGGTCTATCGTCACACTGGACAAGCCCAAACAAGCAAAGAGTTGTATTTATGAAGCACTCATATTTGTTCAATGGCGGAACAGTTCCAGAAACCTATCAAAATGTTAAAGCTGGTGTTCTTACATCAGCACGAGCTGCTCAGATTAAAAAGGCTACAACTAATGGGGTTATCAAAAACTACTTAAGCTCTAGAAATGTTAAAGAGGCAGAAGCAAATAAGCACGACTCTGTTATTCCTGGAACTATTCAAAGCTCTGCACTTATTATGGACGGTCCAGCTTATCCATCTGGGTACAACCCACAATCTTTTATGCAGTATGTATACAAGCCACTAGAAGATAGATTCACTCACATCTCCACAAGACTAAGAATTATTGGTTCAATGGAAGACGAACGTTCAAAGACACAGACACCAGTTGGAAACACCCCATACTATACTGTAGGTGGAAAAAACATTGGCGGATCATCTGGAGGTCTAGGAATCTGGGTAGACCCAGCAACTAACTGTGGGTATTACCTTGAAATCGTAGCACTTACAGATACAGAAGTAAATGCTTTTAGCTCAACAGCAGATGCAATCAACACAATCTTCTTCTACAAGATCCAGGCTGATGCAGATGGTAATGCAATTCCTATTGTTCTGTGGTCTGGATTAGTGCCAATTATTTGTGACGATGGAAGATTTACTGGACAGAGTAGACAGGCAAATGAGAAGAACCCAACAGTATATGACATTGCTATTGAGGTAGACAAAAAATCTTCTGGTCAACGTTTCAACATCTACCTTAATGACAAGATAATTGGAAGGGCAGTCGATAAGGATCCACTAAAGAGAAGAGGAAACATTGCTCTATTCGTTCGTGGGTCATCACGAGTAATGTTTGAAAATGTATTTGCCGTAGCTGACAACTACGAGCACGGTAGCGTTGGAAACTTGGATGCACCAGTCAGCAATGCATTTGGTATCAAGAACCAGGTAGCCTCTACAGCAGCTAGAAAGTTTGCTCTAAGTGGTGCTATAAAGGACACTGTTCTAGATGGCATTTCTAAATCGAATGAAAGAAAGTATAATATGTACTTTGAAGAATTTGGAACAATTATGCGTGAATGTGCATACTTTAATATTAAGTACGATAAGGCATACCCTGCACTGTCTGCAAAAATTTCACCAACATTTAACAATAACCAGGGATATGCAATTTCTGGATTTACAGCAAATGCATTTGGTGCAGAGTTCTTAATCTTCAATACTACAGATACAGTACTAAGCCTAGATAGTGGCAGTGGAAACTACCTTCGTATTCAGGGTGTAACTTTTACCCAGAACTCACGTCACGATCTGACTGTAGACGAGTTCTTCAGCGATAAGGGAGACCTAACAGATCCAGAATATCGTGGAGGAAAGGCTTACAACCAAAAGTACTCAGAAGAATACTTAGATGTAAAGAAAAACAGACTTACATATGGCAAAAAGTCATTTACTATCGATGCACCATACATTCAGTCTCAAGATGCAGCATCCGATATGATGAGCTGGCTAGTTGGAAAGATAATGAAGCCACGAAAAGCTGTTGGGCTAGAGGTATTGTCAATGCCACACATTCAGCTTGGAGATATTGTAGAAATTGCTTACAACAAGGACGGAATTGCCCAGGTATCAGATCAATCAACTGGACGATATGTAGTATACTCAATAGAGTACGAACGAGGAAATGACGGTCCAGGAATGACAGTACACTTAAGTGAGGTTAAATAATGGCTAGGAAGAAACCAATTACAGTAAAGCCAGCAGTACCACCAAAGGCAGATAGGTCAGCTAAGAAGGTCGTAAAGGTTGCTACGTCTAACCTATTTATCCTGAATGAAGTAGTTGATAATACTGATCTAATGGCTGATTCTATCATAGAAGACATTGGTGGACAAGAGATTATCAACGTTTCAAGAAACGATTTGCTTAACGGACAGAATGTTACATACAATGTAATTGAGAACCTGGTATCTACACAAAGACAGTTTAGTCCAGGAGAATTGATTAAGCTACAGGCAACAGACGCAGAGTACTTTGATTCATTCCAGATTAACCTAGATACCTTTACTCCAAACTATGGAACAGGTACTTTTGGTCAGATAGTTTATGTGGATGAAAATACTGGAGAGATAGTTATTAACACTCTAAACATTTCTACAAACCTAGTAGTGGAGGTGGAGTTTGTAGCATACTCAGAAATATCTTCAACAGATGTTTAATGATACAATATTATTATGATAACTAATAAAGGCAAAGAGGTAATCTCTAAATACATGATTGGTCAAACCACGGCATATGCATCATATATTGCAATTGGATGTGGAGCAACGCCAGTCCTTCCAGAAGCAACCCTATCTGGACTAGCAACCAAAGAAACACTAGACTTTGAAACTCTAAGAGTCCCTGTAACCTCCAGAGGATATGTAACTGAGATTGTCGATGAAACTGCTGTTCAAAAACTTGTACTTACGGCACAGATACCATCAGAAAATAGATTTGGAATAACTGAGGTGGGACTTTATCCAGCACTAACAAATCCAGTGTCTGTTGGCAATGATAGCAAGATGCTTCTTAACTTTGATAATAGCGAGGGATGGTCTAAGAATTTAGCCACTGTAACATCTGTAATTGAGGAAGGGTTTCTTGGTACTGTTCCAGAAACAATTACTTCAACAACTCCAATACTAGTAAATGCTCTAGATGCTGTACTAGTTGGAGAATCACGAAAGGGCATGAATGAAGTTCCTAGAAATGGTTACTATTCTATAGCTCTTCCAGGACAGTTTACCACTTTCTCTGGAAGCACCCCATCTGGAGATTATCTGCTTGTGTCAAATCCAGGAATTAACCTATCAACAAGCTCTCCATCGGACAAGCTAAAAATTGCCCTGTCAGTTCTTCCAACTACCATCCCAGCCACACCAACTGGCAGTGCTAGGATTGTTGTTGAGTTCAGCTCATCACCAACGATTGCATCCACGGACTATGCAAGAGCTGAGTTTGTTGTAGATAGCATTGCTGGATCCAACAGATACTTTGTAGAATCAATCGACGTTGGTGCTATTGAGATAGCAGGAGCGTTCTCTTGGACAACAGCGTCATACATTAAAGTTTTTGTGGCAACAGATGATGGAAACGTATCAATTGCTCTAGATGGACTTAGGTTAGATAATGTTAGCTCCGTTAGCCCAGTGTATGGTCTTGTTGGATATACAATTATAAAAAACTCTACAGGTGGAGGAACTCCTTCTGCAGTGCCGATTGTAAAAGATAAGGATGGAACAAGCTTTATAGAGTTTAGGTTCCAGGTGGGGGTAGCGTAATGACTACTCCAGATCCTGGTATTCAAAAGAGCTTTATAAGTAAACAAAATCTTCCATTACTAGACTCATCATCTAGATACCTACTAAGATATAGAGTAAAAACACTAGATGGTGCTTTGGCAACAGCTTGGTCTCCAGTATACAAGGTATCAAAGCCATCTATCGAAAGCCTATTCACAGTAGGTGGATATAGTGTTAGTCAAAAAGAAATGAAATCACATGGAAAGTCATTTGACGTTAGCTGGAAGATTCTTCCATCAGTTCCAGAGCAGATAAGCGGTTTGCCGCTAGACGTATATGTTAAGTGGAATAGCGACGCTGACTGGACATTCTTAACAACAACTACTACAAATAGCTTCTCAGTCCCTATCCCAGAAGAGTATCAGTCTACTGCTACAGTGACCTACACAGCTTCATTTATGGTTCACCTAGCAACATTTGTTAAAGACAAGTCGTCTACTGATGTAGAGACTCTTGTATTCCTAGAAACAGATGTTCCGACACGAGCAATATATGATGCTGGAAGCATAGTCTAGTTTGTGTTATAATTAACGTATGGCAAATATTCCAATTCCTCAACAGGGTCAACCAATCGACTACCAGTACATCTATCAGATTGTAGATAGTCTTAATGAGCTAAACACTAAGGTAACATCAAAGTTTAGTGAATCTATCTTCAATAATAAAGATGGCATCAAGGAGTCACACAGACTAAATGATCTATCAATGATTGCTGGGTATGTGGAGGTAGCAAGAGGCAAAGACGTTAGCTCTGAAAAGGAAATTGGCTTTTCATATAACTTTAACGTCAACTTTAAATATGCTCCAGTGGTAACTGCAACAACAGTTTTGATTGAAAACACTGACGCAGGTCGAGATGCATCTGTTGTCATTAACGATGTATCTAATTCACGTATGACTGGGTATGTATCCTTTAACGCTTCTAAAAAGGGTAAAGCCTCTATTGGCGTAAACATCATTGCTGTTGGCATCCCTGTAATCTAGGAGACCTATCTTGGCATACAGAACACGAGAAGATTATAACAATGCTCCAGTCGTTCCAGGGAATAAAAAGATCTGGTTCTTAAATGGAGATCTCGTTAGAGTACATCACCTGAACAGATCTAACAATATTATGTCTGTTTATAATATAACAAAAGACCAGATTGAAAGCTGTCTTGTTAGTGATTTTAAAAAGAATAGAGAGCGAGCATACACCGTTGGACAGACTGCAGATTTAGTAAATAGACACAAGAAGTATATGCCACAACTAGTTAAAGCAGGAGTTCTTCCACCAGCTACTGGATCACAAAAGGGTGGAGGCACAGGCTGGCAAGTACGTAGCTATTATTCAGAGTCGCAAGTTCGTGAACTTCGTGATATACTAGCTTCATACCATCAGGGAAGACCAAGAAATGACGGTCTTATTACAAACGATACAACTCCTTCAAAACAAGAGTTGACAAGACGTATGGGGGATGGTATACTTACATATACAAGGACAGAAGATGGGCGTTTTATTCCAGTCTGGTCCGAAACACTATAATCCATAAGGAGAGACAATGGAAAACGATAGCACTAAAATTAATGTTACACTTGGCTATACACTTAACCTAGGTAACTTCCAGTCACTACGCATTGACCTTGGCGTAACTGATTCTCGTCGTGATGGCGAAAACATTAACGAAGCCTTTGAGCGTGTCTACAGCTTTGTAGAAGCCAAGCTTGGTGAAAAGGTACGAGAATCTCAAGATGAGGTAGAGAGCAAGTAATGGCTGAACGCAAAGACCGAATGGCTTTGCTCAGTCGCTATGCTAAGTTTCACACCAAGCATTACGAAGAACGAGTAACGCTTAATCTAAATGTAGAACAGTGGGCTGCAGATGCCCTCATCGAATCGTATGGTCTACCAGACTGCTACGATCTGCTTGAGTACTATTTTAGTGTGGCTCAAAAGCCAACATGGAAGTACTTTGCAAATTACGCTCACGAGATAATCGACAAGCGTCAACAATACAAACAAGATCTTGAGGAGAGAGCTGAACGCCGTAAGATGGCTAAGGAGTGGCTAAATGAGTAATACAGAATCAAAGTTAATTTCGGCGGTACTGCAGGATAAGCAGGTACACGTACTACTACAAGCAAACGTAGATAATATCCTACGTACACATAATGACATCTGGCAGTTTATCCGTAACTACTCCGAGATGAATGGAACAGTTCCACCTGTATCTTTGGTAGTAGATAAGTTCCGTGACTTCTCTCCTGTTGACGGAATTGGTGCTACCAAGTATCACCTAGAAGAGCTACAGTCAGAGTTCCTCACAGATAGCCTAAAGGACATTCTACGCACTACGGCAGGAGAGGTTCAGTCTGGTCAGGGTGTAAAGGCACTAGAAGAACTAATTACACAGACATCTGCACTTAAGAAGAATACGTCTGTAATTCGTGACATCGATGTTATCGACATTGAGGATGCAGTTGCTTACTACGAGAATGTCAAGAAGCAGAATGAGATTGGTTCTGTAGGTATCAAGACTGGTCTTGCTGGATTTGACAACTATCTACCTGCTGGTATTACACCAGGTCAGCTGGGCGTGTTCCTGGCATATCCAGGTATCGGTAAGTCGTGGATGGCTCTATACTTCGCTGTACAGGCTTGGAAGCAGGGTAAGTCACCACTAATCATTTCTCTTGAAATGAGTGAGACTGAAGTTCGTAACCGTGTGTTTACAATCATGGGTGAGGGTCTTTGGTCACACCGTAAGCTTTCTGCTGGTCTAGTAGAAACAGAAGATCTTCGTCGTTGGCACAAAAAAGAGTTGCAGGGCAAGCCAGAGTTCCATATCATCTCAAATGATGGCGGTGGAGAAGTAACTCCATCAGTTATTCGTGGTAAGATTGACCAGTATAAGCCAGACCTCATCATTGTTGACTACCTACAGCTTATGTCTCCAAACCAGAAGTCAGATAACGAAACTGTTCGTATGAAGAACCTTTCTCGTGAACTAAAGCTTATGGCTATTGGTGAAGAGATGCCTATTATCGCTATCTCATCAGCTACTCCTGATGACGTTAATAAGCTAGATACTGTTCCTACGCTTGGGCAGACAGCCTGGTCACGACAGATTGCCTACGATGCTGACTGGGTACTTGCTCTAGGTCGTGCCACTAACTCTGACGTTATCGAATGTGTCTTCCGCAAGAACCGTAATGGTTTTATGGGTGAATTTATCGTACAGGCTGACTTTGATAAGGGCTGGTACAAGTACAAGGACTTCGAAGATAACTAGCAAAATAGTCAAACACTGTGAATAAAGTTCTGTATAATAGAAGGTATGGATCACAGTCACCACAAGTCAATAAAGAGGTTTTCCCTAGACGGTATCATTAATGATGATACCTCTATTGGGAGACTTCGACAGGAGTACATTAGGCTTCTCACAATAGAGATGAAGCTTAATGGATACGCCAGAAGACTTGACATAGATCCAAACTTTACGATATACTATAACCACGACAAAGATTATTACGAATTTATATTATCAGTATATGGCACATACTTAGGAAGAAGACAGGTAGAATGGATAGATGGAATAGACGGAACAGCACTAGTTCCTACACAGAAGAGCAAATCAAACGAGTTATCACAGGATCAGGCATCAACGTCGAATCAGAAGTAGACTCAGATTATATCATCTTCTGCCCATTTCACAATAACTACCGTTCTCCAGCAGGAGAAGTAGATAAGCGTTCAGGATTCTTCTTCTGTTTTTCTTGTCAACACGTATGTGACCTCGTAGAGCTAGTTATGCATGTATCTGGTCGTACATACTTTGAATCAGTACGCTTCGTTAAGTCTAAAGAGACAGAGTCAAACCTAGAGGTCCAGATCAGTCAAGCACTGATTACTAAGCAGGACTATGTCCCATTTGACCAGATTATGCTTAAGCGTCTTAACAATCAAGCACTAGAGTCTCCTCGTGCTATGAGATATTTCCAAGGCAGACTAATCACAGAAGAATCTGTGAAACGTTTTGGTCTTGGTTACTCTGAAAAGCAGGATATGGTAACTATTCCTGTAGCCTCACCAGATGGCATCGACATTGGTTTTGTTGGTCGATCTGTCGAGGGTAAAGAGTTCAAGAATACGCCTGGACTACCAAAGTCTAAGGTATTGTTCAATCTACATAGGGTAAAGACTGCTGGTAAGGTGTATGTTGTCGAATCATCATTCGATGCTATTCGCCTTGACCAGTGTGGATTCCCTGCTGTAGCAACATTGGGTGCTAACGTATCCAAGATACAAACAGAACTGCTTCAAAAGTATTTCAATAATATTATTGTTATTGCTGATAACGATGAAGCTGGAGGTAACATGAAAGACAAGCTCATTGAAAAGCTTGGCAATCGTGTAACAGTTCTAACACTAGATAAGAAGTATAAAGATATTGGTGACATGGCAGATGAAGATATAAAAAATCTAGATGAAACATTTGACAAAACCATTATGGCTATGCTACAATAATAATCCAACCAATTAAGGAGAAATATATATGAGTATCATCAGAGGGCTTAAAGACATCAACGCTATTGTTGACAAGCCAAAATTCGAAGGAACTGGACAGAAGGTCCGTTGGGTCAAGCTTGCAGACGGACAGTCTGCCAAGATCCGATTTGTTGAAGAGCTAGACCAGGATTCAGCAAATTACAATGAAACACGTGGTCTTTCAGTAGTAATCGCAGAGCACACCAACCCAAAGGACTACAAGCGTAAGGCTGCTTGTACAATCGATTCAGAGGGTCGTTGCTATGGCTGTGAGATGGCTCGCAAGGAGCCTAAGTCTGGATGGCGTTCACGCCTCCGCTTCTACTGCAACGTCATTATTGACGATGGCACTGAAGACGCTTACGTGGCTGTTTGGTCACAGGGTATCTCAAAGCAGTCAGCGTTCAACACAATTCGTGAGTACGCTCTTGAAACTGGTTCAGTATCGAACCTTGAGTGGAAGATTAAGCGTAATGGTCAGGGAACTGAGACCAGCTACACTCTTCTTCCTACCAAGCCAGATGTAGAGCCTTACGCATGGGGAGAACTTGAGGCATTTGACCTTGAGAAGGTAGTTCGTGAAGTTGCTTATGCAGAGCAGGAGAACTTCTACTTCGGATTCGACGCTCCGTCAATTACTTCCAGCAACTCAGACTGGTAGTAAATAAGATTGTGGGGGTAGCCAATTACGGTTGCCCCCATTTTCTTTTCTATAACGCTTGACAAGCATATGCACATCCGCTATACTTGTAATCTAATAACTACTAACGAAGGAACTAAATGAGTTACGCTGGACTTCACGTTCACACCCACTACTCGCTTTTCGATGGAATTGCCACACCACAGGAATATGTGGATCGTGCTGTAGAAATTGGGATGCCAGCCATCGCTATTACTGACCACGGATCCCTATCTGGACACCGTGAGATGTACCGAGTTGCTAAGGAAAAGGGTATCAAGCCTATCCTTGGAATTGAGGGGTACATCGCAAAGGATCGATTTGACCATGAGGATAAGAAGGACAAGAATGATCCTCTAGACCTCAACTATAACCACCTTATTATTCTTGCCAAAAACCCTAAAGGTCTTGAGAACCTTAACAAGCTTAACGAACTTGCTTGGACAGAGGGATTCTTCAAGAAGCCTCGTATGGACTGGGCTATTCTAGAAGAGTACAAGGAAGGTCTTGTAATCACTTCTGGATGCTTGTCTGGATATCTTGCAAAGGCTATTGAGGCAGACAACCTAGCTGCTGCTAAAATGCACCTCCAATGGGCTAAGGATGTCTTTGGAGACGATTACTACATCGAGGTTATGCCACATAACCCCCCAGAAGTAAATAAGCTTATTCTAGAGCTTGCAGACGAGTTTGGACTCAAGCCAATCGTTACTCCTGACTGCCACCACTCTGACCCAGAGCAGCGTGAGATTCAGGAACTAAAGCTTATCCTTAACTCATACGCTAATAAGACTGTTAAGGATGTCTCATATGCAGAGTCTGCAGAGATGGATAACCTTATGGACCGTCTCGACTACCTGTATGGTGCAGACCGCCAAATGACATTCCGTGACTTCGAGATTCACCTGCTCTCTGACGAAGAGATGCACCGTGCTATGGAAGCCCAGGGTATTGATCGACAGGACATGTATGACAATACTCTAGAGATCGTTGATAAGATTGAAGACTACGAGATTCAGGATCACCTTGACCTGCTTCCTGTACAGTACCAAAACCCAGATAAAGAGCTTCTAACACTTGCTATGGAGGGTCTGAAAGAAAAGGGTCTAGATGCTAAGGAAGACTACATTGCTCGTCTTAACGAGGAGCTAGAGGTTATTAAGGATAAGAAGTTTGGTCCTTACTTCCTAGTTGTACGTAACATGATTAACTGGGCTAAGAAGGAAGATATCATGGTTGGACCAGGTCGTGGTTCAGCTGCTGGATCGCTTCTTTGCTACGCTCTTGGAATCACAGACATTGACCCTATTCAGCATGGTCTTCTATTCTTCCGATTCATTAACCCAGAGCGTAACGACTTCCCAGATATCGATACAGACATTCAGGACTCTCGTCGTGAAGAGGTTAAGGACTACTTGGTACGCCAGTATCGCCACGTTGCATCTATTGCCACATTCCTTGAGTTCAAGGGTAAGGGTATTGTTCGTGACATTGCTCGTGTGTTGATGGTCCCATTGACTGACGTTAATAAAGTACTTAAGGTGGTAGATGACTGGGATGATTACTGTACTTCTAAGCAGACTGAATGGTTCCGTGACAAGTATCCTGAGATTGAGCAGTATGGTGAGAAACTACGTGGTCGCATTCGTGGTACTGGTATTCACGCTGCTGGTGTTGTTACTTCTAAGCTTCCTATCTTTAAGTACGCACCTCTTGAGACACGAACCTCGCCAGGTAACAAAGAGCGAATCCCAGTAGTAGCAGTAGACATGGAAGAAGCAGAGCGTATTGGTCTAATCAAGATCGATGCTTTGGGTCTTAAGACTCTATCTGTTATTCAGGACACTCTCAAGATTATTGAGCAACGCACTGGAGACAATATTGATTTGCATAAGATTGACATGGAAGACAAGAAGGTCTACGCCATGCTATCTGACGGTCTTACAAAGGGTGTATTCCAGTGTGAAGCTACTCCATATACAAACCTACTGGTTAAGATGGGTGTTAAAAGCTTTGCAGAACTTGCCGCATCGAACGCTCTAGTTCGTCCAGGTGCTATGAATACCATTGGTAAGGACTACATTGCTCGTAAGCACGGTAAGCAGAACCTTGACTACAAGCACACCAACATGAAGGCATTTACAGAAGAGACATACGGATGTATCCTTTATCAGGAACAGGTTATGCTCGCATGTACTGAACTTGGTGGTATGACAATGGCAGAGGCTGATAAGGTCCGTAAGATCATTGGTAAGAAGAAGGATGCAAAAGAGTTCAAGCAGTTCCAGGACAAGTTCGTAGAGGGTGCTTCTCGCTACCTGTCTCCAAACATTGCAGAAGAACTATGGCACGACTTCGAGGCTCACGCAGGGTACTCATTCAACAAGTCACACGCCGTAGCATACTCAACAGTCTCGTACTGGACTGCTTGGCTAAAGTATTACTATCCACTTGAGTTCATGTATTCATTGCTCAAGAACGAGAGTGATAAGGATGCTCGCACAGAATACCTAATCGAAGCAAAGCGTATGGGTATTCCTGTGAAGCTTCCACACATTAACGATTCTGATATTGACTTCACTATTGAGGGTAAGGGTATTCGATTCGGACTAAGTGCTATCAAGTTTATTAGTGATAATATTGCTGAAAAGTACATGGCTGGTCGTCCTTTCAATTCATACAAGGAACTGGAAGAGTTTACATTCACCAAGGGTAACGGAGTCAACTCACGTGCTCTACAGGCTCTACGAGTCATTGGTGCTGCAACATTCCCAGATAATCCTCGTAACGATGAAGAGGTTAAGGAAAACTTGTACGAGTACCTAAACCTACCAGAGTTCAATATCCAGATTCCACAGCACTACCACGCCTTTATCAATGATGTTGAGGAGTATGAGGAAAAGGGGTCCTTCATCC
>JACCDQ010433850.1_pt1 | contig 18774 bp, 12 predicted proteins | sample 7446031 | NCBI WGS metagenome assembly JACCDQ01 (sample SAMN15323442, study PRJNA562643) | freshwater metagenome | isolation source: river surface water | place: USA:Blue River Watershed | collected 2017-08-17
CATCCTGCTGGCGAAAAACTGTGAAACCGATCGCCGTCACGATGGTCGGCAGCGCGAACGGAACCGTCAGTAGGGCTCGCAAAATTCGAGCGCCCGGAGTGCGCTTTCGGTAAAGCACGTAGGCAGCCGGGATTGCCATGACCAGGCAGACCGCCGTCGAAACCACGGCCTGCCAGATCGTGAACCAAATGATGCCCAGGATTCGTGGCTGGGTAAGCGTTGCCGCCCAGTCACCCACCAAACCCTCGCCGAGCACGCGCGCCATCGGCCAATAGAACAGCACGCCGATTACGAAAATCGGCAGCGTCCAGAGCAGAAGGCGTTTGAGCATGCGTTATCCGGTGAAGATCGCAGACCATTCTTTTTGCCAACGGCTGCGATTTGCATTGAAGTCGAGGTTGCTCACATCGACAAACGAGGTGGATGCCGGAGCCAACTTGGCCCAGTTATCTGGAAGTGGCACGGTCTTGTCGATCGGGTAAACGTAATTGGCTCCTGGCATGGCCGCCTGGAAGTCCTTGGTCAGCATGAAGTCGATGAATGCACGGGCTCCGGCCGGGTTCTTTGAACCCTTGAGCACTCCTGCGTATTCGACCTGACGGAAGCATTCGCTATTAATCGAGGCGGTTCGGCTTAGGCCGTCATCGTCAATCTCATCGGCTGGGCTCGACGAGTAAGAAAGCACGATCGGATACTTTCCGTGGCCGGAGGAACCGGAGAAGTCAACGTAGTAGGCGTCCTCCCACCCGGCCGCAACCTTGATGCCGTTGGTCTTCATCGCCTTCCACCAGTTCTGCCATCGGTCTTCACCGAGTGCGCCGATGCTGGCGAACAAGAATGAGAGACCGGTCGACGAGGTGGTCGGGTTTTCGACTACGGTAAGGCCCGCGTATTTCGCGTCGGTTAGGTCGCGCCAAGAGGTCGGCGGGGTGATGCCTTCGGTCGCGAACCACTTCTTGTCGTAGTTGAAGCAAACGTCGGCGAAGTCGATCGGCACGAGCTCGCCGTCGATGATTCCGTTCGCCTCGGCGACGCCCGCGAAGGTGTTGTCGATGCCGAAGACCACATCCGCAACCGGCGCGTCTTTGGTTAGCACCAGCTTGTTGGTCAGTTCACCGGCATCGCCGAGTTTGGCGCCACCTTCGAGGTAAAAGCCGGTGTCGGTCTTGAACTTGTTGATCAGTTCGTCGGGGATGATGAACGAATCATGGCTGGCCACAGCAACCGCCTTAGGCGATGGTGTGGTGCAGCCGGCAAGCGTGAATGAGGCGATGGATAGCGTTACTGCGGCCGCAACTAGACGGCGCAAATTGGTCTGCTTGATGTGCACTTTCGTGCCCTTTCTCTTTTGAAAACGGGCACGGGTTGAGGTCCTCCCTGCGCTGGCATTACCCAGATCAGGTTCGACGGTCGAAGACTACGAAGCCTTCCTCTCAGTCCGATGAAACCGAACTCCCGTGTGGTTCAAGGTTAACGCAAAAGGCCCCGTCAAAGCGACGGGGCCTTTCTACGTTTTGGCTTAGTGGCCCATGGCCGCGGCGGCCTCGGCCTTCTCTTCGGCAGCCGACTTCTCGCGAAGTGGGTTCACCTTGACTATGAACGACAAGAGGAACGCAACGGCAACCACTGCGGCGGCAATAAGGAACACCATCACCGATGAGTCGGCGAATCCGACCAAGAACGGGCGAGCCAGTTCTGGGTCTAGCGTGGAGAGGAACGACGAGTCACCATTTAGCTTGTCACCGAGAGCAGCAGGATCAGCCTGCGCCGCCTGCAGGAAGACTACGTTCGGGTCGTCGGCAGGAAGCTTGCCAGACATGAACTGAGTCATGATCTCTTTGGCTTTGTCCTTGAACGGGTCGCCGTAGGTTGTGCTCTTGAAGGCGTCTGCGATGCGATCAGGAAGGTTGTTGAACAGGATCGAAATGAACACTGCAACACCGAGGGTTCCACCCATCTGACGGAAGAACATCGTCGACGAGGTGGCAACACCGATGTCGCGAGCATCCACCGCGTTCTGAGCGGCAAGGGTCAGGGTCTGCATTAACTGACCGAGACCCATACCGATGATGACCATCGAGATCGACATCTGCCAGATCGGGGTGTCGTACTGGTAACCGAAGAGGGTGATGTAACCGAGCATGAGCATGCCGGTTCCGACGATCATGAAGATCTTGTACTTACCGGTCTTCGAAGTTACCTGACCGCTAACGGTGGTCGCGATCATCATTCCGAGAACCATCGGCAACATCAGGAAGCCAGACTCGGTCGGGGTTACGCCATTGACGATCTGAAGCAGCATCGGAAGGGTCATCATTCCACCGAACATTCCGATACCGACGATTACGCCGAGGATGGTGGTGAGAGTGAACGTGCGGTTGCTGAACAGCTTCAGCGGCAGGATTGCCTCTTCGCCCGCCTTACGCTCGGCCCAGATGAACGCGATGATACCGACGATCGAGGTTGCGTACATCGCGATGGAGGTGCTGCTGGTCCAGCCCCAGTCGCGGCCGTTTTCGGCAACGAGAAGCATGGGAACCACACCGAGAACGATGGTCACGGCGCCCAGCCAGTCGATGCGGTGAGCGACCGGAGTGTGAGGAACGTGCATGAAGCGCCAAACCAGGAACAGGGCGATGGCACCGAATGGAACGTTAATCAGGAAGATCCACTTCCAACCGGCGACCCAGAGAATCTCGTTCGCACCGGAGAACATTCCACCGACCACCGGGCCGAGCACGCTCGACGAGGCAAAGACGGCGAGGATGAAGCCCTGGTAGCGGGCACGCTCGCGCGGAGGCACGATGTCAGAAAGGATCGTGATCGCTAGCGCGAAGAGACCACCGGCACCCAAGCCCTGAACCGCGCGGTAGGCGGCGAGCTCGTACATGCTCGTGGCGAAGACCGAAAGAACCGATCCGAAAACGAAGATGACAATCGCAATCAAGAAGAGTCGGCGGCGACCAAAGATGTCACCGAGCTTTCCGTAGATTGGGGTCGAGATGGTCGAGGTGATGAGGTAGGCGGTGGTTACCCAAGCCTGAAGTTCGAGACCCTGAAGGTCGTCGGCGATGGTTCGCATCGCGGTTCCGACCACCGACTGGTCGAGAGCCGAGAGGAACATTCCCGACATCAGACCGATCAGGATCAGGATGATTTCTTTGTGGGTAAGTGCGCCACCTTCTTGGTTGACGCGCTCAGCCGCGGCTTTGCTGTTCTTAGACAAGTATTTTCTTTCCGACTCAAAAGTAGGCTTGAGTTGATGCCAATGAATTCACGCGAAGAAGTTCGCGCACAAGCCAACCGCAGACGCGGGTTGACTATTTCTTTAATTACGATTCTAAGTCTGATTTTTTCGGTTGTCGCGGGCACTTCACAGCCGGTCAGCGCCGAGCCTGCGCTGTGCCTGGCCGAGCCTTGCTTCGACCCTGAGGATTATTCGATCGATGAGGCCGATTCGCTCTGGGTAGTCGTCAATAAGCAGCGCCCTCTGTCGGTGCCGAAGTATGTTCCAGTTCTCGTGACGCCAAAGTTTGCATCCCCGCGTACCAATAATCCGTTTGGGTTGAAGCTCGCCAAACCGGCTGCCGAGGCATTCATCAAGCTTGCCGCCGCAATGAAGAAGGCTGGCGCTGGAGATCTCTTCATGCAGAGCGCCTATCGCAGCTACAACTATCAGGTCTCGGTTCACTCAAGCGCGGTGGCTCGTCTCGGGCTAAAGGCCGGTGAAGGGCTTGCCGCTCGTCCCGGACACAGCGAACACCAGACCGGTCTAGCCGTCGACGTCGCCGCGGTCGGTCAGGGATGCGTGATTCAGGTTTGCTTTGGCAAGACTCGCGCCGGCCGCTACGTGGCCAAGTACGCATACCGCTTTGGTTTCATCGTGCGTTACCCAGATGGCCAAACCCCGATAACTGGATACCAGTACGAGCCGTGGCACCTGCGCTACGTTGGCGTGGGTCTGGCGACCGAGATGCGCAACGAGGGCGTGACGGTGTTAGAAAACTTCTGGGGCCTAGACCCAGCACCGACCTACTAGCGCGCTTTTTCTGTGGCGGATGCCGCTGCGCTTCGCATCAGTGGTTAGGCCAACACCGAGTCGACGAGAGCCTTGGCTTCTTGTTGCACCTGCTCGAGGTGAGCCTGCCCCTTGAACGATTCGCCGTAAATCTTGTAGACGTTCTCGGTTCCAGACGGACGAGCCGCAAACCAGGCGTTCTCGGTTTCGACCTTGAGGCCACCGAGAGCAGCACCGTTGCCAGGGGCGTGAGTCAAGATCGCGGTGATCGGTTCGCCAGCGAGTGAACTTGCGGTGACTGCCTCGGCGCTCAGCTTGCCGAGTTTCGACTTCTGCTCGACGGTGGCCGGAGCATCGATGCGCTCGTAAACCGAGGCACCAAACTTGTCGGTCAGGTTCGAGTAGTGCTGGCTCGGGGTAAGCCCGGTGACGGCGGTGATTTCGCTAGCTAGCAGCGCAAGAATCAGACCATCCTTATCGGTCGACCAGGCTTTGCCGTCGAGGCGCAAGAACGAAGCGCCGGCGGATTCCTCGCCACCGAAGCCGACCGAGCCGTCGATGAGGCCAGGCACGAACCACTTGAAGCCAACTGGAACCTCGATGAGCTTGCGTCCGAGGTCGGCAACCACGCGGTTGATGATCGATGACGAAACCATGGTCTTGCCGACGGCGGCGTCCGCGCGCCATCCGGCACGGTTGCGATATAGATAGTCGATCGAGACGGCCAAGAAATGGTTCGGGTTCATAAGCCCGTGATCGCGGGTGACGATTCCGTGGCGATCGGCGTCCGCGTCGTTTCCGGTCGAGATGTCGAAGCGGTCACGGCCGGCGATGAGCGATGCCATCGCGTGTGGGCTCGAGCAGTCCATGCGAATCTTGCCGTCCCAGTCGAGGGTCATGAACCCGAACTGGAAATCGACCGAAGGGTTGACCACTGTAAGGTTTAGGCCGTAGCGCTCACCGATTGCACCCCAATAATCGACTGATGCGCCGCCCATCGGGTCGGCTCCGATGCTTACCTGTGAGCCGGCGATGGCGTCGAGGTTGAGCACCTCACCCAGCTGGGAGATGTAGTTTTCGCGGAAGTCGAACTTGCCGGCATCCGGCTTGGCGCGACGAACCTCGCGAAGTCCACCCGCGATGATGTCGTTGGCGCGCGCCGCGATCCAGTTGGTGGCATCCGAATCTGCCGGACCACCGTGAGGCGGGTTGTACTTGAAGCCACCATCGGTTGGCGGGTTGTGGCTCGGAGTAATCACGAGGCCATCAGCGCGAGCCGAATCATGCTCTGACTTGCCGAGGTTGTGGTTGATGATGGCCACCGAAACGGCCGGGGTTGGGGTGTATCCGTCGGCACTATCGACCAGCGCTGGAATGCCGTTGCCAGCCAAAACCTCGAGTGCGGTCAACTCGGCAGGGCCGCTAAGAGCGTGGGTGTCTTTGCCGACATAGATCGGGCCGCGAATGTTTTCGGAGTGACGGTACTCGACGATGGCCTGAGTGATGGCCGCGATGTGGTCTTCGTTGAACGAACCGAGTAGGGCGTTGCCGCGGTGACCGCTGGTGCCGAACACGACTTTTTGCTCCGGGTTGGTGACATCCGGATGAATTTCTGAGTACGCAGCAAGCAACTTCGAAATGTCAACCAGGTCTTGGGGTTGGGTCGGAAGCCCTGCACGTTCACTCATAGAACCATTTTGGTCGTTACCCTTTATCTATGCCATCCGTCGCACGTAACAGTTCAAAAAAGGTTTACTCGTTCCTTGGTCCAGTAGGAACGTTTACCGAGCTTGCCCTTGCTCAGGTGAAGGCCGCTAAAGGTGCGACGCACAAGCCGGTCAGCACCGTGAACGAAGCCATCGAGGATGTGCTCAGCGGCGTCGCCACCCGCGCAATCGTGCCGGTTGAAAACTCGATCGAGGGAGGCGTTTCGGCGACCCTCGATGCGCTGGCCAATACCAGTGAAATTCGCATCTTCGGCGAATACCTGGTTCCGGTGACCTTCAACCTCGTCGCCCGCCCTGGCACCAAACTGTCAGATGTTCGCACCATTGCTACGCATCCGACCGCGTATGCACAGTGCCGCGGATGGTTGGCCGAGAACCTCCCTAACCATGGCCACCTGCCATCGACCTCTACCGCTGCTGCCGCTGCGGGTCTGCTGCAGAGCGAACTTGCCGATGCCGCGATCGCAGCGTCGAGCATCACCAGCCACTACAAACTGACCACGCTCGCCAAGAACATCGGTGACAACAAGAGTGCTCAGACTCGCTTCATCGAAATCGGGCTGGCCGCTAAGGCACCGGCTCGCACCGGCCGCGACAAGACCTCGGTGATCGTCGAACTGCCGACCGATCGCCCAGGTGCGCTGCTCGAAATGCTCGAACAGTTCGCCGCTCGCGGAGTGAACCTGAGCCGCATCGAGTCTCGTCCGATTGGCGATCGCCTCGGCCGCTACCGATTCAACATCGATGTTCAGGGGCACGTCGATGACTCGGCCGTTGCCGAAGCGCTCATGGGTCTGCACCGTTTCAGCCCACGCATCACTTACCTGGGGTCTTACCCTCGCGCCGATAAGCAGCGCTCGCAGCATGAAGGCAACAACGAGAACATCGCGTTCGATTCGGCGGATGCCTGGCTGAAGACCATCCGCGCCGGAAAGTAGGCTAGAGAAGTGATTGACCTAGCCCTACTTCGTGAAAACCCTGAAGCCATCAAGGCTTCGCAGCGCGCGCGTCAAGCCGATGAGAGCCTGGTCGATCGTGCCGTCGAGGCAGATCAGGCTTGGCGCAAGGCTCAAGCAAATTTTGAGGCGCTTCGCGCCGAACAGAACGCACACTCCAAGTTGGTCTCGACCGCAGCGAAAGAAGATCGTGCCGCACTGGTTGCTCAGGCGCAGCAAATGGCCGCCAATGTGAAGGCAGCGGATGTCGCCGCAGGCGTTGCTCAAGCCAAGCTCGATGAGCTGATCTGGCAAATCGAAAACGTGGTCATCGAAGGCATTCCATCCGGTGGTGAAGACGACTACGTTGTGCTTCGCGAGGTGGGCACCAAGAAGACCTTCGACTTCACCCCACGCGACCACACCGAACTTGGCGAACTGCTCGACATCATCGACATCGAGCGCGGTGTGAAGATTTCAGGCAGCCGCTTCTACTTCTTGAAGGGTTGGGGTGCTCGCCTCGAGTTGGCCCTGATGAATATGGCGCTCGACCTCGCCGCCAAGCACGACTTCACCCCGCTCATCACCCCGACTCTGGTTCGCCCAGAGGTTATGGCCGGTACCGGATTCCTAGGTGCACACTCCGACGAGATCTACTACCTCCCGGCCGATGAGCTATACCTGACCGGCACCAGCGAGGTTGCGCTCGCCGGGTACCACCGCGACGAAATCATCGACTTCGCCGATGGTCCGATTCGATACGCCGGGTGGAGCACCTGCTACCGTCGTGAAGCTGGCAGCGCCGGCAAGGACACCCGCGGCATCACCCGAGTTCACCAGTTCAACAAACTCGAAATGTTCTCTTACTGCCCACCGGAGCAGGCCGAAGCCGAGCACCTGAAGCTTCTCGAACTCGAAGAGCAGATGCTGCAGGCTTGCGAGTTGGCTTACCGTGTGATCGACACCGCAGCCGGCGACCTCGGCTCGAGCGCTGCGCGCAAGTACGACTCGGAAGCATGGGTGCCAACCCAAGGCGTCTACCGCGAACTGACCTCTTCATCCAACTGCACCACCTTCCAAGCTCGTCGTCTGAACGTTCGCTATCGCAAAGAAGACGGCAAGACCGCGCCGGTTGCGACCCTGAACGGAACCTTGGCGACCACGCGTTGGCTGGTTGCGATTCTCGAAACCCACCAGCAGGAAGACGGTTCGATTCGTGTGCCGCAGGCACTTCGCCCATACCTCGGCGGCATCGAAGTCATCGCACCGAAGAACCGCGCCTAAGGTCTGATGAGCAAACTCAACGCCGAAGATCGCTGGCTGATCGCCCTCGACATCGACGGCACTCTCGTGCACGATGACGGGTACCTGTCACCGGCGGTTGTCAAAGAGGTTCAGCGTGTGCGTGATCTCGGCCACCTAGTCGTGGTTGCCACCGGGCGATCGGCAGCCAATGCTTTTCCAGTGATTCGCGAGATCGGCATCCTCGACGGCCATGCGGTCGCATCCAACGGGGCGGTCACCATCCTGCTCGATGAAGACCACGAGCGCGGTTTCACTCCGACCGAAGTCATCACCTTTGACCCGACCGAAGTGCTCACCCAGTTGATCGAGTCACTGCCGAACGCGCACTTCGCGGTCGAAAAAGCCGACGGCACCTACCTGTTCCACCGACACTTTCCGGCTTACGCCCTCGGCGACAACAACATCGAGACGCCGCTCGAAGACCTGGTCAAACACGAGGTAAGCCGCGTGGTCGTGCTGAGCCCAGACCAAGAGGTTGAAGACTTTTTAGATGCCGTTGCACGCGTTGGCTTGCACTCGGTTTCCTATGCGATTGGATACACCGCTTGGCTGGACATTTCACCGCTCGGTGTCACCAAGTCGAGTGCGCTGGAGAAACTGCGCGCGAAAGCGGGCATCCGACCCGATCAGGTAATCGCGGTGGGTGACGGTCGCAACGATATCAACATGTTCGAGTGGGCGCAGGCCGGAGGCGGCATCGGCTTCGCGATGGGGCAAGGCCCAGACGAGGTCAAGGCTGCAGCCGCCGCGGTCACTGCATCGGTCGAGGACGACGGTGTTGCCAGAGTTCTCTCAGGGTTTGAGGGCATTCTTTTCACGAGGTCACTCGGCTAAACTTGTAATGCTTCGCTGCTGAAGCCAGGAGGGCTGTCCGAGCGGCCGATGGAGCTGGTCTTGAAAACCAGTGAACCGAAAGGTTTCGTGGGTTCGAATCCCACGCCCTCCGCCGCCAGCGATAGGAAGTCATGAGCGAAAAAGAGCAAATCAAGAGAGGCCGCAGAGCCCTCTTTGGTGCGCGCAACCGTCGTGCCTATGCTCGCCACGGCAAGATTCCGGTGCAAACCAAGGCATCTGCTCTCTGGGGACTCTTCTTCAAAGGCGTCGCCGCAGTTCTCGGCGCATCCATCGCGGTCGTCGGTTTGGTTGCTTGGGATGTCTCCAATCAGATCTCGGCAAACGGCATCGAACTTCTCGACTCGAATGGTCAAAAACTTCAGACCGCCGACCTTAAGGGCCCAATCAACGTTCTGCTAATCGGCTCTGACACTCGTGCGGGTCAGGGTAGCGGCTTCGGAAACGACACCTCGGTGCTTGCCGACGTGATCATGCTTCTGCACATTTCCGCCGACCGCAAAAACGCTGTTGCAGTTTCGTTCCCGCGCGATCTTCTGGTTCCTTGGCCAGCTTGCCCGAGCACCTCGGGTGGCCCAGGCTATCTGCCTCAGGCTCTCGGCCAGATCAACGCAACCATTGCAAACGGTGGTCCCGGATGCACGCTTCTCACCGTGCAGAAACTCACCGGAGTGACCATCCCTTACCTGGCCATGATCGACTTCAAGGGCGTCATCGAAATGTCGAACGCCATCGGTGGTGTCGAGGTTTGTGTCGCTAAAGAAATCAAAGACGACTACACCTTCACCTACCTGAAGCCTGGCAAGCACGTGCTTCAGGGTCGCGCGGCGCTGCAGTTCTTGCGCACCCGTCACGGTGTCGGTGATGGCTCTGACCTCAGCCGCATCAGCAACCAGCAGGTGTTCCTGACCTCGCTGGTTCGCAAGGTGCGAAGTGCCGGAGTGCTCACCAACCCGGTTTATCTTTACTCGTTGGCTAACGCCGCGGCTCGCAACATGAAACTTTCGAGCAGCCTGACCGATCTGAACACGATGGTCGCGATCGCATCCGCTTTGAAAGATGTATCGCTTGATCAGATGACCTTCTTGCAGGTGCCATCGCGCGGTGGTCTGCCGGCTCCTTACTCGGGTCGAGTTGCTCCGGTTTACGAGCAGGCGAACATCCTGTTTGACAAGCTACAGAACGACGAACCGATCGTGATCAAGGAAGCCAACACCGGAACCGGTGCGGTGGTCGATCCTTCGGCAACTCCGGAACCTTCGGCAACGCCTTCTGAATCGGCAACCAGCAACACCGATCCAAACTGGCGCGGAACAAACGCCGCCACCACTACCTGCTCGGGCTAATCTGGAGTCATGACCGAACATGTTTCGGCTCTCGACTTGTTTACCATCGGCATCGGCCCATCGAGTTCACACACGGTTGGCCCAATGCGGGCGGCGAAACGGTTCAAAGATGAACTCGAGAGCACGGGCCATCGAGCCCCTGGCGTAGACGCCGCGCTAAAAGTCACACTCTACGGATCCCTCGGCGCTACCGGCATTGGACACGGCACCACCCGCGCAATCCTCGCGGGATTACTCGGAATGACCCCAGAGACGTGTGACCCCGAGCTGGTCAAAAACCTAGAAACGCTGCCGGGCGTCGAATTCTCGCTCGAACCTCGTACCCGCCTCAAGAAGCATTCGAACGCGATGCTCTTTTCGCAGGGCGGCATCGAGCGGGTTTACTATTCGGTCGGCGGCGGGTTCGTCGAGGTCGATGACGAGCCGTTGCGGGGTGCGGCCTTGGTGCCGTATCCCTACCAATCGGCGGATGAACTGCTCGAGATCTGCGAACGCGAAAAATTGACCATCGCTCAGGTTGGCTTAGCAAACGAAAAAGCTCAGCGACCAGATAAAGATGTCGAGAGCGAACTGTCCAAAGTCTGGCAAGCCATGCGCGCATGCATCGAGGCGGGGTTGAGCTCGGAAGGCGTGTTGCCCGGGTATCTGAAGGTGCAGCGCCGGGCATCCGCCATTTATAGACGACTCGAAATTCATGAAGGCGACCAGTCGATGGAGGCCCTTCAGGCTTACGCCATCGCGGTGAACGAGGAGAACGCAGCGGGCAATCGCGTGGTCACCGCGCCGACGAATGGTGCCGCTGGAATCATCCCTGCGGTCGGCTACTACGCGCTCAAGCATCGAGGCGTGCCAGAGTCGCGAATCGTGTCGGAATACCTCGTGACAGCGGCGACAATCGGCGGGCTCTACAAGCGCAATGCATCGATTTCTGGTGCCGAAGCCGGATGCCAAGGCGAAGTCGGCTCAGCCTGCTCGATGGCTGCCGCCGGACTTGCCCAGGTGCTGCGGGCAACGCCTCGACAGGTCGAGAACGCTGCCGAAATCGCAATGGAACACAACCTCGGGCTCACCTGTGATCCGGTCGGCGGATTCGTGCAATTGCCCTGCATCGAACGAAACGCAATCGCCGCGGGAACAGCGGTGGCCGCCGTGCGCTTGGCGCTCAACGGAAGTGGCGAACACAAGATCTCACTCGACACCGTCATCGAAACCATGCGCCAAACCGGCCTCGACATGTCGAGCAAATACAAAGAAACCTCGATGGGTGGGCTGGCTGTCAACGTCGTGGAGTGCTGAACGGGTTGGGTTGCTGACGCAATGTCAGGTCGAGCATCCAGATTCGCGCTCTAGAAAGCCGTTTTCACAGGCACTCGCGCATCGGCTAAACTAAACGGGTTATTGGAGACGTCGCATAGCCCGGTCGAGTGCGCCTCACTGCTAATGAGGTAGGGATCTTAAAGTCCCTCGGAGGTTCAAATCCTCTCGTCTCCGCTCAAAAGAACAAAGCCCCGAAGAATCGGGGCTTTTTCTTTTAAGGAGTCGGCGAAGTGATACGCCAGAAGTACACCTTGGTGCGGCTATCGTGTTCGGCCAGCACTTCTGTGATCGGCCAGTCGAAAGCGCCAGGGCTGTGCGAGCTGACCAGGATCGTACGTTTACCGGTGGTCGCATCCTCTTCGATGCCACTCACTATGGCGGTGTGATCGCGGTCACCCGAACCATCCCAATCGAACTGCACGACATCGCCCGGCAGAACCAAATTGTTGTGTTCCCAACTCACTGCGGTAGCGAGTTCAGGATGCCCGGCCAGGTAGTCACGGAAACCCGTAGACGAAATCCAGGCACGCGTGTATTCGAAGCCACCATCGCCCTTCGATGCCGCCCAACCGTCGGTCATTTTCCACCCGCGAGCTAGGAGCGTCTGGCTAGTGAAGTTGACGCAGTCGGTTCCGCCTAGGTCGCCGAACTCATCCTTGTTGGGTGTCTTGTAGTGGTCTTTCGCGTAGGCAACTTGCGCGGCGACTGCAGGGTCGGTTCCGCGGTCGATGATGCCGGAGAGTTCAGGTTCGTGGATTGGGGAGCATCCGGTCAGCAGTGATAGTGTCACCAGCACGGATGCGACTGCGCGCAACTTAGTTTTCATGATCCCCCAGTCGAAGTCATCTCTGCCATCACTCTAACGCCTCGAAAGTGCGGTCAGATAGACGGCACTTGGCAAGTACCCCGTTCGTTGGTTAGAATGTTCAGGTTGCCTAGATTTCTTGAGGCAAAACCCAGCGCTTGTAGCTCAACGGATAGAGCATCTGACTACGGATCAGAAGGTTGGGGGTTCGAGTCCCTCCAAGCGCGCAAAAAGGCAAATGCCCCCTTTTTAGGGGGTATTTTCGTTTTTAATCTTGGAGCACTCGCACAACTTCGGGGTTCCCTTCACAAAGCTCCACCAAGTAATTGGCGTTGTTGTTTCGCCTCTACGCTGAAGTTATTGTAGGAACGTAGCAGATTTCGTTATGGGGCTTTGTGAAACTACGTATTATCAGCAGCAAGCGACTCACTTGGGTAGTCTTGCTGGCGCTTCTATTCGAATTCGTGCCGCCGCTTGTACAAGAGGCGATGGCGAATGAAACTTCCATAACCTATCCCGCTAACGCACACGGCTACGACATCAGTCTGGGAGCTACATCGGCTTGCGCGGTAGAGAGCGCTGGGACAATCCTTTGCTGGGGAAAGAACACCAACGGGCAGTTAGGAAACGGCCTCACTGTCGACTCCAAGACTCCGGTGCGAGTCATCGGTATCACAGATGCGATTGCCGTAAGTGTGGGTGGGGCTACTGCGTGTGCGATTCTCGCAGATTCATCCGTTAGTTGTTGGGGCTCAGGTGCAAATGGTCAATTTGGCGATGGGACAACAAACGGATCACTCTCACCTAAACCTATTGGGCTCTCCAACGTCAAAAGTTTGAGCGTTGGCACGACTTCTAGCTGTGCTGTGATTCAAGATTCTTCAGTCAAATGTTGGGGTGACAACTTCTGGGGTCAGTCTGGCATGGGTTCGGTTGGAGGCATACGCACAATCACAGCAGTCTTGGGTTTATCGGGAGTTGCGAGCGTGAGTGTTCAAGGTGGGGCTGTATGCGTCGTACTTGAGGATGGGCAAGTCAAGTGTTGGGGTTCAAACAAATATTTGATTCTTGGTACCACTTCGCTTAGCTACTCAACGAGGCCTCTGGCCCTAACGAATATAAGTGGTGTTTCCACGATTGCATTGGGACTTAAGAATGCGTGCGCAGTTTTGCGAAGTGGCTTCGTGAAATGCTGGGGCGATAACGCATCGGGTCAGTTGGGCGACGGTACCAACTTAAACTCAGCGTACCCGCTTGTAATACCCGACATTCAAAATGCTTTGATGGTCAGTGTCGGAGGGCTTTCCGCCTGCGCCAACCTTGCTGATGGCACAGTTAAGTGCTGGGGCTCAAACTCTTGGGGACAATTGGGTGATGGCACTACAACCGCCAGTTCCACGCCAACGAAAGTTGTAGGGCTGAATGACTCAGTTCAAGTGGCGTTGTCTCCAAATACGAGTGGAAGCGTTTGTTCGGTTTCTTGGGATGCTTCGACCTACTGCTGGGGTGGCGATGAGCTGCTCTTTGCCAATGGCTTAAGTCTCACAGAGTCTTTGCTCCCAGTCGCTACTCTTCTAGAAACTCGTGCAGTTGAGGCGACAGAAAGTTCCCTGACGGTTAAGTGGGTATCAGCGCTGACCGAAAATGTTGGGGCACTGGTCGGCTATTCCGTTCGATACCAAGCCGGAGACGCTAGTTCTTGGAATTCCTTGGAGATACCGCTTGGTGCTGGGCGAAGTGTGCACTTGGAAGGATTGCAGCCCGGCACTCGATACCATTTAGAGATAAGAGCTCTTGATGGGACGGGCGTCCCTAGAATCATGGCCATATACTCGACCACCCTTGGTGGCGAAGAGAGAATGCCTTTAACTTTTGGCCGTCAAGTTAGCTCAGGAACTTCGTTCTCGTGTGCGGTGCTAGATGACGGACGAGTTCAATGCTGGGGTCAGAACAACAAGGGTCAACTAGGCGACGGTACACATAAAAGTTCGATGCAGCCGGTAACGGTGAGCGAGATCTCGAGTGCCCGAAAGGTGAGCGCTGGTCGGGATTCTGCGTGCGCCGTGCTTGACTCGGGTGCAATTCAGTGTTGGGGTTCAAACACTTATGGAATTCTTGGCGGTGACCTGGTTCTTTACTCTGCAATCCCAGAAACGGTTCAAGGAATAGGCAGCGCTGTTTCGGTTGGGGTTGGAAAAGATTTTGCCTGCGCTCTGTTGAGAGAAGGAACTGTTTACTGTTGGGGCAACAACGATCGAGGGCAACTCGGAACGACTTCTGTTCCTAAGTCTCACCTACCTCTGCAAGTTCAGAACATATCTTCCGCAGTTTCCCTAAGCGTGGGGGATGATTCATCCTGCGTGATTTTGGCCGACGGAAAGTTAAGTTGTTGGTCTAATCCTTGGATTGCAGATGGCTCCACCGTTGAAAGAAATGTAGAAAAGGTCGTAATTGGTGCCGCCTTCGCTTGCGCTTTACATTTTGAGAAAACCATCAACTGTTGGGGATTTAACGCCTCGAGTCAGCTCGGTAGAAGCGATATCATGGACTCGATTTTGCCAGTCGCTTTTGAAGGAGATTCTAGGTTCACCGATCTAAGTGCGCGACAATACTCTGCCTGCGCAGTCACTCTCGATCGACGTGTGAAGTGCTGGGGACAGAACAATTTTGGGCTTCTCGGTAAGTCTCAGAAAAGTAGTCCACAGGCACCGACCTTCATTCCCAACCTGACCGAGGCAGTTTCTATCAGTGTTTCCGAGCAATCCGGGTGCTCTGTCCTTTCAGACTCTTCCGTTGAGTGTTGGGGTTCCAACAGCGATGTCGGCAACGATCAAATCGTTGCCGTGGCCACCTCTGATGAAACCGAAAAGGTAAAGGTTGGACTAGATTTCGCATGTTTGGTGTCGACTGCTAGTTCACTAAAGTGTTGGGGCGCAAACGCCGCCGGCCAACTCGGTGACGGCACACTTGAAGCCAAGAGCGTGCCAGTAGCGGTTTCAACTCTGGGAGCCATTCAATCGGTTGATGTCGCATCACAGTCGGCCTGTGCCGTGGAAACCACCGGCGCTGTGAAGTGTTGGGGTTCCAACCTGTACGGGCAGCTAAGTAATGCAACTCAAGCGCTCATCAAAACACCGACCGTCGTTAGTGGCATTACAACGGCTACCAAAGTGAGCGTTGGAGAAACTTCTGGCTGTGCTCTTTTAGCCACTACGTACGTCACCTGTTGGGGCACTAACACCTACGGCCAGCTGGGAAATGGCTCGACAAATTCTCAAACGGCCCTTTCCAGACCGTTGTTTGGAGCAGTCGATGTGAGCGTTGGGGCGAATTCCGCATGTGCCGTTCTGTCAGATGGTCAGGTGAATTGTTGGGGGCGCAACGGGAGTGGCCAACTTGGTAACGACTCGACTACAGACTCCAGCTTTCCAGTTAAGGTGAGCGGCATTTGGAACGCGGTTAAAGTCCGGGTTCGCGGGGAATCAGCCTGCGCTTTACTAGCGAATGCAACTATTTCGTGCTGGGGAAAAAACCTAATGTATTCCGCAGGCGATCCGGTGAATTGGGAGCGGATATGGCGGCGGCCGCATTCGATCACTTTGCCCACCACCGTGAACCATATTGAAATGCGTGGCAACGCAGCCTGCGTCCTCACATCGCAGAGTGAAGTGTATTGCTGGGGCGACAACCGGGATAAGTATTTTGGAGATACCCAACCTGAGTCTCTGACCACACCGACATTAATCGAGAATTTGAAAGGCGTTACTAGCCTGAGTTTGGGAAACTTCTCCTGTTTCGTGACGGCAAGTAGTTCGGCAAAGTGTTGGGGAAATAGTTACTACAGCTTGGGGAACGATACGCTCAATTCATTAGCGCCCGTAAGAATTCTCTCAGCGCGCCCAATTCCAAATCAGCCAGCGGTGCTGATCAATGGCAGTGATCGCGTTGGCGGACAGTTAACCGCAGGTTCTGAGGGCTGGCGCTCAGGCACAAAATTAGCTTTTCAATGGCACCGCGATGGGATGCCCATCAAGGGGCAGACCACTCAAACGTATGTTGTGTCGCCTTATGATTATGGGCATGAGATTTCTGTTTCTGCTACTGCGTCCCTAGATGGCTTTGCTCAGGCTTCAAAATCGAGTCTGACTTTGCTTATCCGAAAAGGGATATTGAGTTTCACTCCGTCTCCGACTATCTCTGGGCAAGCTATTTTTGGATCAACACTTACCGCTTTGCCAGGCAACTGGGATGTGGGTATTTCTCTAAAATACAAGTGGCTCCGCGATGGATTACCCATCAACCTGGCAATCAATCAGAGCTACACTTTAGGCGCAGATGACGTTGGCCATGTTGTAGCGGTTGCCGTTACGGGGTCCCTAAATGGCTACGAAGATGCAGTGGGAACCAGTTTGGGGTTGAACGTGAAAGGGAAAAGCCTAAGTTCGACTCCATTACCCACAATTAGCGGAACGTTTAAGTTCCGCTCGGTGTTGACAGCAACCTCCGGACAATGGGACCCAGGCGTATCAATCGCTTATAAATGGCTTCGGGATGGAGTACCAATTCCAAATGCCATTGACGACAAGTACACCTTGATAGCAGCCGATGTCGGTCACGTTATTTCAGTGTCGGTGACAGGTTCCAAGGAAGGCTTTGCTTCTCTAAGCAAAAAACGCACAGGCAAATCTGTTCAACCACTGCCGATGATCATCGGGAAAAACCAAATTTCAGGTATTTACAAAGTCGGTCAGACATTGACTTCCACCTGCAAAAACTGGGTAAAGGGTGCCCAGATAAGTTATCAATGGTTACTTGACGGAAAACCAATCAGTCGAGCCGTCTCGAAATACTTGAAACTTCAGACAAGGTTCAAGGGCCACAAAGTATCTGTATTCATTACTCAAAAACTTGCCGGCTACTACACCGCTTTCTCAGTTTCACCATCCAAAACCGTCGACTAAGACGCCAAAAACCTATTATCAGGTCAAATACTTTCGCTTGGCGGCGATGATTCGCTTTAGTGGGTCCGAGTTTTTATTGCTGAACCCAATTCGATTGAGCTGTGTTGAAAGCGCCACTTGCCAATCCGCATCAAGAAGCTGTAACAGCACCCGTGCCATGGCATCAAATTTTTCTGGAGATGTATTTCCTCGCCCATGAACGTACCTGTGTCGCAGTTCGTTGACTTTCGGCAAGTCGCGCAGTAAGTGCCCAACACCTCGCAGAGATTGGGGTTTAATCTCGTAGACATCCACAAAAGCGTTTGCTATCCCATCTCTCGAACTAAGGCGTGCGTCGCGTAAAAAGGTATTTGCTGACGTTTTATTCATGCCCTTCGCGGCGAGACCAACTCTCAGAATTCGTCGGACCAGCCCTTCCCAAGCTATGTAAAGCAGTACAAATCCTTCGGGCGATGTGGTTGGACATTCTAGAAGGACAATTGCGTGGTTTCTAAGTCTCACGATTTCGTTTGGGTCCATGTTTAAACTATTCCAGATCAATGAAATAGGTGTAAAAGTTTGGCTCTAGAGGAGAACCTGTGACGACAGGGATACCATAAATCTAACGAAACTCGGGGTGTTTGATGAAGAAGTCATTTCTTGTGGCAGCGTCTGCTTTGATAGCGCTTTTCTCCACCCAACTTTCGGTAGTTTCAGCTTCTGCGGTCGAACCGGTTTGCACCATCAACGTCACTCAGTCGAATGACCAAATATCCGGCACAAACCTTGGTGATGTGATCTGCATCACGGGCGACAACAACGTGGTGAACGCTCTCGGTGGTGACGACACCGTGATCGATGACGGCAGTGATAACACCATCAATCTTGGTGAAGGCTTCGATACTTACGACGGCACCGGCGGCGACGGCTCGACGGTGGATGGCGGTTCAGGCGACGACAATCTCATCGGAACTCCAGGTCCTGATGAACTCACTGGTGGAGACGGTGATGACACCCTGGTTGGTGGCGAAGAAGACGACACGCTAAACGGTGGCCTTGGTGCCGATGATCTATCGGGCAGTGCTGGTGATGACGCCATAAACGGTGAAGCTGGCCCGGATGACATTGATGGTGGTGATGGTGCAGACATTCTCAATGGTGGCGATGCTGATGACACCCTAGTTGGCGGGATCGGAAACGACACCATGAACGGTGGTCTTGGTGCTGACCAGCTGCAAGGAGATGCAGGAGCGGACGACCTTTACGGTGAGGCCGGCACTGACACTCTTTCAGGTGGCGAAGGAGATGACATCCTCGCGGGAGGAGAAGATATCGATTCCATCTCTGGAGGTACAGGGCTAAACATTTGTGACTACAACGCCGGTGAAGTGCTCACCAGCACATGCAAATACGATGATTCTCCGCCGGGGTTTGTTTCTGTGACTTTTGGCGAAGCTTCTATTGATACTGGTGAAGTAGCTCAGCATGTCGATTTCACTTTGCACTTCACAGATGAAACTGCAATTCAG
>JACCDQ012180444.1_pt1 | contig 18773 bp, 16 predicted proteins | sample 7446031 | NCBI WGS metagenome assembly JACCDQ01 (sample SAMN15323442, study PRJNA562643) | freshwater metagenome | isolation source: river surface water | place: USA:Blue River Watershed | collected 2017-08-17
ACCCAGACAACGAGGACATCTACGAACCTTCGGTGGCTGATTTGGTTCAAAAAGCCAATTTGCCACGCGTTGTGGCCATTGGAGAAACGGGTCTTGACTATTACCAAATGGAAGAGCGCAAAGGCGGTCGCACCATTCAAGACATGGAATGGCAGAGGGATCGTTTTCGAACGCATATTCGAGCCGCACGCGCTGTCAAATTGCCCATGGTGATCCACACCCGAGCCTCCTCAGACGACACCTTGCGCATCCTGAGAGAAGAGGGCGAAGTAGGGGATGCAAGCAGTGCAGGAGGTGTCTTTCACTGTTTTACAGAATCGATGGCGGTGGCCAAGGCAGCCCTTGATTTGGGCTTTTACATCTCTTTTTCTGGCATTTTGACCTTCAAAACAGCCCAAGAACTGCGTGACGTTGCAGCCTGGATGCCCTTGGATCGCATGCTGATAGAAACGGACAGCCCCTATTTGGCACCAGTGCCGTACCGCGGAAAGACCAACAATCCGTCTTATGTGCCTTTTGTGGCTAAATTGCTGGCTGAGTTGCGCGGAACCTCACCTGAAGAAATGGGCGAGTTGACCAGTCACAATTTTGATCGTCTTTTTACTAAAATTAATGCGACATCATGACGCCCAATCTTGTGATAAATAACTTTAATAAGATAAAAAAGCTTGTTGTTTTGGTTGAACTTTCTTTATTTTCAGCCATGTCGATTGCTGGGTCTTATGAGGATTTTTTCATAGCCCTCCAAAATGACCAAGTTAAAGTTGTTTCTAGTTTATTGAGCCGCGGTTTTGATCCCAATACAGTCAATTTAAAAGCTGAACCCGCATTGCTGAACGCATTGAATGCCGGTGCATTGACCAGTGCAGATGTTCTGATTCATCACCCAAAGATCAATCTCAATGTTCGCAATGCGCATGGCGAAACGGCATTGATGCTGGCTTGCCTCAAAGGCCATCTTGCCTTGGCCAAGTTGTTAATTTCGAAACAAGCCGATATCAACCAGCCTGGGTGGACACCATTGCATTACGCTGCAACTGGCGGACATGTTGAATTGATTCAATTGTTGCTTGAAGAAAGCGCTTATATCGATGCGGAATCTCCAAATGGCACGACGCCTTTGATGATGGCTGCACGCTATGGCTCAGCGAAAGCAACGCAGTTGTTAATTGATGAAGGTGCTGATTTTCAAGTTAAGAACCAACTAGGCTTTACAGCTTTGGATTTTGCCAAGCAAGGCAATCGTCCGGATGCTTTTGAAATCATCTCCAAGGCAATGAATTAAGTCAAAACTGATAAAAAGAGTCAGTAAGCCATTTAGCTTGTGGGATTGAACCGATCATCAAGCCCTAGATCGGCATTCATACATCTTAATAACTTCATACGATGTATATTATGTTAAGTAAGGTGTGGAAGCAAAGAAGCAAACAGTTAAATGGCAAGCCAAAGATATACATTGGAAATCAGCTAAAACAAAAATGGCACTTTTCAGGGCCATCTTCGTCTCAAGGATTAAGTTGCAGAACCTGTGTGGGGCCCGTTGTCATCATCCTCAGGGGTCTGTACTTCACTTGACCCCATTCATCCTTCATGTCTTGGTACCTTGGCGAAAATGGATGGCCACTTTGACCTGTCTGATAAATGAAAGCAGACTCATCCAAATTGGCCAAGTCGTACACCGCCCGCATCGACGCAGCGTGACGTGTGGCAAAAGGCACGGTGACGCTGCTGGTCCAATACTGACCCACGTTGACCGTAAAGGCATCACCGCCACTGGGGCCTGAAACATCGAAAAATGAAGCCAGCGCTTTGACGTTGCCGAATGGTTTGTGGGCACTGAGTGCTGGATGCGCACGACCCCAGTTCCATGTAGAGACTTTGTCGCCTTGCATCGCCACAATTTTGTCCAATGCCGTATCGAGTGCTTTGTTCATCAAAGTTTGGCATCCAGCATCACCACACCAAGCTTTATCTTGCGTGGCCAAAACACCTTCAACTGCTGGACGGAAGGCTCGTTTCCCAAACAAGGCTTTGAAACGGGTTTCACCCAACTTAGGAAGCAGGATGGCGCGCGTCACCTCATCAATCCAAACGGCATAAATGAGCGCACCTGCAGAATCACGCGTCATGTCACCTTTGAAGGATTTCAACAAAGGCAATGCCTCAGCAGCCTTGGCGTGCTGTGACGTTAAGGTTTGTAAATAAGGCAACAAGCGATCTGCGGCCAACGAGTGAACGTCGGCTTGAATGCTTTTCATGTTGCTGGCATCCAATTTAGTCCCCGCAGACAAGAGTTGTGCAATGCGATCAAAGCGCTCTGGTCCGGTCCAGTCATTGGTCAGGAATTGCGAATAGCCAGGGGGCAAAATCTTTTGATTGGCCGTGGCATGCCAGCCGCGTTTTTCGATATCAGATTGCGACACCTCTGGCGTTTGCTCATAAGGGATCCATGACTGCCAGTCGTATTGAGCCAGCCAACCTGGCGCAGGCACCATGCCTTGCAAATCGTTGGCAGCTGAACGCAACGGTACTTTGCCTGCCGCTTTGAACAGAACATTGCCGCCCTTGTCTGCCATCACCACACTTTGCATGGGCGAATGGTTCTTGGAGAAAGCCTGACGCAACTCCGCAACCGATGTGGCGAAATTAGCCTCCATACCGGCCACAATGGTTTGATTGTCAACATCCAATGCCGTCCAGCGCAGTGCCATGGCGTATTTGTCCATGTTCAAAAACTGGGCGTAAGCCGGCTGAACATCAGAAATGACGGGACCATGACGCGTGGTGCGAACCTTGATGTTCACATCGCCCTGCCCTTTAACTTTGATCACTTCATCGCGCGTTTCAAAGGCTTGCTGACCCGTTGGGGTGCGGTAGTTGTCTTTGCCTTCAAGGGCTTCTAGATACAAATCTTGAACGTCAGGACCCGTGTTGGTAAATCCCCAAGCCGCTTGGTTGGTGCGGCCTAAGACAACAAAGGGTAAGCCTGGCAATGTGGCGCCCACCACGTCTAAAGCACCGTGCGCTTGTCCATCTGCAAATTTGCCAGCAGGTGCATGCATGCCAGCAAAATACCAAACGGCGGGGGCACTCAATCCCAAGTGCGGATCGTTGGCCAATAAAGGCAAACCTGATTTGGTATTGTTGCCAGGCAGCACCCAGTTGTTGCTGCCCTTGCCTTCCAGCACGCCGATGTCTAAGGTACTAGATGCCAACAGTTGTTGCGTGGCCAAGGCTTGCGCTTGAGACGTATTTTTTGGGGCATACACACCGAGACTTTTGTAGAGCGCTGCAATGTCTACTTGGGTCCCGCGCGCTTCACCTGGATAAGGCGGCAACAATTTCCAAAGATCTTCTGTATTTAAAGTTTGCATGGCCATCAGGCGTGCAAACTCGTTGCCCCAGTTACCCCCTAAATCTAAGGCCATCATCAGTGCCCAACCCACACTGTCAACAGCTGTCCAAGGCTTCATTGCCTTAGATGGGTTGATGCCTAAAATGACAAACTCTGGGGCACGCCACTGCGCACTTGCGTAACCCGCTTGAACACCTTCGGCATAAGCTTCTAGGGCTTTTTGGGTATTGGGTGGCAACTTGTCAAATTGAGCTTGTGCCGCTTTCATGATGCCTAAAGTGCGCATCAGTTTGTCTGTTTCTAAGGTGGGCGCACCCAACCATTCAGACAACTCGCCATGCATCACTTGTCGATTGAAAGCCATTTGCCAACCACGCTCTTGGGCATGAACATACCCAATGGCACGCCATGCGTCCATGGGTGTCTTGGCATGAATGTGTGTTACGTCGGATGCATCGCGTTTGATCTCAACGCCCGCAGACAAACCCTTGAGAGGCGCCTCGCCCGACAAAGGTGCCATAGAACGCAACAGATAGATTTGAAAAGCACCAAACGCTGAAAGCACGAGCAATACCAGCACTAAAACAGAGCGCAACAACCATTGGCTCCAACGTATCGATTGACGTGTCATTAAATGTGTCCCCAAACTAAAAAGGCGTCTCGACCTTCGGTGGCTAAATCAACTTTGGCCCCAATAGGCAAAAGAACTTTGGTAGGTACATGGCCAAAAGGAAGGCCTGTGAGCACTGGAATTTTGAGCTGCGTGCGTAATCTGTCGATGACCGTTTTCAACTTAAAACCTTTGTCGTGTGGCACCAATTTATAGGATGTAAATTGCCCAAACACAATGGCTTTTTGTTGCTGCAAAACGCCAGCATTGATGAGCTGTGTCAACATCCGCTCCACTTTATAGGGATGCTCGCCAACATCTTCTAAAAACAAAACACCGCCTTTGACGCCTGGAAAATAGGGGGTACCGAGCAAGGACGTGAGCACCGCTAAATTTCCGCCCCACAAAACTGCATTGTTCACTTTCACAGGTTTGACCGTGTCGAGCGCTGGCAATCGCCAACCTGTACCCTCCCCCTGCTCTAAACACAAATCATCAAAGCAGGCCTGCATGATGTCATCTGGTTCGTTTTCGGGGCCGAAATCTTCACCCAAGGCTGGGCCTTGCCAAGTGATCCGTTGTGTCTTGGCATAGACCGCCAGCTGAAACGCGGTGAAATCTGACAATCCTACAAACTGTGTGCCTTTGTCGATGGCCTTGGCAATGGCTTTGTAAGGCAAGTTGGACATCAAACGTGTCAGGCCATAACCCCCACGAGAAATCATGGCGATGTCGGCGCCACTGGCTGCTGCACGTGCGATGGCGTTGACACGTGTCTCGTCGTCTCCCGCAAATCGCATGCTGCTGCTGAGCGCATCAACATCGATCTCGACTTGATGACCTTGCGCTTGAAGACGTTTGATGCCACGCTTGAATGCGGCTTTGTCGCGTACGGCACTGGACGGTGAAAAAATGTAAATGTGGCTCATGAGTTTGGTAATTTGAAATGCTCAATAGCAGCTTCAGCGATGGATTGTCCATGTTCTTGAACAAAATGCCCAGCTTCAGCAAGACGCAAAGGTTCCGGGCAATTGCGAATTGTTTTGTGCAAGTCGCGCATCACCGGCTCTCCAAGGACGGGGTCTTGCATGCCAATGGCCATGAGGGATTGACCACGCCAATCGTGACGCCAAAATTCAGCGGCTTGCCGTGAAATGTCTGCACCCGGGCTGTTCGCATGCTCGGGGACCATTTGCGGAAATGCATGCAATGCAGCACGATGGCCTTTGTCGGTAAATGGCCGGTTGTAAGCCATTGCTTCAGCTGATGACAAATGCTGATTACCGCGTGCAAACAATTGACCTACATCAAAATCGGGCTTGTCTTTGCACCATGCACGCCAGCTTAAAAAGCCATCTGATAACGCTGTCTCTCCGGTACGCAATGTGGTGTTCATCGCCAACAAACCAACGAATCTTTCAGGCATGGCCATGGGCAATGTCAAACCCAAAATGCCCCCCCAATCTTGAACCACCAAAACGATGTTGCGCAGATTCAAGCTTTCAATGAATTCCAGCAAAACTTGTCTGTGAAATTCAAAGGTGTGCGCTGTTGGTTTTTTCAACTTGTCACTTTTTCCAAAGCCGATTAAATCTGGGGCAACCACGCGTTGCCCTTGCTGTGTGAAAACAGGAATCATCTTGCGATACAAATAACTCCACGCAGGATTGCCATGCAAGCACAAATAGGTCAGTTGTTGGGCGTTGCACACCGAGGGGTTTTCATCGAGGTAATGCATTCGCAGACCATTCAGGGTAGCCAAGTCAGCCACGTAATGCGCTTGCCAAGGGTAGTCAGGCAGTTCATCAAACCACTCATCCGGCGGTCTTAGCGCATCCTCTCGCAAGGGGTTGGCGTTGATGCGTTTTGGTTTGAAAAAAGCTTTCAGCAACTCGCGACATTCAAGTGCCATCACACCGCGCGTAACTTTCGTTTGGTGATTGAGCGATGCATTGGCAAAGACATCTAGCACCGAACCTGCTGCGCCGGTTCTCGGTTCTGATGCGCCGTAGACCACGCTGGAAAGGCGGGCATTGACAACGGCCCCTGCACACATGGTGCAAGGTTCTAATGTGACGTACAAGGTGCAATCTTCTAAGCGGTAGTTGCCAAGCGTTTGCGCCGCATCACGAATGGCCATCACTTCCGCATGTGCCGTTGGATCATGCAAGCCAATGGGGCCATTTTTCCCTCGACCTACAATTTGGCCATTCTTCACCACCACGGCGCCAACGGGCACTTCGCCCGCTTCACCGGCTTGTTTGGCCAAATTGATGGCTTCTTGCATCCATTGCGTGTCTGCAGTCATGCCACCATTCCGAGGCGACGCATCCAAAGTGCAAGCTGCTTCTCTGACGCATTGCCAGCAATGTATTTTGCAAACATCGCAGCATGTGATTCAGGTCGATGTTGGTTCAACTTAACTTTGGTTTGTATTTCTATGATCGACATGTCAAAGGCCGCAATGGCATTCAACATGGATTGGGTGAATGTGTCAGGCAATGAACGCCACTGATCTGCGTAGGCTGGTTCGTGGTCTGCAATCAATTGTTTCAGCAGGGCATCTTTGGCCACTTCACCTTCTAAAAGCGTCACCTTGACTTTGACATGCACCGCCAAATAACTCCATGTAGGGACTTTCACCAGATCTGGATAAACAGACGGTGACATGTAGGCCTGAGGGCCCACAAATGTCAAAAGTGCTTCAGGCCGCTTGCTCAAAAAATTGGCGTGAGGATTGCTTTTGGCCACGTGTCCTAACAAAACATCTTGTTGTGGGTCTTCGGCATGCGCCATCAATTTGACAGGCAGGTGCGTGACAAATGGAAAGCCGACATCGTCATTGGAGATCAAACTGGCAAACGGGTGTTCGCGAATGATGCTTCTGGCGTGCGCCGGATGGTCGAATTGTTTGGGAAGGTACATGGTCAAATATAGGTTCCGGCCAACGTGAGAACTTTGCCACCCGTGCGCATTTTGAAACGGGCAACCCCTGCACTTCGGATGGTGTTGACCCCACCCAAATCAAGCATTCGAACGCCGCGCTCTTTCAGCACTTCAATGGCTTTCATGAGTATCAAATAATGGGCATTCAAATCTCTGCCGGCATCTGACGTCCAGCCCACCTGGTAGGTGGCGGCTTGACCATGAATTAAAAACATCATGGCGGCAATTCGATCTCGATTTAAATCTGCACGCATTGTCAAAATGTTCTTTGCAGGTTGTTTGCGAGAATCGACATAATGGTCAAAAAAAGCGACCGGCAAACCGTCCAGGTTTTTTTCTTGCCGTTGTTGTACTTCTCTGTCTAACAACCATCGGTATTGGCCAACGTTGGTGCCAACACGCTGAACGGTCATGTTGCTATTTTCGGCATCTGCCAAGCTGTAACGCCAGCGTCTGTCCATTTGAGCTCTCAGCGCATCCAAGCTGGGCGTAATGTCCAGCATCACGGTCGACATGCCAGTCATGATGCGCCTGAATGGGCTTAAACCGTGCGGCACACCTTGGGCGACTTCAGGTGTCACCGCCATGAAATGAATGCCTTTCAGCGGCAAAGATTGTTTCAATGCGGCATAGGCCTCAGCCTCCTGCTGAGGTAAGAGTGGTCTTGACCACACAGGTCCACGCGAACATAAAGCAACCGCACCCCATCGCCCCCATTTGCGCACAATGAATTGAGCCTGCGCCAGTTGCTCATCATCTTGCATCACGCGGGCACGCAAGACGTGAACACCCATCATGGCCAAACTAGAACCGTAAGCCCAGTCTTGTTGCAATGCCGCAGCAGCAGATGCATGCACGGCATCCCACGCTTGAAGGTCATGGCCTCGCCAATGGACTATCATTGACCTAAGCCTGAATTGAGGGCCAAAACGGAAACAGTCATGTTGAAGAAATTCCTTGAAAAAAGACGTGCCCAAACTGTCATGGGCCACAAACTGAAAGAAGCAGGTCCCACTTGGCTCGCAGGATTCTGGGCCATGGTGTATTTTGGACTGCCATTTTTTCTGTTCACGGTGTTGCTGGATGTGGCGATTGAATGGTTTTCAGGCAAGTGCTATGGATTGTGGTGCTATTTTCAATGATGTTCGCAAGCCTTAAGCTTTGAAAAGCCCGTCCAAAGCAGAATCCCATCGATAACCAGGAAATACCTTGGCGATCACGCCTTGCGGCAAACCCAAACTGCGCGACAACGCTTGGGCAAATACGGCTCTGAAGTCATGGTGCACCGGCAAGTCTCTTCCTTCATTGAGCTTGTCATGCGACAGCCCATCCCACCGCCCATGCCATTGCCCCCCTTGAACGGCGTTGCCCATTAGCCACATCACATTGCCATGACCATGGTCGGTGCCGCGTGTACCGTTTTCTGCACAAGTTCTGCCAAATTCACTGGCCACCAACACCACATCGTCCGGTTCATTGAACGCAGACCTAAGCTGACGCAAAGTGTTGGCGAGACTGGTCAGATTGTTGGCCAGCAAGCCCGTCACATTGCCTTGATTGATGTGCGTATCCCATCCGCCCGAAGATAAAAATCCAATTCGCAAGTCTTTATTTTGGCTCATCAACATGCCCAAGTGTTTTGCATCCAATGCAAGCCCCTGCGCTGAGCTAGCACCATTGTTTGCCGCTTGTTGTTCATTGGATGCCGTCATGTTGGAGGACTTCAGCATGGCAGCCGTTGACATTCTGTTGGCAGCACCTTCCATCATGGCGCTGCCCAGCTTTGAGTCTGCGGCATACAACTGTTGCATGGCCTCACGTGTTTTGACCTCAGCCAAAGTGCCCGCCCGAGTGGCCAACACGCCGTTGCCCACCAATTGCACAGGGCTTGGACCTGACAAGATGCGTGGACTTCGTTCTCCAACCCCCATCGCATGCAGTCCAGTCCCCTGCCCCACCAAGCCCGACAACACATTAAGCCAACCTGCGGATGGTGAACTAAGGCCCGGCTTGCCTGTTTCCCAGTGGTACTGGGCATCGAAATGGGATCGGGTGCGATCGGGTGAGCCAGCACATGGGATGGCCGCCAGTATGCCTTGTTGCCAGAGCGGCAGTAGGGCCGCACATGCCGGATGCAAACCAAAGGTATCGTCCAAGGGCAGTACAGATGCCTTCGTGCCATTGGGTTTGGCGATGCCGATGTTGGGCCTTAACTGTGCGTAATGCGCATCGCCATAGGGAACCAGCATCGAAAGGCCGTCGTAAGCACCCCGTAAAAAGACCAAGACCACGCGCCCCCTCGGGTTGGCGACATCGGCAATGGCGTTCAGACCCACCAACGGAAAAGCGCCCATGCTCAAGGTTTGAAGAATGACTTGACGGCGGGAAGGCTTCATATGCGTATGCGTTAGATTCGTTACTTGAACACCAATTCGGCACTGCCCAACACAAAACCCATTCGTTGTGCAGGTGCTTGTTGCGCAATGGCATGAAGGGTGCTGCGACTCAAGTATGCATAAAGGTCCTTGCGTTCCGTGCCGTTGCGGGCAACGTTCAGGGCGAAGTCAATTCTTCGCGTCAGTGCTTCTGGTGTCAGCCAAGTCGTGGCATTGAAAGCATAGCCATCCGGCGTTTGCCAATTTTGAATGCCCTGTCCTGCCACGGCCGAATACGCAAAAGCTTGAAGCCATTTGCTGCGATCTTCTCCTGCATTGAGGACCCGCAAACTGGCGCATGCAAAATCAAAGGGCGTACGGTAAAGCTTGTTGGCCGAATCCCAAAAAGCTGCATGGTTCAACATGACCTTCATGACCTGATAGATGTCTCCGCTCGATGCCAAAAACACAGTGGCCATAGAATCGATCAGCACTTGAGGCGGATCATCGGAGACAAAGTATTCAGCCAAACGGCGTGAGATGCGTTGCGCAGTCGCAGGATGGTTTGCCAGAAAACGAATGGCTTGCTCGCCCTCCTTCACTCCCAACGATTGCACTGAGCTTGAAATGCTTTGGCCCATGATCACTTTAGGCCCCGACGCGTGCTGCCGCATGACAAACTGAAAACCCTCGGGAGAACGCGCAGACACAGTCCAGCCTGTTAAAACGCGGGCCAGTTCCCGGACATCGTCTTGTGTGTAACCGCCGTGAACACCCAAAGTGTGCAACTCCATCAACTCGCGGGCATAGTTCTCATTCAAACCGCGAGGGCTTTGCCCCGCTCTGGCCGGCTGCGGGCTGACACTGAGCCACTGGTCCAAGTAGTACAGCATGGCAGGATGTTTTGCACTGGCCAACACCAAGTCTTCAAACTTGCCAAGCGCATGCGCACGCGCCACGTTGATGGCGTAATGTCCCGCAAAGGGTCTGACAGTGCCTTTGAGCTGGTACACATTGAAGTGGTTGAACCAAAACTCTGTCATACGGGCCAGCAAGGGCTGTTCAATGGCATCGTTGCTGCAGCTTGCCAAACGCCATGCAACTGCTTTGTTGACTTGGGTGCGGTTGTAATACAAGGGCTCAACTTGCGCTTGGAAGTTAAACCGCTTTTCATTTGCCACCAGGTCGTTGATGCGGGTTCCAGCGGGTACAGCAGCCCGGGCTTCTCTCTCTTTGCGTGCACCGTCAAAAATGGCAGGCAGTCCATCATTGATGGATGCCATGTCGGCGGGCAGTTGCGGGGGCTGCAAACTGGCTTGGCGTGCTGCATCCAACTGTTGCAAAGCCCAGACTTTGGGGCGCCCAACGGACTGCATGTTGGCCAGCAATTCTGGGGTAGGACCATAACTCAGGCGGTTGATGGCGCGCCATTCAGCAGCTGGCCCTTGGGGATCCAAGCCGTCAAAAAATGAGGCTGACCTTGGATTTGAAAATGGGGCCTGCGCACAACCCCATAAACTCAAGAGCAAACAAGTTTCAAATAAAAGCCGCAGGGGCTTCATGAACTTGAAACTTGTGAGCTGTTTCATGTGCGCCTGGGATTATTCCCACTCAATGGTTGCAGGTGGCTTGCTGCTCACGTCGTAGGTCACGCGATTGATACCGCGCACTTCATTGATGATGCGGCCCGATACCTTCTTCAGCAGCGCATAAGGCAGTTCAGCCCAATCTGCGGTCATGAAGTCAGAGGTTTGCACGGCACGCAAGGCCACCACGTAGTCGTACGTGCGACCATCGCCCATCACGCCAACGCTCTTCACAGGCAGGAAGACTGTAAACGCTTGGCTGGTGAGGTCGTACCAGGATTTCCCTGATTCGTCGGTAAAGTTACGTAACTCTTCGATGAAGATCGCGTCTGCGCGACGCAACAAGTCTGCGTATTCTTTTTTCACTTCACCCAAGATGCGCACGCCCAGACCTGGACCTGGGAATGGATGGCGGTAAACCATTTCTCGCGGTAAGCCCAGGGCCACGCCCAGCTCGCGCACCTCGTCTTTGAAAAGTTCGCGCAAAGGCTCCAACAATTTGAGGCCCAATTGCTCGGGCAAGCCGCCCACATTGTGGTGGCTCTTGATGGTGACGGCCTTCTTGCTCTTGGCGCCGCCAGACTCAATCACATCAGGGTAAATGGTACCTTGTGCCAAGAAGCTTGCGCCTTTGTGGCCACCTGTGCCTGCCTTCAATTTAGCGGCTTCGTCTTTGAACACATCCACAAACAAACCGCCAATGATTTTGCGTTTTTGTTCTGGCTCGCTCACACCTGTCAACTTGCCCAAGAACAAATCGCTGGCGTTGACGCGAATAACGCGCGCATGCAACTTGCCTTCGAACATGTCCATCACCATGTCGCCTTCGTTCAAACGCAACAGGCCATGGTCCACAAAAACACACGTAAGTTGATCGCCAATAGCCCGATGAATCAGGGCTGCAGCCACGGAAGAATCGACACCACCCGACAAGCCCAAGATGACTTCTTCGTCACCGACTTGCTCGCGAATTTTGGCAACAGCTTCTTCAATGTAGTTGCCCATGATCCAATCGGGGCTGGCTTTACAGATGTCCAATACAAATCGGTTTAAGAGCGCTTGACCTTGAACGGTGTGCGTTACTTCTGGATGGAACTGCACCGCATAAAAACGACGCGCTTCATCTGCCATACCAGCAATGGGGCAAGCAGGCGTAGAAGCCATCACTTTGAAGCCCTCAGGCAATTGCGTCACTTTGTCGCCATGGCTCATCCAAACCTTGAGCATGCCATGGCCTTCAGCCGTGGCGAAGTCTTCAATCCCTTTGAGCAAATCGGTGTGGCCATGTGCACGGACTTCGGCGTAACCAAACTCACGCGTGGTGCCCGCTTCAACCTTGCCACCCAATTGTTCGGCCATGGTTTGCATGCCGTAGCAAATGCCCAACACGGGAATGCCCAATTCAAACACCGCATCGGGGGCACGGTCGTCCACCTCGTACACGCTGGCATGTGAGCCAGACAAAATGATGCCCTTCAAATTGCCGTCTTTGGCATAGTCACGCACCCATTCGCTGGTGACATCGCACGGATGTACTTCACAAAACACGTGGGCCTCGCGCACACGGCGTGCAATGAGTTGGGTAACTTGTGAGCCAAAGTCAAGAATCAGAATTTTGGAATGCTGCATGGAACGTCAATGATCAAAAATTGATGGGCGCTGAAATGAACTGAAATTAATCAGCGCGGTAATTAGGGGCTTCTTTGGTAATCTGCACATCGTGCACATGGCTTTCGCGAATGCCCGCTGAAGTAATTTCAACAAACTCCGCTTTGTTGCGCATGTCTTCAATGGTGGCGCAACCACAGTAACCCATGCTGGCTCGCAAGCCACCCGCCATTTGGAACAGAATGGCCACCACAGAACCTTTGTAGGGCACGCGGCCTTCAATGCCTTCAGGTACCAATTTGTCAGCATTGGGGTTGCCTGTGCTGGACTCTTGGAAATAACGGTCGGCACTGCCCTGTTGCATGGCACCAATACTGCCCATGCCGCGGTAGCTCTTGTAGCTACGGCCTTGGTACAAAATAACTTCGCCGGGAGCTTCTTCAGTGCCGGCAAACATACCGCCCATCATGACAGTACTGGCACCTGCTGCAATGGCTTTGGCAATGTCGCCGCTGTAGCGAATGCCGCCGTCTGCAATCAGTGGCACACCTGTACCTTGAAGGGCGGTGGCCACGCTGTCGATGGCCATCACTTGCGGCACACCGACACCCGCCACAATGCGGGTGGTGCAAATTGAACCGGGGCCAATGCCCACTTTAACGGCATCAGCACCGGCCTCTACCAATGCGAGTGCCGCAGCACCAGTGGCAATGTTGCCGCCAATGACTTCAATCTGTGGGTAGTTTTTCTTCACCCAACGAACACGCTCAATGACACCGTGGCTGTGGCCGTGAGCCGTGTCCACCACGATGGCATCGACACCTGCTTTGACCAGTGCTTCAACGCGAGCTTCTGTGCCATCGCCCACGCCTACCGCAGCACCCACCAACAGGCGACCCGCGGCATCGCGTGCTGCCAAAGGAAAGTTCAACTGCTTGGTAATGTCTTTCACAGTGATCAAACCTTTGAGTTCAAAGGCTTCATTGACCACCAGCAGGCGTTCCAACTTGTACTTATTCAGCAGTGCTTTGGCTTCTTCAGGCGTGGTGCCTTCGGGCACGGTGATCAAGCGCTCGCGCGTGGTCATGATCTCACTCACAGGCTGGTCGTAGCGCGTTTCGAATCGCATGTCGCGGCCGGTCACGATGCCAACCACTTTGCCGCCTTCGCAGACTGGGAAGCCAGAGACACCCAGTTCATCCGACAAGGCCATAACTTGGCGCACTTTGGTGTCGGGCGTGATGACCACAGGATCGCGCAACACGCCGGATTCGTAACGCTTCACTTTGGCCACTTGGGCCGCTTGCTCTTGCGAAGTGAGGTTTTTGTGAACGATGCCAATGCCGCCTTCTTGGGCAATGGCGATGGCCAAACGAGATTCAGTGACGGTGTCCATGGCCGCGGAGACCAGAGGCAGATTCAGGCGTAGTTTGCGTGTGAATTGCGTGGCGAGGGACGTGTCCTTGGGCAGGACTTGTGAGTAGGCTGGCACCAGCAACACATCGTCGAAGGTGAGGGCTTTACCGAGCAGGCGCATAAGGGAGGGCTCCAAAAAAAGGATTGTACCCTTGTCAAAGGCCCGATCGGCCTTGAAAATCGAGCTTCAATAGCCGGCGACAGAACCAATGCGACGACGGGCAAAAAGACCAGTTCTGCCTTTGCCTTGGCGCTTAAAACGTTGTTTTCGGGCTAATTTTGGATCAACCAACAACGCGCGATAGATTTCCAGACGGTCGCCGTCTTTCAAAACATGGCCAGTTGCGACCAGATGCCCCCAAATGCCCTGCTTGTGAACTGTGTCGAAGGCTTGCGTTTGGGCCGCGAGCATGGCCTGCCAGTCGGCCGTTTGGTGCAATTGCACCAAGGCATGCTTCACCAGACTCCCCTCTGGCAAGCTTAAGTTGATGTGATGCACTTGCCTTGGGGCGGGGCTAAAAACGCATTGAACCTGAATCATGTGTTTTCATCCCCGTAAATTTGATCTGCTCGTTTGACAAAGGCATCGACCAAACTGGCTGCAATCTTGTCGAACACAGGGCCCACAACTGCCGCCAAGGTGGCGCTCGAGAAGCCATATTCCAAAGTCAAAGTCACCTTACATGCACGTTGCGAGTTGTCCCCAACAGGCTCAAATGACCAAGTGCCATCGAGATTCGAAAATGGGCCTTTGACCAATTTCATGCGAACCTCACGGTTCTCGACGTGGGTGTTGTGAGTCACGAAGACCTGTTTGACGCCGGCCATGCCAATGCCAACTTCTGCATCCATTTCTTGACCACTGGCTTTCAGGACTTTGGAGTGACTGCACCATGGTAGAAAATGCATGTATTGATCCACATCTGTGACCAGACGAAACATTTCCTCTGGGGTGTACCAGATGAGGACAGTTTTGATCAGTTTCTTCATACAATAAGGTTTAACCAACCGATTGTAATTTCTCTGAGATGCTCCGTGTCAACGCAAGCCCTCAAGCAACAGTGGCAAACGCCCTTCTCACTTCTTTTTAATGGCCACGCCACCCAAAAAAACCAAAGGTCCTGGTAAGTCAGGCCTGATTGCCGAAAATAAAAAAGCAGCCTTCGACTACTTTTTTGAGGAGAGGCATGAGTGCGGCATGGTCTTGGAAGGCTGGGAAGTCAAAGCTGTTCGCGAAGGCAAAGTTCAGCTCACCGATGGCTATGTCGTCATTCGAAACAAAGAGATGTTCATCATCGGTTGTTTGATCAACCCGCTCAAAACAGCCTCTACACACGTCAACCCAGAAGCCGCTCGCACGCGCAAATTGCTGTTGAAGCGGGAAGAAATTGACAGGCTCACTGCCAAAGTTGAGCAAAAAGGGTTTACTTTGGTGCCCATTAACCTGCATTGGAAAGCTGGCTTCATTAAGTGTGAAGTGGCTCTGGCCAAAGGCAAGGCCGAGCACGACAAGCGCGACACCATCAAGGACCGCGAAGGCAAGCGCGAGGTAGAACGCGCCATGAAAAGTCGCAACCGTTAAGACTGCAATTTTTTGAGTTAGCTAAGATCCCGCAGCGGGTGCGTTTCTGGCGTCCAAGGGCTCACAAAAAACGCAGACCATTCGGCATCAGCCACTTCAGAAAGATGCCCGTGTGCCCACTTAGGCTGGTGATCTTTGTCAACCGCCAATGCACGAATGCCTTCCACTGTTTCACTGCGCTCCCGCAAATGAAAACAGTGATGAACCAAATCAAGTTCCATGCGCAGATCATCGGCCAAGCCCATGTTGCGTGCTTTGCGAATTTGGCTCAAAACCACATGCACCATCAAGGGCGAGGCTTTGTTCAAGCTGGCCAAAGTTTGCTGAGCCCATTCAGAATGGTTCTGTCTCAAAGCAAGACTGATATCTAACGGTGTGGACAAGGCAAAGCACTGGTCAATTTCAGCCTTGTTGGGGAAAGGTGTGGCTTCCAATTTAGTGAACTGGCTTTGAATCCAGCGCTCAACCGCTTCACCACTTTCAAAGGGGGTGCTGAGCAAAGTTTTCCAAAGCATGGGTAAACGTTGAACCTCAATCAAACCATCTGCCAGACCTGCTTGAATGGCCTGCGGGCCATTGATTTTTTGGCCTGTCAGGCCAAGGTACTCACCAATGCGGCCTGGGCAACGACTTAGGAAATAACCACCGCCCACATCGGGAAACAAACCAATGTGGGTTTCAGGCATGGCCATTTGCGTTTTGTCGGTCACGATGCGCACACTGGCACCTTGACTGATACCCATTCCACCACCCATTACCACGCCATCCATGAAAGCAATGTAAGGCTTAGCGTAGGTATGAATCAAATGGTTCAACGCGTATTCTTCCGCGAAAAAATCTGACAAGCTGCTATCGCCAGCCAAAGCGGCCTGGTGGAAAAACCGAATATCACCACCCGCACAGAAATGTCCAAAAGGGCCTTCTTTGCCGCTGCCTTTGATCAACACCGCCAACACTTGAGGATTGCGCTGAAATTCCAACAGAGTATTGGTCAATTCACGAACCATGGGCAGCGACAAAGCGTTCAAAGCTCTGGGACGGTTCAGGGTAATGCACCCTACTCTGCCACTCACTTCATACACAACGTGCGACTCTGTTGCAACGGTGTTGCTTGTGTTCAATTCAGACATTGCGTTGTCTCCATCCAAACCATTCATTGGCGAACAAGGCAGCAATGACCATGCTGCCACCTATCAAAACACTGACATGTGGTTCTTCGTTTGCACCCCACCATGCCAATGCAATCCCAAAAATCACTTCTAACAGCGCCAGTAAAGATACTTCTGGCGCCTTCAAAGATCTGGCGCAAATCACAGACAGCGTGCATGGAATGGCGAGCTGCACAAATCCAAGCAGCGCCAAAAGACTTAAGTCATGAGAACTGGTTTGCAGGGGCCAAGCCATCGGCAAAGTCATCAAAGAGGACAACACAGCGCCTAGCAACACAGAAGGCACCAAATCGATGGGCAGACCAAGTGATTGACTCTTATGCGTCAAATTCCATTGCGTAGCCCCGGCAATGGGAACACACAGGGCAACGGCCGCACCCAACAGGAAATTAGGATCACCCAGTTGTAGCTGACTGACAAACATCAACGCAATGCCGGCGCCTGCGAACGCAATGGCCAGCCATGTTCTCAGAGGCAATCGATGGGAAAGGAAGAGCCAAGAGCCAAGTGCTGTCAGCAAAGGACCGCAGGCCATGGTGATCAGAACATTAGCGACCGCAGTCAGGGTTAATGCCATCATGAAGGCTGTGAACATGATGCTCCAGCACACGCCCGACAGCCAAAAATAAGGGCTGCGCCAAGGCAGCCGTTTCCAAAAGCCCACACCCTGCCACAAGCTAAGGATGAGGACCAAACCAAGCACCGTAAAGGCACTGCGCCAAAACGTGATTTCAAAGCCACGGGCGCTTTCGAGGTGGCGTGAAACCACTCCCGCAATGGACCACAAGGCGGTCACGAGCACCATCAAGGCAACTGCGTGACCGTGTTTGAGTTTGAGCACTGGATGTGCTTCTGAGTGGTTAAGACTTAAGCGCGACCTGCGCGCTTACGCTCGTGCTCTTTCAAGAAACGCTTGCGCAAACGAACGCTCTTGGGCGTGATTTCAACCAACTCGTCATCGTCAATGAACTCGACGCCGTATTCCAGCGTGAGGTCAATCGGCGGTGTGATTTTGATGGCGTCTTCTTTGCCTGACACACGGAAGTTGGTCAGCTGCTTCGTGCGCGTAGCGTTCACCACCAAGTCGTTGTCACGGCTGTGGATACCCACAATCATGCCTTCGTAAACAGGGTCATTGGCCTTCACAAACATGCGGCCACGGTCGTCCAACTTACCCAAGGCGTAGGTGAAGATTTCACCATCGTCCATGGAAATCAGCACACCATTTTTACGGCCACCGATTTCACCTTTGTGGGCTTCGTAGCTGTCAAAAATGTTGGAAATCAAACCAGAGCCACGTGTCAAGTTCAAGAACTCATTGGTAAAGCCAATCAGACCACGTGCTGGGATGCGGTATTCCAAGCGAACACGGCCACGACCATCGGGTTCCATGTTGACCAACTCACCTTTGCGTTCGCCCAAAGCCTGCATCACGCCGCCTTGGTGGCCTTCTTCAATGTCGGCAGTGACCAACTCGATTGGCTCATGACGCTCACCATTCACATCACGAAACACCACGCGAGGCTTGGACACGGCCATTTCGTAACCTTCACGGCGCATGTTTTCAAGCAAGATGGTCAAGTGCAATTCACCACGACCTGCGACGTCAAACACGCCTTCTTCGTCGGTTTCTTTAACGCGCAAGGCCACGTTGTGTTGCAATTCTTTTTGCAGACGATCCCAAATTTGACGGCTGGTGACGTACTTGCCTTCACGACCGGCCAAGGGGCTGGTGTTCACGCAGAAGTTCATCGTCAATGTTGGCTCGTCAATTTTGAGCATGGGCAATGGTGCAGGATTGACAGGGTCAGTCACTGTCACGCCAATGTTCAGGTCGGCAATGCCGTTGATCAACACAATGTCGCCAGGACCGGCTTCGGTCACTTGAACGCGGTCCAAACCACGGAAGGTCAAAACTTGGTTGATACGACCTTTGATGGAAGAACCATCAGGGCCTTCCATGACCAGCACATCCATCATGGGCTTCAAAGTACCTTGGCTAATACGGCCAACGCCAATGCGACCCACGAAGGTGGAAAAGTCTAGGGCAGAAATTTGCAATTGCAGTGGTGCTTCAGGATCACCCTTTTGTGGCGGCACGTGTTTCAACACGGTGTTGAACAAGG
>JACCDQ011735911.1_pt1 | contig 18772 bp, 12 predicted proteins | sample 7446031 | NCBI WGS metagenome assembly JACCDQ01 (sample SAMN15323442, study PRJNA562643) | freshwater metagenome | isolation source: river surface water | place: USA:Blue River Watershed | collected 2017-08-17
GATGAATCAGGCTGAAGAATTACTCCGAAATTCTGATTTGAACATTTCTCAGATTGCCTATAAGTTAGGTTTTTCGGAACCGTCTAACTTCTCCCGAACTTTCTCTAAGCATTTTGGTTGTAGTCCTTCGCAGTATGGGAAATAGTTTTTAATTATTTGTAAGAATATTTAAATATATTTGAAAAGTAATAGAGAGAAACAAATTTTCGTGTATAAGCTCATTAAAGTGAGATTAAGAAAGGTTTGTTATTTATTATAAAGCAAAAACATAATTAACAAATCAAAGCAAATGAAAAAATTATTTACAATCGCAATGATTGTTCTGACATCAGCAGTTTTTGGACAGACTTTTCAAGGTAAAATTGTTTACCAAAATGCTTACACCAGTAAACTTCCAAATGTAACGAGCGAACAATTTGCAGTAATGATGGGTACAACACAAAATTACATCATCAAAGGTGGCGATTACAAATCTAATCTTAATGGAAAAATGTTTCAATGGCAACTTTACATTAACAAAGACAACAAACTTTACAATAAAATGTCAAACTCTGAAACAATTTTTTGGAATGATGGTGCTACAAATCCTGACGAAGTTTTAAAAGTTGAAGTAAACAAAGGTGTGACAGAAGTTCTTGGCTATAATTGTGACGAAGTTGTTTTGACTTGTAAAAGCGGAATACAAAAATATTACTTCAACTCTAAAATTGGCGCAGATATATCTTTTTTTACAAAACATTTATTTGGAAATTGGTACGACTATTTAAAAGTAGCCAAAGCATTACCATTGAAAATTATTATTGATAATCCTCAATATACCCTGACAAGTATCGCTACAGAAGTGAAAGAGTTAAAACTTGATGATAAAGAATTTCAGTTACCTGAAAATGCAACAACAGCTAAAAGTCCTTATTAAAAAAGACAAGCCTCGTTTTCCTAAATACATAAGGATTAATCAATTTTAGAAAATCTGCTTAAATCTGCCGAATCTGCGTGAAAATAATCTCACGCAGATTCGGCAGATTTTTTTTAATTTAGGTTTTATCCATTTTCAGTTGTCAGATTGTGCCATTTCTTGTCAAATACAGTCAAATGTCAGGATATGACAGAAAATGTCAATTATTGATAAATCAAAATAAAGTGAGAGATTTACATTTGTAAAAGCTTATGCTGGGGTATAAGTGTCATAATTTAGAAAAAAATAATATGAACTTGAAAGGATTAGTAGCTGGAGTGTGTTTGTTGTCATTATTGACTAACGGCACTTATGCTCAGATAAAGGAATCAGAAAAGGGTAAATACAATTTCAATTACGGTTGGAAATTAAATGTGGGTGATGCCGAACAGGCTAAGCTGATTAACTTTGATGACAATAAATGGACTAATGTTAACCTTCCTTATGCCTGGAATCAGAGTGAGGCGTTCAAACTGGATATAACACATTTGTCAACGGGGATTGCCTGGTACCGCAAAACATTTCAGTTGCCTAAAGAAGCTGCCGATAAAAAAGTTTTTATCGAATTTGAAGGAGTGCGTCAAATGGGTGAAGTGTATGTTAATGGGACATTTGTAGGCCGACATGAAAATGGAGTGATGGCTTTTGGTTTCGATATAACATCGTATTTAAAACCTTTTCCTGAACAAAACGTAATTTCGGTAAAAACAAACAATGACTGGAAATACCGAGAGCAGGCTACCAATTCAGGATTTCAATGGAACAACAATAACTTTAATGCTAATTATGGTGGGATTCCAAAGAATGTATTCCTGCATATTAAGTCAAAAGTGTATCAAACATTGCCGTTGTATTCCGGTTTAGGAACTACAGGAACTTATGTGTATGCTACTGATTTTGATATTGCAAAGAAAAAAGCTTTAATCAATGTGTCTTCACAGGTTAAGAACGAGAATCCAACAGCGGTAAAAGCTCAATTAAAAGTGAGTGTAGCCGATATGGACGGAAAAGAAGTGGCTTCATTTTTAGGAGATGCTTTTACAATAGCTGCTAACGAAACGAAAGATCTTAAAGCATCCAAGGAACTAAATAATCTGAATTTCTGGAGTTGGGGTTATGGTTATTTGTATACTGTTTCAAGTGAATTACTAATTGATAATAATCCAGTTGATGCAGTAGTTGTTCGAACAGGTTTCCGTAAAACGAAGTTCGAAAAAGGAATGGTGTATCTAAACGACCGTGTGATTATGATGCACGGTTATGCACAACGTACCAGTAACGAATGGCCTTCGGTAGGAATGTCGGTTCCGGCATGGATGAGTGATTATTCGAATAGTCTGATGGTAAAGAGTAACGGAAATCTGGTAAGATGGATGCACGTTACCCCTTGGAAACAGGATGTAGAATCTTGTGACAGGGTAGGTTTAATCCAGGCAATGCCTGCAGGAGATGCTGAGGCTGATGTTACAGGACGCAGATGGGAACAACGTACGGAATTGATGCGCGATGCTATTATTTACAATCGTAATAATCCGAGTATTTTATTCTACGAATCAGGGAATGAAAGCATTTCAGAGGAACACATGCAGGAAATGAAAACCATCAAGGATACTTATGATCCTTTTGGAGGCAGAGCGATTGGCAGTAGAGAAATGTTAGATAGTAAAGTGGCTGAATATGGTGGAGAAATGTTATATATTAATAAAAGCGCCAGACTTCCTTTTTGGGCTACAGAATACAGTCGTGACGAAGGTTTACGTAAATATTGGGACGAATTTACACCGCCTTTCCATAAAGAAGGAACAGGAGGGACTACGCATGAAAATGTAAACGGAACAAAAGTAGCCGATGCCAGGGCTTACAATCACAATCAGGACACTCATGCTATAGAAAATGCGGTACGCTGGTATGACTATTGGGAATCCAGACCAGGGACAGGAGACCGTGTGAGTTCAGGAGGGGTAAACATTATTTTTAGTGATTCTAATACCCATTACCGCGGACAGGAAAATTACCGTCGAAGTGGTGAAGTAGACCCAATGCGTATTGCTAAAGACGGTTTTTATACCCATCAGGTAATTTGGGACGGTTGGGTTGATACCGAAAAACCGGCAGCTCATATTATTGGTCACTGGAATTATGAAAAAGGAGTAACTAAGGATATTACTGTAATTTCAACTGCCGATGCAGTAGAATTATTTGTTAATGGAAAAAGTCTTGGAAAAGGAAAACAGGATAAAAAGTTTGTGTTTACATTTAAAAACGTGCAATATCAGTCGGGAGCTATTAAAGCCGTTGGTTATAATCAATCAGGGAAAGAAGTTTGTGTGGACGAAATTAAAACAGCAGGCAAAGCTTCAGGACTTAAATTGACTACTATTGGAAGACCGGGAGGAACTTTGGCTAATGGTAACGATTTAGCTATTGTAGAGGTAGAAGTAGTTGACGACAAAGGAAATCGTTGCCCAACAGCATTAAATATGGTTGATTTTGATGTTCAGGGGCAGGGAACTTTTGTAGGTGGAATTGCTCAGGGACCGGATAATTACATTGGAGCTAAAAGTCTTCCGGTAGAATGTGGTGTAAACAGGGTTTTGATTAGATCTACAGAAAACAGTGGAGAAATAAAAGTTAAAGTTACTTCTAATGGGCTAAAAAGTGATGTGTTAACCATTAATACGGTTAAAACGGATGTTCAAAAGTTGTCAAAGGATATGCCGTACAATAATTTACCATCGTATGTTGAAAAAGGACCTACGCCAGCTACACCATCATTTAAGAGAACCAGAACAGCAATTGCTGTTATTGGAGTAAAAACAGCTGCTAATCCATTGGATGCTGTAAAGAGTTACGATGATAATGAACTGACACAATGGACTAATGATAATGGAACAGCAAAAATAGAGTATGAGTTAGCACGTGAGGCTACTATTAATCAGGTGGTATTGAAGTTAGCCGGATGGAAAAGTAAAAAATACCCAATCCGAATTTTAGTAGATAGCAAAAAAGTGTTTGAGGGAATAACGCCTACCAGTTTGGGTTATGTGACTTTAGATGTTGTGCCAACCAAAGGGCGAAAAGTACAAGTAGAATTGATGGGGACCTCTAAAAATAGTAATGCAATTGACTTAGTAGAAATTACAGGAAAAGTTGATGATGCAGGTTTGAAAGAATCAAATGCTAAAACACCACAGTTGCCTATTGTTGAGGTGGAGTTTTATGAGCCAATAGATACATTAATTAATAAGTTAACTGATAATTAAATAGGGTTTGGTTATAAATAGTCAGTCGCCTATCTAAGTATCCCTATTTTGCTTGGATAGGCATTTTTTAAAAACAATTAAATAAAAGCTTTATTGCTATAGTGCTTTACGGACTCAAATACTAATAATTTTTGTCAACAAGGCAATATTAAAATACAGATTAGATTATAATTTGGTTTTTGTAGTTAATTGCCTGTCAGGTAAGTGGTTTTACTCTGACAGGCAATTTTTTAGTGCTGAATTGAAATAGAATACCGCTAAGGTAAATAGGCTGAAATATAATTTTTTTTAAAATTACAGATTGAATATTTTCTAAAAATTTAATAGTTGCATTGTGGTAATTGTAATTTTTACACTTTATTGTTAAATTATTTTACAGGATAGTACGTGATAGATGGTAAATTTTTAAAAAATATCTTTGGAGAAATTAATAGAAAAAGAATGAAGTCAACAGTTAAATATTCGAAACTCACATTAGTTGTAATCTTATGTGTAAATAGTATCATTAATGCTCAAACTGTAAAACCGCCTATTATGGGGTGGAGTAGTTGGAACCATTTCCATATTAACATTGATGAAAATAGTATTATGGGGCAGGCCGATGCCATGGTTTCATCCGGGATGAAGGATGCAGGTTATCAATTTATCAATACAGATGATGGTTTTTTCGGGGGAAGGGATTCCATTACCGGAAAACTCTATTGTCATCCTGTGAAATTTCCATCGGGTATGCGTCTGTTATCCGATTATATCCGAAGCAAAGGTTTGATTCCCGGGATTTATTCGGATGCGGGAAAAAATACCTGTGGTTCTAAATATGATAAAGATCCCCACGGATTTGGTGTTGGGATGTACAATTATCTGGAGAATGATGCCAATACTTTTTTTGTGGATTGGAATTTCGATTTTATCAAAATAGACTGGTGTGGAGGCAAATGGCTAAACCTTAATGAAGAGACAGAATATACTAAAATCATTAATGGGATTCATAAAGTAAAACCCGATGCCCGCATTAATGTGTGCCGTTGGGAATATCCGGGGAAATGGGTTGAAAAAATAGCTGATTCCTGGAGAATTTCGGGCGATATCAGAGAAAACTTCGGTTCAATTAAAAAAATTATTGATCTGGCTGCCGATACTTACAAATACAGCTCCCCCGGACATTACAATGATTTAGACATGCTTCAGGTAGGTCGCGGAATGAGTTATGACGAAGATAAAACCCATTTTACGATGTGGTGCTTTATGAATTCACCATTATTAGCCGGAAACGATTTGCGTAAAATGTCAGAACAAACTATAGCTGTTTTAACCAACAAAGAAGTCATTGCTCTAAATCAGGATAAAGGTTTTTATCAGGGAAGACGCTTAGCAGTAATTAAAGAAAGCGGTCTGGAAATTTGGGAGAAAAAACTGGGTGAAAATCAAGAAGGATTAGCCATTGTATTGTATAATCCTACAGGAAAAGAAATCGCATATACTTTAAAATCGGAAACCATAGGAGTTAAAAAAGATACTCCAATCAGGGATTTATGGCTGCATCAGGATTTAGGCGAAATAGGGAAATCGAAAACATTTACTGTTCCTAAGCATGGTGTTGTGGTTTTTAAAACACTTAAAAAATAATCATTGGAAAATGAAAGCAATCCGATTTTTTATAATTAACGTTTTAGTTTTTTTTTCAGTACAGGCTTCGGCAAAATCTACCGAGCTTAAAAATCTTCAGGTAAATTTTATGCACAATCCTATAGGGCTGGACAAAACACCTTTGTTTAGTTGGGAAATCCTTTCTTCTAAACATGCTGTTGTGCAAACATCCTACCAGATTTTTGTTTACGATGGAACTAAAATGGTTTGGAATTCGGGAATGGTAAAATCATCCGAAACCAATAATATTAAATATTCAGGAAATGCATTACAGCCTTCTACAACTTATACCTGGAAGGTTGAAATTGTAATCAATGATGCTGAAAAAATTAAATCTGTCGAAAAAGCGCTTTTTGAAACGGGATTACTGAATTCAGGATGGAGCGGAGCAGACTGGATTATGTATGATAATACAGATGGTGTTTTTGAAAAAGAAAAACAAACGGATAAGGCAGTAATGTTTTGTTCGGAGTTTGAAGTTGATAAACCCATAAAATCGGCCAGAATATATACGACGAGTTTGGGAATTCACGATTTGTTTTTAAATGGCAAAAGAGTAGGACATCAAACTGAAAAGGGAAAAACGGTTTATGATGAATTAAAACCCGGCTGGACCGATGTGCGAAAAACAGTTTTCTATCTTACTTATGATGTTACCCCTTATTTGAAAAAAGGTCAAAACGCCGTTGGGGCTTATGTAGGCAGTGGTTGGTCCAGTGGTGTAATTGCTCATCATCGTTATAAAAATCCTGCTATAAGTTACAAAGCCAAACTGATTGTGGAATATGTTGACGGTTCCAAAAAGACTATTGTAACCAATACCAATGATTGGAAAGCTTCGGTTAACGGTGCCATCCGTATGGCTGATATTTATGCCGGAGAAGATTACGATGCCCGCTATACGAATGATTGGACAAATCCTTATTTTAAAGCTGCCGACTGGCATTCGGTACTTCAGAATAATACTGTTACGGCACAAACTGAGGCTTACATAGGTTTGCCTGTCCGCGTTCGTAAAGATTTAAAAATCATTGCGCAACAGATTACTATTTACAAGGATATTCAAAAAAACGAGACTGATTTTGGTTCCGTTATTTCAACAAAAAATCTGGGCAAGGCTAACTCATTTACATTAAAAAAAGGGGAAACAGCGGTTCTTGATTTCGGACAAAATCTGGTGGGTTGGACGCCTTTGACAGTAAAAGGACAGGCAGGTACAAAAATCAGAATCCGTTATGCTGAAATGCTGAATGATTCCGGAAGCAAAAAGAGAGGAAATGACGGTCCAAAAGGGAGTTTGTATCTGAAAAATTTGCGTAAAGCCCGTGCTTCTGTCAATTATATTATGAACGGAAGTTCTTCGGGAGAAAGCTATACGCCCTCGATGACTTGGTTCGGATTTCGCTATGCTGAAATTACTGCTGATGCTGATGTTGAAATTAAAAATGTGTATGCTGAGGTTATTAGCTCCATTGGCAAAGAACAATCGTCTATTGTTACGAATCATCCGGATGTAAATAAGCTTTTTCAGAATACACTTTGGGGACAACGGGGCAATTTTATCAGTGTACCGATGGATTGTCCGCAGCGTAATGAACGTATGGGCTGGACTGCCGATGCTCAGGTTTTTACCAAAACAGCTATGTATAATTCGAATGCGGCATCTTTTTACCAAAAATGGATGGGAGATGTGCGTGACGGTCAGGACGAAGATGGTGCTTTTCCTACTATTGCGCCTCAAACCTGGGGTTCGGTAGGAAAAGCTGAGGCAGCCTGGGCAGATGCGGGAGTAATTGTGCCTTATATGGTTTATAGCATGAGTGGAAACAAATCTGTTTTGGAAGAAAATTATCAGGCGATGACCCGCTATATGGATTATCTTTCTACAAGATCAGAAGGAGAATTTAAGTATATAGGAGGCGGAATTAAATATGGAGATTGGTTAGCCTATAAAGAAACCGAAAAACGTTTTATCAGTGTGTGTTATTATGCTTATGATGCTTTGTTGATGACAGAAATGGCAAAGGCATTTGGCAAAACCGCCGATGCTGAAAAGTATCATACCTTATATCAAAATATAAAAACAGAGTTCAATAAACGATATGTTGTGGCAAAGGGAACTCTGAGTGAAAATACCCAAACAGCTTATTTATATGCATTGAAACTGCATTTATTCAATTCCATAGAAGAAACAGAAATTGCTACGCATCAGTTGGTAAAACTGCTGGAAGACAATAATTACAAATTGGCTACTGGTTTCTTGGGAACGGCTATTTTAAATCAGACGCTAAGTGAATTGGGGCAGAGCGATATGGCTTACAATTTATTGTTGCAACGCAGTAATCCTTCTTGGTTGTACAGTATCGATCAGGGGGCAACCACTATCTGGGAACGTTGGAATTCGTATACCATTCAGGATGGTTTTGGCGATGCGAGTATGAATTCGTTCAATCATTATGCTTATGGTGCAGTGGTAGAATGGATGTATGCGTATATGGCGGGAATTAAAACAGAGGGTGCGGGATTTAGAAGTATTATTATCGAACCTCAGTTGGACTTACGCAAAACATTCCCTAAGGAACAAAAACCGATTACGGAGGTTAAGGGAGAATATGCTTCTATTAACGGAATGATAAAAAGCCATTGGAAGATCAACGACAATCAGGTGGAATATAATATCAGTATTCCTGCTAATACTACGGCTCAGTTTATTGTGCCTAATACAATGGGAAATATACCTAAAGAAGGAGAAGGAATTCGATCGATTTCGAAAAAAGAAAATAAAACAATTATAGAGTTAGGTTCTGGCGAATATAATTTCAAAATGAGTTTGAAATAGAAAATTGCAAGAAAAACGGTAGTCCATATGCTTTTAAAAATATTTAAAAGAACCTTACTAAATCTTGATTACTATAATAATTAAAATAGAGTTATGAAAACCAAACTTAAATTCATTTTTAGCTTATTGCTGATAACAAACTTTTATAACCTTCAGGCTATTGAGTTGCCGAAAGTTATTACTGATAACATGGTCTTACAGCGAGGTAAGAAAGTTGTTATCTGGGGAAATGCGGAGCCCAATGAAAGCATTTCGGTAAGCTTTAAAAAACAAAATAAGAAAACAAAGGCCAATGCTGAAGGAAAATGGTCGCTTTCTCTGGATCCTTTGGAAGCTTCGGCTACTCCGGCTGTTATGGAAATAAAGGGAGACAAAGATAAAATAACACTTCAAAATATATTGGTAGGTGAAGTTTGGCTGGCTTCGGGTCAGTCGAATATGGAATACTCACTGAATAAGAATAAGCAAAATTATGCCAAACCTAAAAAAGGCAATCCGAACTATTTGAAGGATGCATTCCGTGCTAAACAGGATCCGCGTTTGCGATTGCTTTATGTAAACAAAGATCTGAAATCCAAAACTCTGCCTTCAGATGGCTGGCATATTGCCGACAGCATCGGACTTTCTCCAACTTCAGCGGCGGCTTATTTTTTTGCTAAAAAATTAATGCAGGAATTGAATGTTCCTGTGGGAATTATCACTTCGGCCTGGGGAGGGACTCCTATCGAAAATTGGACTCCTAAGCAGGCTTATGCTTCTAATTCTTTATTTTCTGATAAAATTAGTGACGGGAAACTGGATAATCAGCAAATAGGGATGCGTTTTGAAGCCATGATTCACCCAATAGCTCCTTTTGCTTTGGCAGGATTTCTTTGGTATCAGGGAGAAGCTAATCTCATTAATGGCGATACAGGCATTTATGCCGATAAACAAAAGGCATTAATAGATGGCTGGAGAGCCACATGGAAAGAGAATAATTTACCGTTTTATTTTGTACAGTTAGCCCCTTACAATTATTCAAGACGAACTAAAGATCTTATCATGCATAGTCGTGAAGATTTGGCCGTTTTTTGGGAAGCGCAAACAAAAGTGATGAAAAATGTAGCTAATACAGGTATGGTAGTAACTACAGATTTAGTGGATAGTTCGTCTGATATTCATCCTTCATATAAATGGATTGTAGGAGAACGATTAGCCGCCTGGGCATTGGCAAAGCAATACGGGAAGAAAAATGTAGTGTATAGCGGACCTGTTTTTAAAAAAATGACTATCAAAGACGATAAAGCCATTTTGGAGTTTGATTCTGTTGGTTCGGGATTGAAAACAACAGCTAATGATGGTTTGCTGTCCTGGTTTCAAATAGGTTCAGGAGATGGTTCTTTTGAAAATGCCAAAGCAGTAATTGTAGATAACAAAGTAATTGTTACGAGTGAAAAAATAAAAAAACCGGTCGAAGTACGATTTGCCTGGGATGAAGAAGCGATGCCTAATCTTTTTAATATTGAAGGTTTACCTGCTTTGCCATTTCGAACCAAACAATAAAAAATAAATAATTATAAATTTTATCATGAAACACTTAAAAAAAAGTTTTTTATCTCTTCTGGCTATTAGCCTATTTTTCAATGCCAATGCTCAAAAAAAACAGCCAACATTAGAATTTAATTTCGGAGAGAAAGTTAAAAGTAATTCAGGAACAGCAATCAATAAAGCAATTGCATACAGCGATGCTTTAGGTTATGGATTCGATTTTCAATCGGATAAAAACCTAACATTTGATAATAAATCGATAGCATCTAAAAGTTCATTTTATTTTTCAGTAAAATTGCCTGAAGGCAATTACAATGTTGAAGTTGTTTTAGGAGGAGAAGAAAAAGGAATAACAACTGTAAATGCGGAGTCAAGACGATTGATGTTGCGTGAAATAAAAACCGCAGGAAAAGAATCGAAAACAGAACGTTTTATTGTAAATGTGAGAACGGGAGATTATAATGGAAATCATAAACTTCATCTTAAACCGGGTGAAATCAATGGTTTGAATTGGGATGAGAAATTAACGCTGGAGTTTTTAGGGACAGCAGTTATTCAGAATATTAAAATCACTCCGGTTTCAAAAATTAAAACACTGTTTATAGCCGGTGATTCTACAGTTACCGATCAGGGTTCGGAGCCTTGGGCATCCTGGGGGCAGTTTTTTCCAAATTATTTAACTACTGATGTGTCAGTGGCAAATTATGCCTGTTCCGGTTTGGCATTAAGCTCTTTTAAATCTGGAAACCGATTGGACAAAATTTTATATCTAATGCAACCGGGGGATTATCTTTTTATTGAATTTGGTCATAATGACGAAAAAGCCAAAGGAGAAGGCAAAGGTGCTTGGGGACAATATACCACTTTGTTGAAAGAATTTGTAAGCAGAACAAGAGAAAAAGGCGGAATTCCGGTATTGATAACGCCTACCCAAAGACGTCGTTTTAATGCTGACGGAACTTTAGAACCAACACATGGTGAATTTCCGGACGCGATGCGTAAGGTAGCTGAAGAAATGAAGGTACCTTTGATAGATGTTACTAATATGACGACGTCTATGTATGAAAGTTGGGGTGACGAACTTTCTAAAAAAGCATTCGTATTTTATCCTGCCAATACTTTCCCAAATCAGGAAAAAGCTTTAGCTGATAATACGCATTTTGGTAGTTTTGGGGCGAATGAAGTAGCCAAATGTGTGGTGCAGGGAATTAGAGATTTAGGATTGGACATTGCTAAAAATATAAAAAATAGGGTGCCTAAATACGATCCTAAAAAACCATCTCAGCCAGCTGAGTGGACTGTGCCGGCTAGTCTTAGAATTGAAACTACTAAACCGGATGGGAATTAAGAAATTGATCTTACTTATGTAATAGTGTTATAATATTAAGAAACCTTCTTTGCGAAGGTTTTTTTATGCAATAAAAATAATCAGCTGATCAACCTATTGTTGGTGTAAAATATTTAGAGATATAAGTGTTTGTTTTTCAGTATTTCGTGTTCTCTGTCTGATTTTGATAAGCATTGGCAAGTTATGATAATGTAAGATTTAGGAGCAAAATTAATTTTGAAATTCTAAAATCGTTCAGCAGACAATTCAATATAAAGTAGAATCGAAAGGACTGAGCAAAATATGTAAAAAATAAAGAATTATTAAAAAATGAAGACAGTAGTAGTAACCGGAGCCGGTGGAATTTTGTGCAGTACACTGGCAAAAGCATTGGCCAAACAAGGACATAAAATTGCCCTTTTAGATTTAAAAAAAGAAGCAGCTGATAAAGTGGCGCAGGAAATTAACGCAGCCGGAGGGATTGCAATAGGAGTTGAAGCTAATGTTTTAAAGAAAGAATCTTTAGAAGCAGCTAAAAAGGAAGTGAATTCTAAATTAGGGGAGTGTGATATTTTGATAAATGGAGCAGGTGGGAATCATCCTCTGGGAACTACAACAAATCCCTTTTTGTTAACCGATGATTTGAAGAATACTACTGAAGGTTTCAAGACCTTTTTTGATTTGGATTCTGAGGGTATTCAGTTTGTATTTAATTTGAATTTTATAGGGACCTTATTACCGACTCAAATTTTTGCAAAAGATATGATAGGAAAAGAGGGATGCAGCATTTTAAATATTTCATCAATGAATGCCTTTACCCCTTTAACCAAAATACCAGCTTACAGTGGTGCCAAAGCGGCTGTATCCAATTTTACCCAATGGTTAGCAGTTCATTTTTCTAAGGTTGGAATACGTGTCAATGCTTTGGCTCCCGGTTTTTTCTTAACAGATCAAAACAGAACTTTATTAACGACCGCCGAAGGGAATTTAACCGAAAGAGGAAATACTATTATTGAACAAACGCCTATGGGAAGATTTGGAGAAGCTAAGGATTTAATCAGCAGCACTTTGTATTTGTGCGATGATACTTCTTCATTTGTAACAGGCGTAGTTATCCCTATTGATGGTGGATTTAGTGCCTTTAGCGGAGTTTAATAATAGCGAACGGATAGAACAAAAAGCCACGGAGTTTTTAAATCAAATCGGCGTTAATCAGTCAAAATAAGTTTGATCTGTAACTTGTTATCAGTCTGTTTTAGCGGACAGTTAAAACGAAGGCATTTAAAAACAGTTAAAATCAGGGAATTTATCCCATTTGAATAATGAGTAACCAATAATTAAAAACCAAAAAAAACATGAAAAAATTATTTATTGTGGCCTTATTGGCTTTAGGATTGAACGCAAGTGCTCAGGAAGCTAAAAGAACTTGGTCAGAGAAAAAGATTGAAACTACTTATGGCGCACTTTCTTTGACAGAGGATCAAAAAAAGCAGATGTTGCCTTTATTTGATGAACAGGAAAAATTGTATAAAGAAATAAAAACGAATCCTGATACAAAAGATGCTAACAGAGCTCAAATTAAAGAAATCGGAAAAAAGCTTAATGCAATTTTAACTCCTGAGCAAGCTGCTCGTTTAAAAGAGATAAAAGCAGCAAAAAAACAAGAAGCAAAACAAGAATAATAACTTTCTAAGCCCTGTTTTTTTATAAAAATAGGGCTTACTTGAGTTTAGAAGAAATTTGATAATAAGTATAAAAAAAATAAAATTTTGGAACAAACATGGCGTTGGTACGGGCCTAAAGACCCCGTATCCTTATCAGATATTAAACAGGCAGGCGCAACAGGAATTGTGTCGGCATTGCATCATATTCCTAATGGTGAAATTTGGACAATTGATGAAATTCAGAAGCGAAAAGAAACTATAGAAAGTGTTGGGCTGAGCTGGAGTGTAGTGGAGAGTATTCCGGTACATGAAAACATAAAAACACGTTCAGGAAATTTTCAAACGTATATCGAGAATTACAAAAAGAGTATTGAAAACTTAGCTGCTTGTGGAATTAACATTGTATGCTACAATTTTATGCCTGTTTTGGATTGGACCAGAACCGATTTAGAATTTGAAGTAGAAGATGGTTCTAAAGCATTGCGTTTTGATGTTACTGCATTTGCTGCATTTGAATTGTATTTGTTAAAACGTCCGGGAGCAGAAACAGTTTATTCAGAAGAAATGAAGCAGGAAGCTAAAATGTATGTGGATAAGCTTTCTGAAGAAGCCAAAGCGGTTCTCGTAAAGAATATTATCGCCGGTTTGCCGGGAGCTGAAGAAGGCTATACCTTAGAGCAATTTCAAACTATTTTAGATACTTATGCTGCCATTGATGCGCAAAAATTAAGAGAAAATCTGGCTTCTTTTTTAAAGGAAATTATTCCTGTTGCCGAACAAAATAAGGTGTTAATGTGTATTCATCCCGACGATCCTCCTTATCCAATTTTAGGATTACCACGAGTGGTAAGTACCGAAGAAGATTATGCCTATTTGTTTTCAGAAGTACCAAGCCGGTCTAACGGTATTACTTTTTGTACAGGTTCATTAGGGGTTAGAGCCGATAATGATTTGGTACAAATTTTCAAGCGTTTTGCTGACAGGGTTCATTTTTTACATCTTAGAAGTACGCAACGTGATACAAAAGGAAATTTTTATGAGGCCAATCATTTGGAAGGAGATGTAAACATGTTTGCTATTGTAAATGAGGTCGTAAAAGAGGAACGCAGAAGGGAAGCTGCCGGAATGATCGATGCAGCCATTCCAATGCGACCGGATCACGGGCATCAGATGCTGGATGATTTGAATAAAAAAACCAATCCGGGTTATTCGGCTATTGGTCGTTTGAGAGGTCTGGCTGAATTAAGAGGTCTGGAATACGGAATCCGATTTTTTGTGAATTAATAAAAAACTGTACGGGCTAAATAAATGACCCACGGATGAAACCGATTTTACGGATTAACGCAGATTTGATTAAAATATCTGTTTGCTATCTGTTCCATCAGTGTTATCCGTGGGCTTTTTTTTTTTATAACAGTCCACTAAAGCCGATTAAATAATAGTTCTCTATACTTTGAACCAATTTTATGTCTCAAATTGGTTTTTAACTCAAATTTACCTGGTGGTAAACTGACGTCTGTTCTTCTAACTCATAACAGACAACCCACAACCGACAACCGACAACTCATAACCATTTTTAGTGTATAGAGGATTAAAAAGTGTTGAATTTCAGCTTTTTGTCAAATTATGATAAGTAATGACAGGATTTGATAACAATGTAAAAGCCTGTAAAAGATACTTTTGGGAGTATCAAAATATTAAACTAATTCAATTTTTAACCATTAAATTATTTATTATGAAAAAACAATTACTTTTTGAATTCACCCGATTTCTTTTTCGGGAAAAACACCTAAGAAACGCAGTCTATGCTGTTTTGTTTCTTTTGACTGCCCAGTCTTCTTTTGCGCAGTCTCCATTTACCTGGACAGGAACAACATCAACAGATTTTTTGACCAACACAAACTGGACTAGTACCAACTTATCACAGCCAACTTTTATTGCGGCTGATGGTTACGTAATTGGTGCATCAAGTAATAATCCAATACTTAACACTAATGGGGCTATTACTACTCTTAGTTGTTCAACTTTAACCTTGAATAACGCAGCATCAGTACTTACAACAAACATTCCGGTTACTACTAGTGGTACTATATCATTGTCTGCTTCTGGTGCACTTCTTACAACAAATAATACTGTGAGTACTACTGGTGTGTTGTCTACGGTATCAGGTTCGACTGTTACAACCAATGCTAACTTTACATCAACAAGTGCGTCTAATAGTGTTATTAATGGGACATTAAATATTAATAGTGGAACTTTTACAGCGAGACATTATTTAGGTACTGCAGGTTCAGGTGCAGCTAAAATATATATAGCAACTGGAGCTACTTTAATCGGATCAGGAGTATCTCATATAGGTCAAAATCTTAGTGCCAATCATGAAGTAAATGTTAATGGAGGAACATATAGTATACCTTCGGGAGCTACTTTGAATATTGGATCATCAAGTAATAGAAGAGGTTTTATAAATTTGAATTCCGGGCTTGTTCAAATATCAGGAACAATGACTTTGTCAGCTTCAGTTGCTACAACTGTTAGTCAAAGTAATGGTAATATTGTTGTTGCAGGAGGGTCATTTGAGTATAATCCTGTAAATTTAAATGTCAATTTTGGAACTATAAGTATTAACGGAGGAACTTTCAAATTACTGAATACAGCACCTACTATTAATGCTACTAGTACTACAGTAGGTACTGCAACTACTGGTGTAATAAATATTGGTGGTGGTACACTGGATGCTTCAGGACCTTTAACGATTGGTAGTACTGTTTCGGGGGTGGTTACTGTGAATATCAATAGCGGTACTATGAATGTTGCCGGTGCATTATCTGTTTTGTCTACTGCTACAGTTAATATTGATGCAGGTAGTATTGTATTGACAGGAGACCAAACTACAGCTATTAATACCCTTGTCTCAGCAGGTAGAATTGCTGCTCCGGGAAAACAAATAGTTGTAAACTACAACGGTACTAATACAATTGTTACTGCTGTGGGTTCTACTTGGAATGGTTCGGGATGGTCTAATGGTACTCCAAGTTCCACTCTTGAAGCTATTATTGATGGTGCTTATTCTACAACAACAAATGGCGCATTCACAGCTTATAAGTTAACCGTAAACGCAGGTAAATCGTTGACAATAAATACAGGAACTAACGTGACTGTTCAAAATCAAGTAATCAATAATGGTAGTCTTGTTGTTGAAAACAATGCCAATTTGATTCAGGTAAACAATACTTTTAATACCGGAAACATAGTGGTAAACCGTAACAGCAATGCCTTGTATCGTTTGGATTATACTTTGTGGTCTTCGCCTGTAGCAAGTCAGAATTTAGCGGCTTTTTCTCCATTGACTTCACAATCACCAAGTCGTTTTTACACCTATACCCCTGGGACTCCTGACGTATATACAGTTGTAGCATCACCTACAACTACTACTTTTGCAGCAGGAACAGGCTATTTAATCCGTATGCCTAATACGACCTCAGCTGTAACCCCTGAAACTTTCGCAGGAGTGTTCACGGGAGTACCTAATAATGGAACGGTATCTTTAACTTCACTTTCTTCAGATAAATTTTATGCAGTAGGAAATCCTTATCCTTCAACTGTAAGTGCTGCTTCTTTCTTAAGCGGAAACTCAACAGGAGGTACTTTGTATTTCTGGAGAAAAACAAATGGAGTGGCTAATAGCGGTTCGTCTTATGCTACTTATACCGGGGTCGGCGGTACTGCTGCCGGAAATGTGGCTCCAAATGATATTGTGCCAAATGGAACTATCCAAGTAGGACAAGGATTTATTGTGAAAACCGGAGCTGCGGCAACCAGTTTACAATTTACAAATGCCATGCGTGAAGCGGCACCTACAAGTACTCAATTTCTTAAAGTTACAAAATCGGATGAGAAAAGCCGTATTTGGTTAAATCTTACGGCTCCGGGATTATTTAGCCAGACCTTGATTGGTTATGTTGATGGTGCCACTGAAGGAGTTGATAATGGTTTTGACGGAGAATATATTAATGACAGCAAAGTTGCCTTAACATCTAATATTGACGGAGGAGAATATGTTATTCAGGGACGTCCTGCATTTGATGCTTCAGATGTTGTAGCTTTAAATTTCAAAACAGACAAAGCCGGTGAATATAAAATAGCAATAGATCACACAGACGGAGTATTTGCTAAAGGACAGGCTGTTTATTTGGCAGATAGTGTAACCGGAAAGGAAACTGACTTAACTAAAGAGTCTTATACTTTCACTGCCGAAAGCGGAACCGCTAATAACAGATTTACGTTAAAATACCAAAGTTCATCTAAAACTGCAGGTTCACCAGTATTTAATGAAAACACAGTAACTGTTTATAAAAACAACGGAACCTTATATGTAAACTCAGCAGTAAGTACAATTGTTACTATTAAAGTATTCAATTTACAAGGAAGATTAATTGGAGAGCAAAAAGATGTAAATGCTACTATTGCAGCTATTAAAAACTTAAGAGCAACGCAACAGGTACTGTTTGTTCAGGTAACTTCTGAAGATGGAAAAGTGGTGACTAAAAAAGTAGTTAATTAAACGAAATCATTAAATTTAAAATTTACGAAAATGAAAAAGAATTTATTACAATATTTTTATATAGCTGCTTTTTACTTCTGTTCGACTCTTACAATATTTGCTCAGGCTGATCCAGATGAGACAGACGGAGATACAACACCATCTGCACCCATTGATGACTATTTATGGATTTTAGTATTAGTGGGTCTGTTGTTTGCTTTTATGTGGTTTCGATCAGTTCAAAACAATAAAATTACAGAAAAGAGCAGTTAATTATTTTTTGAAATGGGTTTCTGGTTTCAGAAACCCTAATTTCCATTTTTGGAAAGTGTTTTTTTACCCCCAAATCTAAACTTAACCTACATTGTTTCAGATTTCCTTCTTTTTTTAAGGAGTATTAGTTAAAATTAACCAACCAAAAATTAAAATTATGAATACCAATACCAGAATTAATGATATTAGAATTGTTGAGCATGGCTTGATCTTGCGAAATGGTAAAAATAAAGAGAAAGAGATTTTATTTTCAGAACTGGATAAAATTTATATAAAAGTCATAAAATTGAATCCGCTATATGAGCTAGGATTGATTTTAGCGGCATTTGCTCTTGTGTTTTTTGCTATCGAGTATGTAACCTTTGAAAAAGTAGTTTTTTTAAGTTTATCATCTGTAGTACCTTTTTTTGTAAAAACAAATTATTACAAAAGTTATGGTTTAAGAATATGTTTAAAGGACGGTTCTGTTTTTAGAAAAAAAGTAGCTTTAAGTGCAAAAGATAAAAATATTTCACTGGTAAGTGAAGTAAGAAGAGCACAGTTGAATTATTATAATTGTATTCAAAAAGTATAAATGAACTTACCCCTTAATTAAAAAATAAAAAACATGAAAAAATTATTTATTGTAGCCTTATTGGCTTTAGGATTGAACGGATTTGCTCAGGAAGTATCAGCTTGGTCAACAAAAAAAGTAGAGAAAATGACGACTGAATTGTCTTTAACTGCCGAGCAAC
>JACCDQ011494726.1_pt1 | contig 18763 bp, 16 predicted proteins | sample 7446031 | NCBI WGS metagenome assembly JACCDQ01 (sample SAMN15323442, study PRJNA562643) | freshwater metagenome | isolation source: river surface water | place: USA:Blue River Watershed | collected 2017-08-17
GATGGCAAGATGAATACAGCAGTCGCGTGGAGGACAGTGAAATCAATTTGGGCAGCAGCCAAACACAGTTGGTGGTATGGTCGGGCGTGGCGGTCGGCGCCTTCTTGTTGGGGGTGCAAATGTTGCAGTCGTAATCCAGCGGCGGCAACTGACGGCAAAAAATACTATTGAGGTAACATATCCACCACACACCTCTCTTTCTTTCTGCCACATTTCCCATCTGCCGCAACCGACCCCCCGTTTTTTGGTTGGAACATCACATAATGTCTTCTTCTGCAACTTCTGCAACTTCTTCCACTGCTGCAGCGGCGACGGCGGCGGCGAGTACAACCACCGCGCCGACGACAACCTCCTCTTCCACTGCGACCACGAGTGGGAGCAAGGATGTTTCCATTGCCGCGATTGAAGATCTGCAGGTGTTGGAGCGCAAGTTGTTGAAAGAGTTGCAGACATCGCCGTCGGACAACGTGAATGCGATTGTGGAAAAGATCAATCAAACCACACGGATGCGCCAGAATTTGTACAATGCGTTGAAAGACAACTACACTTCCCGCGCCGGCGCCGTGGACAGCGCGGCGACGTCCATCATGGAGCAGAAGAAGGCGGTGGACGTGATGGAACAACAATTGGGTGCCGCGAAGAAACAGTTCGAGTTGTTGCAATCCGAGAAGAACAACAACGTGCGCCTGCTGCAAATCAACACGTACTTCGAAGATCGCACCGAAGCAAGCGTGGTTTTGATGCGTCTCTTTGTGACCACACTGGTGGCCATCATCGCGGTCGTCCTGGTGCGCCGCGCGGGTTTGTTGCCCAACAGTGTGTTCTACTTGTTGTTGGTGGGGGTCAGCGTGGTGGGTGGGTACTACTTTTGGCGGCAATTCATCTCCATGGCGTATCGCAACAACATGAACTATCGAGAATTCGATTGGCGCTTCAATCCGGGCGATCAACCTGGAGACGATTTTAGCCACAATCCCGCCGCTGCACTCACCACTTCCCAGTTGGACCAGTGTCCAACAACCACATCGTCTTCCAACCCTTCCACCGCTTCGACGTCGACCACGAACAGCGGAACCACTACCAGTGGGTTTCAAGCCATGTCCACGGAATCGGCGGCATCGTTCGGCAGTGCACTCTCCAGCAACCTCGGATCAATGCCCTTTGCCGCCATCGACGACAGCACCCAATTCCACAGCGCCAGTTTGCAACAGCGCATGAACCGCCGATGATAACCAATGCGTTTCCCGACACATTCGCAAAAAAACGGCCCTCCGATCTATGAAAAAAACGGCCCTCTGAAAAAAAGAACTCAGCGATGAACGTGTTCTTTTTTTCTGACAGGAGAGTAACGTGTGTGGGTGCAACCAAGACCAACAAGAAGAACAAGAAAGATGAACACAAGTTCCGCGAATAGTTCGACCGTGGCCAGTGTTCGCGCTTTGGCGGAGACGGACTACTTGTACACGACGACGCGCCAGGCGATCGACAGTGTGGCGATGATGCAGGAGAAAGAGACGCGGTTGCGCGCGCAGAAGCAGCAGTATTTGCACGGTATATTCATGCACGAGCGCGTGACCTTTTACGAGGACGAAGAGATGGATGATTTGCAGCGTTACTATCGGTACAGTTGGTACCTGTTTTACGCGTTGGTGGTGGCCTATGGATTGGCGTCTTTCTACTTTGCGTCGGCGTGGTCGATGGACATGCGCATCGTCGCGGGGGTGTTGATGGTGCTGTACCCCATGATCTCCAATCGGGTGGTGGCCGCGGCGATGTGGATGTGGGCGCAAGTCTCCGCATGGTTTCCACAAAATGTGTATTTGCGGCGCGACCATGCGCGCGCACCCTCCAGGGTGGCAGCGGCGGCGGGGGAGGCAACTGCCGCCGATTAGTTGACAAAAAACACGAGTGTTCCAAGGTTGGAATGATGTCACAAAGAAGTTCAGAGAAGAAGAAGAGGAAGAACGAAAAGAGGAAGAAAGTGTGCGTTTCTTTTTTTTGGTTCTTGCGCCGTCGTTCTCGCCCAATGGTAAAGGGCGGGGAGAGCGGGGGATGTGAACAACCGGCGCTTACACTGCAAAACAAAACATCTACTTATCTACACAGTTGGGGTTTTTTATACATGCGCATGCGCACAGTTCAGTGCATGACGAATGCGTCAAAGTTGTTGTCGGCACCTCCTTCATCGTCGCGATATTCAAGTCGGATGCCGACGTATTGTTTGCGCGGCACAACGACCATGCCAATGACTTTCGCGACGGCTTCGTACAGCTCGTCACTCTTGACTTTGATGCGCGGACCAACGTTGTCCATGTACCATTGTTTGAAATCGTTGATCAAGGCGGTCTTTTCCACAATGTCGCCTGGTGCGCGGGTGACGGTGACGCGCTCTTCGATGTAGCGACGCACGTGGTCTTCTCCATATCGATAGCGGTCGGATGCGCGACGCACGGTCTCGCATATGTTGACGATGCCGTTGGTTTGGAAGGCGCGGCGAATCAACATGCTGAGAAAGACGCAGGCAATGGCGGGCAGTTTGTTCTTCAAGTCTTTGTCTTTCGGGAAGAGGTACTGGATGCCGGCGTGTGCGGGGTCGTGGATGTTGTCCACAAATTTGGACACGAAATCGACGCAGCAGATGCGACGCCAGGTGCCGTCCTCCATGCTGTTGACGCGGAAGAGGTTGTTGGCGCACACGACGAGGGTGAATTGCGGCATGAAAATTTCCGATTTTTGGTACATGCCGCGCGCCTGCAGTGGATCGCCGCCGGTGAGCTCCTTCATCACGCCTTCGTTCATCTGCATGCCCTTCGTGGGTTCCTGCATGGCCACGAAGCGCACGCCCTTCAGTTGCGCGACTTCGTCCGAGGTGCCGCCGATTTTGGTGCGCTCGCCGACCACCATGGTGATGGGCACTGTGCCTTTGTACTGGCCCATCGCCAGACTCATGAGTTCCACCAAGATGGATTTGCCGTTGCTGCCGTTGCCGAAGTAGATGTTGAAGGTCTGGTTCTTGTTTTCGCCGATCAGCGAGGAGGAAAGATGGTCCCACATGTAGTTGCGCAGTTCTTCGATGGGAAACACGGTCTCCATGAAGCGATGCACGTCCCGGACCTGCGCGCCATGGGGACCATCGATCTCCAGGTCCTCGAAGGGAATGAAGGCGTGGCCGGTGCTCTTGCTGAGATAGTCCTCGGGCATGCCGGGGCGGAACACCTTTTCGTGGAAGTCCACAACGCCGTTGGTCATGCCCAGCAAGTGGCGGTGGCTGTCGAGCACGTAAGTGAACCGGGCATCGAAGAACTTCTCCTCGGCTTCGCGCAGGACATTGTTCTTGAAGATGGTCTTCTTGCAGCATTCCATGAGGCGCGAGGTGCGCTTCACGGCTTGGCGCAAATGTTCGATGCGCGCGCTGAACTGTGTGACGTCGGCGTCGTGGTTGTTCGGCGCGGCGGGATTGATGGCCCGCGCAGTGCCCTGGGTCGAGGATTCGTTGATTTCTGCGAGCATTTTCTCGCGCCAGTCGAAGAACAGCTGGTACACAAATTGCGAGATTTGCGCGCGGATGGTGATGGCGGTGTCTTCCACCCAGCGGTGGTGGTCGTAGTGGTACCACGAGTGGCGCTTGTAGTCGACGCAGACGTACACGGTTTGGAACTTGCAGTGGAGGATGTTGGCGATGTCGACTTCGGTGGGGTTTTCCGACTCCACCGCAATGTCCATGAGGCCTTGGAGGGAATTGTTCATGATTTCGCAGTACGCCGCCTCGTCTTCCTGTTGGAGCATGTGGAAGATGGAACTCTTCGACACGGCAAAGCCCTGCTGGTTGGACGACGCGAAGTGGGACCATTCGTCGAACAGGTCGGGCACGGTTCCAAAGTCGAAATCGTCGGCGCGGCTGCGGAGAAAGACCCAGGTGAGGAAGAGTCGGTCGTCGGTGTGTTTCAAGGCAAAGGCGACGCGGCGATTGAGCAAGTGCGAGCCGGGCTCGTAGTACTTGGGCGGCAGGCGCTCCACACAGCGATGCAGGAGCACCAGTTCGTACAACTTCTCTTTTTCGAATTTTTTGAGCAGCACGAACACCGCTTGTTTCAGGACATCGTGGTTGATGATTTGGTGCAGACCGACGGTGATTTGGTCCGGGTCAATGTTGATGAGGTCTTGGTCGTCCGTCTCGGCGGTCAGCGTCATGCGACTGGCCGCCGCGCGCGCCAATTCCGTTTGGCGGCGACGGGTGTTGCTTTGTTCGCATCGCTGGCGGAAGGCTTCCTGCTTCTGGGGATGCACATCGAAGAGCGGGTAGTCGTCGTTCTGCACCGAGAGTTTGTGCATGTTGTGACGCACCGGAAACTGATCGGCGCGACGGGATTGCATGGTCCATCCCACCTCGGTGTTGGTGCGCGTGGCCTCGAACACGTACGTCAGTTCATACACATCGTCGCAGTCTGGTTTGCCGCACCCGTAGACAGGCCACGCCACGGTGCCGGCACAGACGCCGTAATCCAGCACGGCGTCCCAATTGTTGATGAGGGGCAGTTCCCAGGCTTGCGGCAGATGGTTCATGATTTCCTCGCGGATCATCAGACGCAGTGTGTTCGGCATGCGCAGCCCGATGATCATGTGGATGCCATCCTTGGTGTAGTCGCTGCTTTTGGTGTTCACTTTGGGTTTCTCGGTGATGAAGATCTCCAGTTTGGTGTCGACGGGGATGGACACAAAGTCCTTGACGAACTGCAGGTACACGGTGACCATGTCGAAGATGTGCGTCTGGTCGTGTTGGCGAGTAGTGACGCAGGCGTCGTAGCGAAAATCGAAATCGACCGCGAAGACACCATTGTCGGCAAATTGGCGCTCCGTGAGTCCGCAGAATTGTTTTGTTGCCACGACGTCGTTGTACACATGTTCGTACAGCAGTCCTCGGAATTCTGGCGGGATGGCGTATTTGGCGGCATGGGGGCAGATGGTGCGACGGGAGGGATGATTGCCGGGGATGATGGTGTGCGAAGAAGGCGCCGTGTCGCCATTGGCCAGTTTGAAGTGATTCAAGAAGTGGGTGAGATCCGGGAGCGAGGCGGCTTCTTCGAAGGTAACATTCGTGCTGGTCATGGTTTGCGGTTCTCTGCTGTTAGTTGGTTTGCCACGTTCGTCTGTTGGTGTGTCAATTTACTTACTCACTCACTCACTCACTAGGTCGCCCAACGATAATAGAAATGTGCACAAAGTGATGAAACAAAGACTTGGGGAAACCAATGGAGCAAGCAACAGGAAACAAAGTTATGTGAAAGAGGAACAAGTGTACCCACAAAGGAGGGAGGGAGGCTAAGGCAATCACAATCACGACACACGAAGACGAAGATGAACACAAACACGAACGCAAACTTCTTCTTCAGACAATTGGATAGTCCATCGCATGACTTTTCTATTTGGTTTTTTTTGCGAATCCTTCTCTTTCTCTTCTTCTTTTCCTCCTCCCCCCCCCTTCCTCCTTTGTCTTTGTTCAACGATGGAACTGCACGCGGCCGAGGCTAACTAAGGCCAATCACGTGTGCAACGCGGCGACACAATGGCCGCCGCGGTTGATGAAAATCAGCACATAAAACAAACAGACAACCAAACAGTTGAATCGTATTGCGGACAGAATTGTTTGTTGAGCTACCTATATCGCGATTAATCCATTCTCACTCACTCACCTGCGCCGATACCATGAAGTTCTGTGCTTTGTGTGACAACATGTACTACTTGACGCTGAATCCGCGGGAGTTGAACACGATTCGATACTACTGCCGCAAATGCAACCATGAAGAATTGCACGTCGATGGATCGCGCGCAGGTGTACTGCAGGTGCAAGCACGCAACGACGATTTTGCCATCCAACATCTTGTCAATCCCTTTACACGACTGGACCCCACCTTGCCACGCGTGAACAACATTCCCTGTCCGAGCGCGGCATGTGCCTCCAACGCTTCCTCCGACGCAGCGCCCCGCGAAGTTATCTATCTGCGCTTTGACGACGGAAACATGAAATACGTCTATCTGTGCACCGTCTGCGAACACGTGTGGAAAATGGACAACAACGACCACTGAAGATGTCGGGTGCCAAATGTGAAGATGTCGGGTGCCAAATGTGAAGATTGGCAGAAGTTGGCAGGGATGCCAACGGGGGATGTGTTTTTGTCAGAGTGTTGATGTATTTGCGTACGCGTGGGTTCGTGTGTGAACATGTAAGTACGTGTATATGTGTGTAGCTGTGTAGCTATGTGATGTGCCAAAGTAATGAACTTAATGCGAACCACGGACTCTCCTCTTCCAAAAATACACCCATTGTTTTTTTCCATGGTTTCGATTGGAAAGACAGAAAAATAATCGAAACCATTCGCAGAGAGTTTACATAACGCCCGTTTTTTTCATTTTTTCCATTTTTTTCCTCCTTCTCCACACTTTTCCACCAGATTCATCTTCTGTTGCCAACTACCATGGACGATTTTGGGGACGACGACGCGGAGATGGACGCATCCTTGCGCCGGCGCCGCAGACGTGCATCCACTGCATCCACCTCGGCGGGAACCACAACCGCGACATCTTCCGGCAGTCGATCGACCTCGGCGGGACGTTGGCATGGCACAAAACGATCCGGTGACCGGAAACGAACTTACTACGCCGATTTGGACGACGCGGATGCAGAAAGTGTGCACAGCGATGACGGCGACGACGAGGACGACGCGGACGGGAAATTGCGCAGCCGTCGCAATGGCACAGACAGCACCAAAAATCGCAAGCATCGCGCAGACGATGATGAAGATGACAAATCTGTGGCGCACGACGGTGATGGCGACGGCGATGACGAGGACGACGATGAAGGAAACAACGAAGACAATGCGCTGAAGGATGAAGACCAGGAGAGTGACGACGAAGACGGTCGGCGACAAGAAGACGACGATGACGACGTCGATGGAGACGACGGAGTGGCCACCCCGGTATTGGGATCGTCCGACGACGAGCGAGACGGGGGCGATGACGACGAAGATGGATCGTCGTACACATCGTCTTCCTCCGACCGCGGCGACGGCGGCGACGACGACGACGAGAACAATCGCCGCGGCCACGCTCGACAAAAAACGCGCAAAGGCAAACACGGCAAACGCGGCTCCGCGACAAATGGCACCACAGGCACGGGAACAAGCACGGCCACCGCGGCACTCTCCTTCGCAGCCACAACTTCGCAACTTATTCGGTCCAAAACATACGTGACCGGCGCCACGACGTCAGCTGGGCATGCTACCTCCTTTCCCTATGGCCACGGTTTCGAAGATGGCGCGAGCAAGCGCCAAGAGGAGGATAGAGGGGAGGAGGAGGAAGAAGGGATGTGGGATGCAGAGGAGGACGACGAAGACGATGAGGACGAGAACGACATGTACTTGGCGTCTTCGTTCGAGAAATTTGATCGTGAATCCACACAGAGTTATCTGTATCAGTACCACCCGGAGTGCATCAGCGAGAACCATCACGAAGTGCAAGTGTTGGCGCAAGTTGTGCGAGATGCGGACGGCAACGTGGTCGACCCCTTCCACAAGACGGCACCCTTTCTCACCAAATACGAACGGGCACGTGTGCTTGGGCAGCGCGCCAAACAATTGGAACACGGATGCCCCCCACTGGTGACTGTCCCCGCTCATCTAATCGACGCGTCCGTCATCGCCGAGATGGAATTGGAGGCCAAGTGCATCCCCTTCATCATCCGACGCCCCATCGCAGGCAACAAATTCGAGTACTGGAAATTGCAAGACCTCGAGTATCTCTTCCTGTAAATGCGCGCGCACATACTTGTCATTCCAACCTTTGGCTACATTTGTTTGCTTCTGTGTCTGTGTCTTCGTGTGTGTGTGTTTTTGTGTGAAGTGTCTTCGTGTGTTTTTTTGCGCTTCATTCAGTAATGTTAATGTTTCTGATCGTGTTCCCTTGCGCCCTCACCGCCATTCTGCTGTTTTTTTTTTCTGTCGTTGTCTCATAGTAATCTCTGCCGCTGCGTTTTTTTTCTTCACCAGATTCACGCACTCACACTTAGCAACAACATACACCACTTCCCAGAACCATGTCCGTCGGATACACCAGCGCCTTCAATTCGTCTCACCGAGGCATGTCCATGTTTGTTCGCAAACCAGACAGTCCCGGCGGAGCCATCCGCGGATGGATGCCGCAAACCTTGCTGCTGACTGACAAGCGCTACCCGGAGTACGAACAGATCCGGTACATCCTCACCAACTCGTGGAACAACCACGTCAATCGCCAACTGCGCGAAGCCAACATGCCGCGCTCCATGACCACGCCCTTTCGCGCGGTGATGAATGCCGGGGACTTGTTGAGTCGCGAAAGCTACGCCTGCGGAGGAGCAACTTGCGCGTCGGTGCAAAGTCGTCCCAACGTGCACGGCATCCGCAGTGCGCTCGGCGGCAACACGAACAAATGCATGCCGACGGTGGTCTACAGCTCGCTGCAGATGAATCGCGAATTGCCCGCCGCCGCATGCAACGTGAAGTTCGTGTACGACAGTTCGGATTACACCACCTTTCTGAAACAAAAAGCCGTGTTGAAGAACTACAATGCCCTCAGCAACGGCGGCAACGAGTTCAGCGGCAACCAATCCGCCTTCCGCGCTATCCGCCGCTACTAAGGCAACCAACCAAAGAAACCAACCAAAGAAACCAACCAAACCACATCTCAGGTTGCGTATGACAATCCGACATTGCCGCCGACAAAGGTGGCGAAATTGTAGCGTTCCTCAATCCAGTACAAGTTGAAGTTGTAGTCAAACACGCGCCAACTGGGCTTATTCACGCCGATGGTTTCGCCCGTCGCGGGGTCGCAAAGCGTGAGGACTTGTGCGTACGGATCGAACGGCGGAATGATGGTGGACAGTTCCACCTCGACGTTTTTGTAGCGACTCATGTTCATCGCGCCGGAAGGCTGCGCGCTGAACGGATTGGTGTCCAAACAGAATTGGTAGCAGTAGATGCCGGGGGGCGCATGTCCGGAGGTGCGCACGAACTTTTCCACGTACTGGTACACCGGCGCAGGCAACATGTTCTCGCGGTACTGACCGTCCACTACGATGGCCAGACTTTGCAAGATGTGCTTGATGTTCTGCGGATTGTAATCCCCCGTGACAAACAACCCCGTCAACGACCCGTCCACATTCACCCCCGGCCCAATAGTGCGCACTTCGCCGGAGCCATTGGTCGTCACCGGCAGGTCGCCGTTGGTCGTCGCCGGCACCACGTCCTGCGGCAGATAGTTGTACGGCCAATTGGTGTAATTGGACCACTGGTTGCGCAGGTGTGCGTCGCTGCGCTGCAGGTAAAACATCCACGCGGACACCATGCCGTTGGACACCAACGACACCTTGGTTTGCCCCGTGATGTTGTAGAAGGGCGTCTCGAAGATCTGCTTGATGAGGTACCGCAGCGGCGCGCGCGCAAACAACCTCACTTCGTCGTTGGACAAGAAACAGTAGGTCGCATTCAGGTGAATGTCCGCGCGCCACGCCGTGCGCTTGTCCACGTACGACTCCGGAGCCAGCGCCACGTCCGGTGGCGATTGCAGGAACCGATGGAACTGCATGTACGCTTGATTGAAGTTCGGCGCTACCACGGGATACAAGTTGGCGTAGTCGGCGACATCGCGGATCGTGAACCACTCGTTCAGGGGACGGAAGGTCACCGAAATTTGCAGCTCGTTGTACTGCAAGGCTGCGAGGGGAAAGGCCTGCGTGCTCATCATCGTGAACCACGCGCCCAGCGGGATGTACAGAGTGCGCGCGGGAATGGAGGGTTCTGCGCCCGCGGGGCTTGTGGTATAGAAGGCATTGGGATACGCATTCACGCGGCTCCCGGCGTTGGCGGGGTCGTTCAATTCCGGCACGTGACCAATCATCTCGTAGAACATCGCCAACTTGGTCCCGCTGAAATCGCGCTGCGCCTCGCACAAGATGTATTGTCCGGAAAACTGTTGCAGTGTCTGGTTGCCGCAACTGATCGTGATCTGACGCACGATTTGTGCACCAATGTGGTCGATCCAGCGGAACTCGTAGGGCGCCCACTCCGTGTAGCCGACTGACCCGTCTGCTTTCACGAAGGGTTGCGGAGGCATGATGGGGCTCCAAATCGTGGGCAAGGTGATGCAAATGTAGGTGTCCATCAGCAAGTCGGCGTAGCGTTTCACTTTGAAGGTGAAGGTGCTTTCTCCATTGAGACTGAGCGCTGGCGTTCCTTCGGGGTCGAGGCGGAAGTTCTGCTTGCCGAAGTTGGTGTATTTCCGAAACGATGCTTTCCAAAAAGTCTTCGAGGGATTGGAGTGGAAATAGATACTTTGTTGCCCAGGAAAGGCCAAATTCATCAATCCGCCGGCCATGATCAAAGATACAAACAATCAATCTGTCAATCGATCGATCGAGAAACAAAACGGGGTAAACAAAAAAAACAGGATGAATGGATGGAAAGTAACGTGGCGTATGCAACTATGTACCACTGTACGCTTTTTGTTTAAGCCAAGCAAAAAAAGGCTCAACGAACGCAAGCAAGCAAGCAAGCAACTCAGCAGTGTGCGCTTGTTTTGCGCAAGCGAATGTTCTTTTTTTGTGTACAGAAAGAATAACGTGAGCAACACAACGTCCTCCAATCTTCCGTCGCAATCATGACCTTCTCATTCACGTCATTCAATCTCTTCGACACAGTCTCCGCGTGGGACGAACGATTTGGCTCGGAACTGCTGGTCTTCGTCTTGACGCTCCTGTTGGCGTGGGTCTTGATGCTATGTGGCATGTCCGCACAAACCGTCATCGTGCTCATCGTGAGTGTCTTTGTAGTGCTCCGGGTACGCAGTTGGAGTGGACCCCCCACTGTCGTATTGCCGCAAGATGACATGGAGAAATTGTTGGCGCGCTTGTCCAAAGAAAGCATGAAAGGTATGGAAGGCATGGAAGGCATGGAAGGCATGGAAGGAACAGAGGAGGGTGCACATGGCGCCGATTCCGACCCTGCCGCGGCGATGCCCGATTCTGATCCGGCGGTGGATTTGTACCTTGCGTCAAATGCAAAGAAAAGCAAAGGGGAAGGCAAAGGGGAAGGCGAAGGGGAAGGCAAAGGGGAAGGCAAAGGGGAAGGCAAAGGGGAAGCTGAAGACCAAGACAACGCATTGCATGCCGCCAAAGCCAAAGCCATTCGAGAAACATTGTTGGGCATGGGCAAACGCCGCGGTGGTGGTGGTGGTGGGTCCGCTGCTTCTGGCATTCATCCACCCTACGAGGAAAGCACGAAACGCAATCCGTTTGCAAATGTGTTGTTGACAGACATCTTGGATCGCCCGGACCGAGAAGCAGCGGGCCCCGCCTTCGATCTTGCGCGCAAGGAACAAATCACGCGCAACGTCAAGCGCGCCGTGCAAGCGATGAATCCAAGCATTCATGGCGCGAGCAAGCAACTTTTCGGTGGGTTGTGGGAACAGTTTGAGCTGGATCAATCAAATCGCGCCTTTTACTCCACCGCCAACACGCGCGTGGGAGACGACGGGAATGCCTTTGCACTGTTCTTGTTCGGCAACATGCCTTCTGCCAAGGAATCCACGCCCGAAGGCAACATGCAGCGCATTGCAGACAACATGCGTTACGTTCTTATTTAATCCCACATTTCAGTGTGTGCTTCCTCCCCACTCCCCTTTCTCACCTTCTCCATCTTTCGCCCAATTTAAAGCGATGGATAACGCAAAGACGTTATCTTTTTGCGCGCGCGAAAGCAGTGAGTGCATGTGTGCGTGTATTTTGAATTTCACTCCATCATGACGTCCAAGTTTTCCCTGGAATGGTCGGATGGGCGCGAATCGTTGGTGCAGCGCGCCATCCTGCTTCGGATGGATCGGGAAGTGGAAGCCGCACGCGCACGATGGGACACTCGCTTGCGACGCAGACTTTTCGAGTCCTCCTTTGCCGACAATATCTCCTTCGAGGCATTGGTGGACGTCACAGACCAGAACACCGTTGGCGCGCGGTCGCACATTGCGCATCCGTACGTGCGGTGGTTTGTGCACAAGGATGACGAAGTTCGCTACCGCGCATCCAGACGACACCATTCTTCCGAACACGGCAGCGGCGACAGTGCAGATGGCGGAAACAATCCACTTGCCTCCGATCCCATCGTCATCTATCAATTTGCACCAACTTCTTGCCATGGATGGCAGTGGTCAAGATCAGAATGGAAGTGAATATTCGCCAAAAAACGGCCCACCACCCGTTTTTTCAATGGAGAGGGTGGAGATGGAGTGCCGCATTTAAACAGTGCAAAAAAGTGTTCGAGACATTCAAGCAACAAACGAACAAACCCAAACGAACAAACTTAACCGATTCATCCGACCGACCAATGAACACGTTCGACGCTGTGATCGTTACGCAGTTGCCGCCGAAGAACAACGACGACGACGCGATTCGACCCTGTTTCTTGTGTCGATATCATCCGTCGGAAACCAACGGAAAGGTGACTTGTGCACGCACGACGCGACAGAAGGCGCTGCGTCTCCAACAATCGTTGACGAAGTCATCTCCGGACACACAAGTGCGCATCATTCCCATTTGTCCATATTTGAGGAGGAGCGACATTGGAAAGTTTGCTTTCGTGGAACGCGTCTACATCGATTGGCGCCTGCGGCAAATGCGATGGCCATCGTAGGGTTGTTGGTGGCTTGTTAGCAGTTAGTAGTAGGTAGTAGCTAGTAGCTTGTAGTTGGTAGTGCATGGTAATGGATAATTGCGTCACTCATCTGCTTTCTTTTTTTCTTCTTCATCTTCATCAACATCAACACCATTTTGTCTCTGCATCTTCCGCGTGTTGTTCTTTCTTTTTCCCTTTCTTTGTATTGCCGCGGACATGTCCACCTCGTACACCTTTGACAACATTTCCCGCATCGGCGACGACCGATGTTTCATTGACCAGAACACCATTCAGAATGTCGCCTCCTGCAGTTACATGACCCAAAACTACTTTGGCGCCGACTGTTCGATGCGCAATCCCATCGCTTTAGCCACCAGTCAACCGGGTGTCATGTACAAGGGCGGCCACCTGCTCGGCAGCGGCGGATGCAACGTTGACCAGTCCACGCAACTCATGTACGGATCGGAATGGACGCGATGGAAGGGACACATCGATCTGTACCAGCGCCCTTTTGCCACCGTTCCTTTCTTGGGGCGCGGGGCAGTAAACCCGGTGGTCGAGTCGCAGATGCTTCAAGGCGAACAGATCTTCCAGCGCAAAAGCACCGATCCCACCAGCGAACACTCCTTCTTGACCTACCAAACCATCCCGCTGTTGCCGGAGATAGAGCATCACCTCACCAACCCCGCAAACTACGTCGAAGGCGTTGCACACGAAGGATGGATTCGAGGTGGACTGCCTTCCCGCGAAGTCACTCGTGATGGACGTCGATAAGTCTCGTCGCTTTCCGCACAGCATGGGCACCGTAACTTGAAACTTGATCGACACACACACACACACACCAGACGGACTGACACACCATCGTCGAGGGGAAAGGGACATAAAGTCTTTTCCCTCGACATTTTGGTACACGCGTGTACCACTGTTTGTTTCCCACCCTAAACCCGCGACAAACCACGATGCAGGAAGACGGAATGAACCCAGGAGGAATGAACCCAGGAGAAATGAAACCAGAAAAAGAAACAACTGCGGAGATGGTCGTGCGCCATTTGTTTGCGGCGGCGGAATGTAGGTACCATCGCGTCACGGAGCAGTGGACGGACGAAAGGTTGCACGAACTGTACCAAGCCGACTTTTTGCGCTTCTTCGGATTGTCGGAATACATCGACGAGGAAGTGGAAACGCGCATTTGTGCCTGGTACGACCAACTGATCGCCATGCCGGGGGTGCGCGCGACGCTGGTGGCGCTTGGCTACTACTGGCACACCGACGACCCCGCCATCGGCATGGCGATGTTGTTTTCCTTCCCGTACCTCCATCGCACCTTCCGCCTATTGACGGTGTGGAAGCGCAGCGGCCGATGGCCTGCGGAAGAATGGTCTGCATTCCACGAAGATGTGGTCGAAGCCACCCGCGAACGAGGTGAACACGAAGATCTCCCGTCATGCATCGATGCGCGCGGCATCTTGCGAGACGTCGACCTTCCGGCAGAACACGAACATCATGACGATGACGATGACGAACACAAAGAAGAAGTTGCAGAAGAAGACAAAGAAGACAAGGAAGACAAAGAAGACAAGGAAGACAAAGAAGGCAAAGAAACGAGGACATGACTGGACGTGGTTTGTTGCTTCTGTCATTACGCCACGCTGGACAAAGATTGGGTGTACGGATTCGCGCGGAACGCATCCAACAATCCAGGGTCGAGACGATGGTCTTGCGTAGTTTCCGCGATCTGGCGTTTTCCATGCGAGGCTCCCAATAGTTGCGAGGTGGGGGGCACGGCGCCGGCGGTGGAGAAGGCGGGGTTGACGCGCCCGTCGAAGCGGTCCACATCGCTGCGCAAGTTGGTGACATTCATGGAGGGATTGAACAACTGGGTGCCGCCGCCCGCGGTGCGGTTGTAAATAGTCTGCGATTTGATGTCGTTGTTGCGCTGTTGGTATGCCGCAAAGTAATTGGTGGCGCCGTAGGTGGTGGCGCTGCCGCCCGCGGATTGGAAGTATTCCGTGCTGGTGCTGTCGCGCTGGGTCGCGTCGGGACGTTGTTGGTTGTTCAAGTACGCGGAGCCTCCGTTCGGCTGGTTGACGTGGAAGGCGGGCGCGTACAGGGTGGTTTCCTTCACCGTGGTGGGCGCCACGTCCAACGGATTCACCACGTAGCCTTGCGGCACGCTGCTGCCGAGGTCGCCATACATGCGCCCGTTTTGCGCTGTTTCCGCCTTGCGGGTCGGACGCATCATGTCCATGATGGGCGCTACCACCGCGCCAATGGCGGCACTGAATCCGCTGCCGAAACTGTCCGTGGGACGAGTCGTGCTGCGGTGGTTCTCGTAGGAGACATAACTTTGGTGGTGGTTCTCCAAGCCGCCATGGTCGCCGCGGCCGACAGCATGGCCCGCGTTGACCATGCCTTCGATCGCCTCGTGTCGCTTGGCGGGCTCGAAGTTCTGTGGAGCGTAAAGGGCCTTGCTGTCGCTCGCGGGACCGACGTAATCCACGGCGCCATCTTCTCGGCGAATGATGCCGGTTTCTTGCGCGGCGTGGGCCATGGGTCCTTTCAGGGCACCCGTCGTCGTGAACCAGCGGTCGGGGGTGTTTTCGTACACAGTGTCGGGGCGCTGCTTTTCCACGCGCCCTTGGGTCTCCACGGTCGGCGCATTGCGGATGAAGGAGTAGGCCGGACCTTCGTGGTTCGCCAGTTCGTATTCAATCTTGGGGTTGGTTAGCACGCGCTGTTCGTTGATGGTTTTCGGCATCCACAATTCGCGCGATTCCATGCCGGAGTTGTACCCGTTGCTGCCTTGGTTGCCATACCCTTGGTTCAACCCTGGCGCCACCTGCATGCTCTCGAAGGGCTTGACATTGTTGTTGCGCAGACTGGGGTTCACGCGGGACTGCATGAAGTCTGTCTGGGTAGGCATGCCGTAGGTCCAATTCACATTCTCCTCCGGACGAAAGAGCGGCGCGCGTTCGCGCTTCTGGATGATCTGGCTGCCGGTGCCGACCATGTTGTCCAGCACTGACTCCGCCATGCCGTCTTTGTACACGTGACCGCGCACTTTGCCGCCATTGAAGGGCGTCATGTTGCTGTGCGTGAATTGCTCGGCGCCGAGTGTTTGGCCACTCATCGACGGAAACTGAAAAGAGCCAACGTCGGTGGGGCGCTGAAGTGCATTGTCTTTGTACTGCTCTTGGGCATGGTAGGTGCGCGTCGCATCCGCGGCACTGCCGAAGGTGCCATATCCCGGATCCATCGACTGAAGGGACAGAAAGCTCGGCGCACCTCCATCACTTGTGTCCGCCGCTGCCGTCCCGGAGAGAGTCGTGGCATTCGCAGGCACCGACGCGAGTTTCCCACCGCTGCCGCCTCCTCCAGCGCCAGAAGACGTTGTGGTGTTGGTGGTGGGTGCGAGTGCGGAAGAGGATGCAGAAGGAGATGAAGGGGAAGAAGTAGACGTGGCTGAGCGAAAGGATTCACGCGGGTGGCGTTGGGCAATGACAAACATGCCACCCAACGCAAGGAGAGGCAACGCGAGTTCCATCTGCGCAAGAAAAAATCACCGTGGTCGATGTGCGAAGAGGGTGCGTGTCTGAATGTTGGAGAGGAAGAGGTATACAAAGGTGGCAGAAAAATTCCACAGGTGCCACAGCGCGCAAACTTGCACAGCCACGACAAGCAACCCAAAAAAACGGAACAGAAAAAAACAAACAACAACAATTCCGAACAAGAACTTGTCAGACAAGGTCGGTGTATCGGTCGGAATTGTTTCGAACGAAGAAAAAAAACGCGACACTTAATCAATTAGGAGGGAAACACAGATTACATGCATAGAAAAAGCACATGCACAAAAATACACGACATGCAAACCAACCACCTTTCGCGCGCGCGATTCTTCATCCTGAACCTTGGTAGTAAGGAGCCAATGCATGCAATCGTCGCCCGGTGAATTCATTGTTGACGACGATGCGAGTGCTGGTGTTGTTTTCGAAGGGAAGACACACGTTGGCTTGTGGGTCCCAAAACAGGGGGAACCGGTGTTCTTGTCCGAGATCGCGGTACATCCAGGCGGGGTGCGTGGCGCGACTCTGGTCGGTCGTCAATTGTCGATTTTCAGCGGAGGAGCGAATGGCGGTGCTGGCGACGTCGAAGCGCTGGTATTCGTCTTTCCCTAAACAGTCGCGGGACAGAGTCCGATTGTATCCCTTCAGGGCAGCTTCTACCGACACCATGTTGGTGGACGTGTTGCCAGCCCACTTTTGCAACAGGATGTGCGAATCGGCCATGAAATCGGGCGCCAATCCGTTGCCTGGCACATCCAAGATCCACCGACCGGGATCTGTGGATTGTTGCAAGGCTTTGACCGTGCGCGCATCGTCGTATTTGAATCGGGTGTTGGCCATGGTTCTCTCTTTGTTTTCCTTGTTTTTTTTCCTTGTTTCTTCTCTCCGGTCTTCCACTTGCTTCTATCGCTCACCTCCGTCTTTCGTTTGTTTCCGTCGTTCTATCTTCTACCTCTATCTTTTTTTTCCGCTGTTTGTGTTTGGAACCTGACTGCTGCCACCACCCGCCAAAATACTTGGTACACCGGTGTACCCAGTATTTGCGATCATCCGGAGGATGGCAAGGGTGCGAGACACAGTTTGATTTCGCCGAGACTGGCTACGTTGTACTTGACCACCAGCGGAAGGTCGTTTTCGAGGTAGATTTCGATTTGCTGGCAGAGGTTGGTGCACTTGATGAAGTAGTTGAGGTTTTTCATTGGGAAGACGCCTTGGATGATTTTGGAGGAATCTTGTTTCAACAAGAAGCCCATGCTGCCGTTGGATTCGGCGCGCGTGATTTCCACGTCGGCGAAGTGGCCGGAACACTTGAAGATGAGTTCGTTGCCGACAGATTTGATTTCCAACTTGTCCGAGATGCACGACAAGTCGCGGATGATTTTCTGGAAGTCCACCGAGGGAAGGTTGATGATGGACGAGAACTTGACGTCGGGATACATCAGCTCTTCGTCGTCCGGCTCGATCAAGCGCAGCTTCTGTGTCTTGCACTGTTTGATCTCCCCGTTTTCGAATTTGAGTCCGAGATGGGTCACAATGCCGTCGGCGAAGTCGGCGTTTTCGATGTACATGGTGAGGGTGTCGTCGTTGTCAATCGAGTTGATGAGCTTGAACAGCTGAAACATATTCACGCCAATGGTGATGTTCTCCTTCTTGCACTCATAGAACTCAAAGTTTTGCGCGGCGAGGTACAAGTGGGCCAAAATGGTGTGCGTCTTGTCCATGTTGATGATGCGGATGCCGTCGGGACTAAACGTGATGTTGGTTTCCACCAAAATGTCCTTCAGTGCCGTCATCAAGGTGCGAAACGGCGCGATCTGCACCGTTTTGATCGTGAGTACATTGTCGCTTGTATCCGTCTCACACGGTGCCACAATTTCCATACTGCTGGACATTGGACTCAATATCGGCAGGGAAATGGAGATGGGGGGGGAGGGCGGAAGTGGGAGAGAGGAGGATAAACAACACAACGACAACGAGGATACCGCGGGTTAGACACCGCAACCTCGTCGCATCTTTAAGTGTTTTTGAAAAAGAGTGCATGTGTGTGTGCACGTGTGAAAGGGCTGAGGGAGAAAATGCGGTCTATCACGACTTTCGCCGCGTGGATCTCGAATGTCTTTTTGTTTTTCTTTTGCGACTTGTTTGTCTTCGGGTCGTCGGTGAAAATACCATGGAGGTGGCATGGTTGCATCCGCGACGAAGCAACGCAGCGTCCACCGCGGCAGCTTTTCCACGGGTCAATGCGCTGGCCAGACGCGCGATGGCCCAGGATTCTGCCGATTGGTTTGGTCGCGAGCCCGACGAATAAAAGGCGCCGCGGCCCTTGTGCAGAATGCCGCGCAAGGTGGCCAACGAACAGTGGGATGCGCGCGCCAAGGCAGGTGTGGCGCCGATGGTGTCCACCTTGTACCACCGTTTCGCCTTCGCGACATGCGCGGACGGTCGACCGTGAAAGCTCGACAACGGAGTGCGCGACAGGTACTTGCCCCGGCGGTAGGCGCGACGAGA
>JACCDQ010001777.1_pt1 | contig 18744 bp, 18 predicted proteins | sample 7446031 | NCBI WGS metagenome assembly JACCDQ01 (sample SAMN15323442, study PRJNA562643) | freshwater metagenome | isolation source: river surface water | place: USA:Blue River Watershed | collected 2017-08-17
AAGGTGTCCATGGTGTCGGTCTCGCGGCGGGCGGGCTTGCCACACACCGGGCAGGTCACGCTCGCATGGAAACCTTCGTGCTTGTGCAGCGGGTTGCCCGAACCGTCGGGGATGCAGTCTTGCGGCAGCACCACGGGCAGGTCTTTTTCAGGGACCGGCACCGCGCCGTGTTCGTCGCAATGGATGATCGGGATCGGCGTCCCCCAGTAGCGCTGGCGGCTAACGCCCCAGTCGCGCAGACGCCAGGTGGTTTTCTTTTCGCCCAGACCTTTGGCGGCCAACAACTCGGCCACTTTGGTGACGGCGGCTTTTTGGTTCAGGCCATCGAGTTCGCCGGAGTTGATGCACACGCAGCTTTGCTTGTCGCCATACCAGTCCTGCCAGGCGGTGGCGTCAAAGGTCTGATCCTTGACGGACACGACCTGCTTGATCGGCAGCTGATATTTCAAAGCAAACGCGAAATCACGCTCGTCGTGTGCTGGCACGCCCATCACCGCGCCGTCGCCGTAGCTCATGAGCACATAGTTGCCAACCCAAACTTCGACTTGAGCGCCGGTCAGTGGGTGCGTGACGAACAGGCCCGTGGGCATGCCCTTTTTCTCTTGCGTGGCCAGCTCGGCCTCAGTGGTGCCGCCGGACTTGCACTCTTCCAGGAACGCCGCCAAAGCAGCGTTGGACGAAGCAGCCTGCAGCGCCAGCGGGTGCTCTGCAGCCACCGCGCAAAAGGTCACGCCCATGATGGTGTCAGCGCGGGTGGTGAAGACGTACATCTTGCCGTCACCAATCAAGTTGCCGTCAGCGCCAGCAATGGTGTGGGTGAACGCAAAGCGCACGCCTTCGGACTTGCCAATCCAGTTTTCCTGCATCAGGCGGACCTTGTCGGGCCAGCCGTTCAGCGTGGCCTTGTCATTGCCCAGCTGCACATGGTCGAGCAGCTCTTGCGCGTATTGGGTGATGTTCAGGTAGTAGCCGGGGATCTCGCGCTTTTCAACCAAAGCGCCCGTGCGCCAGCCACGGCCGTCGATCACCTGCTCGTTGGCCAGAACGGTCTGGTCCACCGGGTCCCAATTGACGACCTGGGTCTTGCGGTAAGCAATGCCTTTTTCCAGCATCTTCAAAAACAGCCATTGGTTCCACTTGTAATAAGTCGGATCGCAAGTCGCCACTTCGCGCGACCAGTCAATGGCCAAGCCCATCGCCTGCATCTGCTTTTTCATGTAAGCGATGTTTTCGTACGTCCACTTGGCGGGAGGCACGCCGTTTTTCAAAGCGGCGTTTTCAGCAGGCAACCCAAAGGCGTCCCAGCCCATGGGCATCAAGACGTTGTAGCCCTTCATGCGCAGGCTGCGCGTGAGCATGTCGTTGATGGTGTAGTTGCGCACGTGGCCCATGTGCAGCTTGCCGCTGGGGTAGGGCAGCATGGAGCAGGCGTAAAACTTCTTTTTGCTGGTGTCTTCGGTGACGCGGTAGGCATCGCGGGCCGTCCAGCGGGCCTGTGCTGCGGGTTCGACTTCGAGGTGGTTGTACTTGTCTTGCATAGGGGTCAATTGTAGGCTGGCGCGCTTGTTGTTCTGGGTGGGTTGACCGGCGTTGGTGGCCCGCAGGACGGGTGGCCCGGGCGCCTCAGACGCAGGCTCAACATCGTTGCCCGGGCCACCCGCCCTGCGAGCATCGTGCATCTTGGTTCGCGGGCTTTACCCGTTCAGCGCTTGGGGATAGACGGGGTCTGGGCGACGAAGCCGATGCGGGACAGGCCCGCTTTTTGGGCCAGGCCCATGGTTTCGACCACGCGGCCGTAGGGCACGGACTCGTCGGCACGCAGTTCCAGCTCGGTGTTGGGGTTGCGTTTGGCAGCCTCGGCCAGACGCAGGCGCAAAGCTTCGGGGGTGATGGGCTTGTCGGCCAAGTACACCGTGCCTTGGGCGTCCACCACCAAGGAAACTGCTTGGGGGGATGCACCGGCCTCACCGCCTTCGGCTTGGGGCAGGTCCAGGCGGATGGCGCTGGTCATCAAGGGAGCCGTCAAAATGAAGATCACCAACAGAACCAGCATCACGTCCACCATGGGGGTGACGTTGATCTCGCTCATGGGCGCATCGACTTTGGAGGACGCCAGGCGACCGAAGGCCATGGTTCAGTCCTGCGGATCGGCCAGCAGACCGCGCACATCGTGGGCAAAGCCTTCGAGTTCGGCTTCGATCAAGGCGATTCGGCGTCCCAGCAGGTTGTAGCCCAGCACAGCCGGAATGGCCACCGCCAAACCTGCAGCGGTCATGATCAAGGCCTCGCCCACAGGCCCAGCCACCTTGTCAATCGTCAATTGGCCCGCTTCGGCCATGCCTGTCAGGGCATTGAAAATGCCCCAGACTGTGCCAAGCAAGCCTATAAAGGGGGAGGTCGAGCCAGCCGTGGCCAACAGCAATTGACCCCATTGCAAACGGCGCACCACCCGCTGCAAGGCGTCGCGCAAGACGCGGGTCAACTGGTTTTGGCGGTCACCGGCCGCAGCCAGGGTACCGCCCACAGGCAGCAAGGTGGCCTCCAGCAAGGGCGCAACGCAGGCATCGCGGTCAAACTGAGCCACGCGTTGCCGGGCAGCGTCAAAACCGGGCGCTTGCCAGAATGCGGCCACGCTGCGGCGCACATCCAGCTGAACACGGGACAGCAAACGCCATTTCCAGACGATCACCACCCAGCTGCCGACCGACAGGACCAACAACAACACCGCCAGCACACGGCTGACCGCATCGCTGTGGAGCAAAAAGTCGCTCAAGCTCATGGTGACCGCTCAGGCTCAGCGCAGGTTCAAGACGTCGAACATGTCGAACAAACCGCGCTGTTGACCGGCCAGGTAGCGCACGGCACGCAAGCTGCCTTGGGCATAGGTCGAACGGCTGGAGGACTTGTGGGTCACTTCGATGCGCTCACCGATACCGGCAAACAGCACGGTGTGATCGCCCACAATGTCGCCGCCGCGGATGGTCGAAAAACCGATGGTCGAGGGATCGCGTTCACCGGTGTGCCCGTAGCGCTCGTACACGGCACACTCTTTCAAATCGCGGCCAATGGCGTCAGCGATCACTTCGCCCATCTTGAGCGCGGTGCCCGAAGGCGCATCCACCTTATGGCGGTGATGGGCCTCGATGATTTCGATGTCATATCCGGTGGCCAAGGCTTGGGCTGCCATTTGCAGCAACTTCAAGGTCACGTTCACGCCCACGCTCATGTTGGGGGCCATGACGATGGCAATGTCCTTGGCGATCTCGGCGATCTCGGCCTTTTGTTCTTCGGTGAAACCGGTCGTGCCGATCACGGCTTTGACGCCCAGTTCACGACAAACCTGAAGGTGCGCCATGGTGCCTTCGGGTCGGGTGAAGTCGATCAGGAATCCTGAATCCTTCAAGCCGGCCTTCACATCCGACTGCACCGAAACACCGCTGGCCTTGCCCAAAAAGGCAGACGCGTCCTGACCAAGCGCGGGACTGGACGCGATGTCCAGGGCACCGGACAAGCGGCAATCGTCGGCAGCCAAAATGGCTTCAATCAGCATGTTTCCCATGCGGCCAGTGGCGCCGGCCACGGCAATGGGCAAAGTGTTCGATGAGGTCATGGGGTTTTCAGAGCAGGTGGGCGCTCACATGAGCGCCCTGTTTCAACGAGCAGCAGGCTCCAAAGGAGGGTAGCTGGCGGGCAAAGGTGCTGGCACGGGACGCGGTGCATCGGCATTCGGTTTGTTGACCGGGAACTTCTTGAAGTCCTCTTCTGTGGCCTCCAGCTTGGGGGTTTTGCCGGTCTGGCGTGGCGTCACGATGCGCCCTGCAAACTCGGCCTCGCTGGGCAGGATATCGCTTTCAATCTGGTCCAGCACATCGCCCTTGAACAGCACCGTCAGGCGGTAGTTCTGTGCGGGCACACCCTGGCGCTGAATGCTGAAGGCATAGTCCCAGCGGTCGGCATGGAACAAACTGGCCACCAAGGGGGTGCCCAAAATGTCGCGCACTTGGGCCCGCACCATGCCCGGACGAAGCGCCTGGCGCTGCTCTTTGGACACGAAATTGCCTTGAACCACCTCGGGCACATAAGGCCTGAACGTATCGCGGTGGATGCCTCCACAGCCTGCCAGGCTGGCGCCCAGAACAAGCCAGGCAAGCCAAGCACGAGGAACGCAAAATTTCAGGGGTGCTGTCATGGTTGAAGTGGGGCCGATATGATCGAGGCATTGTAGCGGTAGCTTCAAATTCTGATCCAGCCGCTTCACCCTTGACCCAAGCCCCATGAGCCAAATCGACGAACTCAAAAACAATGGTCTGAAAGCCACCTTGCCTCGCCTGAAAATCCTGGAGGTTTTTCAAAGCGGGGCGCAACGGCACATGACTGCTGAAGATGTGTTTCGCCATCTGCTCAATGAGAACGCCGACATTGGTCTGGCTACGGTCTACCGTGTGCTGACCCAGTTCGAACAGGCGGGGATTCTGAGTCGCAATCACTTTGAAAGTGGCAAGGCCGTCTACGAGCTCAACGAAGGCCAGCACCATGACCACGTCGTGTGCCTGGACTGCGGACGGGTAGAAGAGTTTTACGATCCGGAAATCGAATCACGGCAACAGGCGGTTGCCCTGTCCAAAGGCTTTGTGATCGCCGATCATGCGCTGAGTTTGTACGCGCATTGCACGCAAAACCCTTGCCCGCACCGCCAGCGTTGAGCGGGCGCGCTGCCGCTCACTCCATGGCTCGGCGCTGGCGCTCGATGAATTCCTGGTAAGTGTCGATGCCGCGCATTTGCAAAATGGTGTTGCGCACCGCCGCCTCCACCAACACCGCGATGTTGCGCCCGGCAACCACCTGGATCACCACCTTGCGCACCGGAATGCCCAGCACATCTTGCGTGAGTGGCTCAGAAGGCATGCGTTCGTAATCGCGGTCAAAGGTTTCGCGACGCACCAAATGCACGATCAGTTTCAGGCGCATCTTGCGGCGCACGGCCGTCTCGCCAAAGATGGCACGGATATCGAGCAAACCGATGCCCCGCACTTCGAGCAGGTTTTGCAGCAGGTCAGGGCAGCGCGCCTCGATGGTGGTCTGGTTGATGCGGTACAGGTCCACCGCATCGTCGGCCACCAGACCGTTGCCACGGGAAATCAATTCCAGGCCCAACTCGCTCTTGCCCAAGCCCGATTCGCCCGTGATCAACACGCCCATGCCCAAAATGTCCATGAAGACACCGTGCATGGTGGTGCGGTCGGCAAAGTGCTTGGACAAATATGCCCGCAGCACATCGATCACAAAAGCCGACGAATGCTCGGTGGCAAACATCGGAATTTGCGCCCGCTCGCACATGGACAGCAGGGCATCAGGCGCCACCTGACCGTCGGCCAGCACCAGCACCGGCGGCTCCAGCGTCACGATGCGGGCAATGCGCCTGGCGCAATCTTCCGGCGTTGAATTGGTGAGGTAAGCCACCTCACGTGGTCCCAGAATCTGGACGCGGTAAGGATGGATGTAGTTGAGGTACCCGACCAGATCGGCGCCTGAACGGGCTTCGCGCACGGCGACTTCATCGAAACGGCGCTCCGAAGCCCCCAAGCCCGCCACCCATTGCCATTTGAGCTTGCTGCGGTGGTCCTCGAACAGGACGTCGGCACTGATGACAGAAGGCTTCATCGCAAAAGCTCAGGCAAGGTCTGCGTTCAGACCGTTTGGGCGGACTGCCATTGGGCAATCAGTTGATGCAGGCCGTCTTGGCTGTCACTGCTCTTGATGTTTTCCCGCAGCTGGCTATCGCTGAGCAGCTCGGCGATCTCGGACAGGATTTCCAGGTGCTTCTGGGTTGCTGCTTCGGGCACCAGCAAGAAAATCAGCAAATTAACAGGTTGCTCATCCGGCGCATCAAAACCAATCGGCTGCGCCAGCTGGAAAACGGCGGCCATTGGCGCTTTCAGGCCTTTGATGCGACCGTGCGGAATGGCCACCCCGTGCCCCAGACCCGTTGAGCCCAAACGTTCACGGGCAAACAGGCTGTCCGTGACCAAAGCACGCGACAAGCCATGCAGATTCTCAAAGAGAAGTCCAGCTTCTTCAAATGCACGTTTCTTGCTGGTGGCTTCCACCCCGACAAGAACTTGGGCAACAGGCAATATGGATGAGAGACGATTCATGTTCGAGCGGGATTATGCACCTGTCGGCACCGATCATGGGACAACGGCTTCGATCGCCATGGCTTTTTCATGAAAAAGGGCCGCTCATAGCGGCCCTGATGAGAGACCCACGCGTGATCACATCATGCGTTTGGGCGCACTGTGGTGATGGTGGGTGATGCGGTCCTTGTGCTTGACCACCTGGCGGTCCAGTTTATCCACCAGATCATCCACAGCAGCATACAGATCCTCGTGTGCGCTTTCTGCAAACATGTCGTTGCCTTTGACATGGATGTTGCATTCAGCGCGCTGTCGCTTTTCTTTCTCCTTCTGCTTTTCCACGGTCAGCAGCACTTTCACATCGACCACCTGATCGAAATGTCGGGTAATGCGGTCCAGTTTGCCCGTCACATACTCACGCAAAGCGGGGGTTACTTCCAGATGGTGTCCGCTGATAGTCAAATTCATAAGCTTGGCCTCCATAGATCCCGTGTAGAAAAGGCCCCACTGAAGCAGGGCTGACAAACCACTTTTGCAGGTGGTTCGAGTTCACTATGCGCCGGGCTTTTGCGAAAAGCAAGGGGCCTTAAGGTAAGCACCTAAAGCGCCGGGATTTTCAACTCAAAACCTGATTTCGGTGTTATCGTACCGAATGAGTTTGAGCCGCAAAAATGCGACTGCCCTCAACCCCGATCATGCTTTGGGGGCGCCATGCAGGTGCACCCGCCCTGCCAGCCAGACCGACAGGAAGCTGGCCACCACCCCAATCACCCCCGCCACCCAATAGTGTGTCAATTGGCCCTGGGCATCGCGCCCGATGATCGCCCCACCCACCAAAGCCGCCAACCCCATGGCAGCGGACTGCACGGCCGAATTGAGCGTCATGAAAGTGCCCCGCAGACGGGGTTCGACCGCCGAGGTGATCAAAGCCATGCCCGGGATCATCCGGCCACTCATCATGGTGAAAAAGGCCGTCGAAATGAGCAACAAACCTGCCAGCGGCAGCCCGGCCGACAAGGTGGTAGCCATCAAAGGCACGGTGACCGCCACCGCAAGGCGCCTGAACACCTTGACCTTGCCCACATGGTCAGTCATGCGGCCAAAGAAACGGGCCGACAGCAAAGTGGCCGTGCCGCCCAGCAAATACACCCAAGGCACCTGCTCGACCTGCATGCCGGCATTCGACTGCAGGTAAATCGTGATGTAGGGGATCACCGTGAAGCCCGCAAACATCATCATGGCGGACAAGGCAAAGGCCTTCAAATGGTTGGTCTCCACCAGCACCTGGCCAATGCTGCGCCAGACACTGGCGCGCTCGGGATGGTGCAAATGCGCATCCAGTCGGGGCAAGGTTTGCCAAGCCCCCACCACCAGCAGGCCCACCATGGCAGCGATGGCCATGAAGGGGGCATGCCAACTCAGGTGCGCGGCCAGAAACAAACCCAAAGGCACGCCAGCCACAGTGGAGACTGAAAACGAGGTCATGACCACGCTCATGGCGCGGCCGCGCCGCTCAAACGGGATCACATCGGCCACGATGGTTTGCGACAAGGCCGACAAAACCCCACCAAACACACCGGCCGCCACGCGGGCAACCATCAACCAGCCGTAACCAGGTGCCAGACCGCACGCCAAGGTGGCCAATCCGAACAAGGTGTACATGGTCAGCAGCAAACGCTTGCGGCTGAACCGGTCCACATAGGTGGCCGCCAGCAAGCCCGAAGCCCCAGCCGACAAGGTGTAGGCCGAAACCAGCAAACCAAACTCGGCATTGCTGATGCCAAACAAACGGGTGAACTGGGGCCCCAGCGGCATCATGATCATGAAGTCCAGGATGTGGGTGAACTGGATGCCAGCGAGCGTCAGCAACAGCCAGCGCTCTCGTCGAGGGGTCAAGGAAGCAGTCATGGAGGGGGCGGAGTGAATCCTTTGAATCTAACACCCCAAGTTTCAAACGCTGATCCGACAGAGCAGATTCACAGCCCTGACACACAAATCGTCGAGGCCAGTGCCATAATCTGCCCATCGATTTTTTTGGAGACCCTGTCGTGGAAGCTACCCCGAGTCGGTAGCTTTCGGACGTTTTGAGCATTGCGCCCATCGTTCGAAAGCTGCATTTAACCTTCGCCGCCCCTTTGAACTTTTGGCACCTGGCCTTTTTTGGATTCGCCATGCTCAACATCTTCACCCTCGCCAACGGCCGTCTCTTTCAGGAAGAGATCGAGTCCCTGGAAGAACTCTCCCGCTTTCAACCCATCTGGGTCGACCTGGAGTCCCCCACCCTGGAAGAAAAGCGCTGGATCAAACAGTACTTTGGCTTGTCCATCCCTGAAGACGCGATGGACGAGGACATTGAGGAGTCCGCGCGCTTCTACGAAGAAGACAACGGCGAGTTGCACATCCGCTCGGACTTCTTGATCGCTGACGAGGACGAGCCCCGTACCGTGCGCTGCGCCTTCATCCTGAACCAGCACAACACCCACCTCAAGAGCCAAGGTGTGCTGTTTTCCATCCACGACGAGGACGTGCCGGTGTTCCGCCTGCTGCGCATGCGCGCACGCCGTGCACCGGGCCTGATCGAAGACGCCAAGGAAGTGCTGCTCAAACTTTTTGACGCCGACGCCGAGTACTCGGCCGACACGCTCGAAGGCATTTACGACCAGCTCGAAAAAGCGGGCAAGCAGGTGCTGTCGGGCGATGTGACCGACGCCATGGCAGGTGAAGTGCTGGGTGCGATTGCCCGCCAGGAAGACCTGAATGGCCGCATCCGCCGCAACGTGATGGACACGCGCCGCGCCGTGAGCTTCATGATGCGCTCCAAGATGCTCAACGCCGAGCAATTTGAAGAAGCCCGCCAGATCCTTCGCGACATCGACTCGCTGGACTCGCACACGGCCTTTTTGTTCGACAAGATCAACTTCTTGATGGATGCCACGGTCGGTTTCATCAACATCAACCAGAACAAGATCATCAAGATCTTCTCGGTTGCCAGCGTGGCCTTGCTGCCGCCGACTTTGATCGCCAGCATCTACGGCATGAACTTCCAGTACATGCCCGAGCTCAATCAGACCTGGGGCTACCCCATGGCGATTGTGCTGATGGCCGCCAGCGCTGTGGTGCCGATGTGGTACTTCCGTCGTCGGGGCTGGTTGAAGTGATTTTGGTGAGCTTGTAGCTGTTTGTTGCAGCCGGCCAGTAACGGACTCCTCAGACGCAGGCTCAACATCGTCGTCCGGTACTGGCCGGCTGCAACAAACGTGGGGCTTCGCACGCGTTATCGCTGAACCCTCATGTACAGGCTCTCCCGTCTTTACTGGTGCATCAACCACTGCGACAAGATGGCCAAGCTGTAGCGGCTGGCCACGTCGCGGATGAAGCGGTTGAAGTCGAGGTGGGCATCGTCGTCTGCGCGGTCTGAAATGGTGCGCACAGCGGCAAACGGCAGACCGTAGTCCAGACACACTTGCGCCACTGCGGCACCCTCCATCTCGACGGCCAAGGCATCGGGCAGCCTGCGCCGCAAAGCCTGACTTTCGGCTGTGGTCGAGACAAAGCGGTCACCACTGACGATCAAGCCCTGATGCACACGTGGCGCGTGCAGATGAAAATCGGCGATGGCTTGCGCGCCCAAATGTTGCGCCGGGTCTGACAGCACCCGCGTTGCTGCTGCGCCCAAAGCTTGTGACAAGGCCATATCGGTGTCAAAGCGCGAGCGCCCGTACAAAGGCACCTCGTGTTTCGGAAACAGGGGCGAGGCATCCATGTCATGCTGCACAAAACCGCTGGCCACCACCACGTCGCCCACTTGGGCATCCGCAGTCAGGCCACCGGCAGCTCCGGTGAACACCAGCGCATCGACTTTAAAGCGTTCGATCAAAACCGTGGCCGTGGTGGCCGCAGCCACTTTGCCAATGCGCGAGAGCACCGCCACCACTGCATGACCTTGCCAATGGCCCATCCAGAAGTCGCGGCCTGCCACGTTCACGCGCTGCTCGTCGGGCATGGCCGCCAGAACGGCGGCGAGCTCTTCGTGCATGGCGCTCATGATGCCGATCACTGCCATGGGGTCTCCGTTCACAAAAATCGAATGCGCATGAAAAAGCGGCTCATTGGAGCCGCTTTCAAGTGTATCGGTGCTGACGCACCGTCAATTCACGCCGTGGGGCTGCGCAACTCCCGCCGCAAAATTTTGCCCACCGGCGTTTTGGGCAACTCGTCACGAAATTCAATGATGCGCGGCTGCTTGTAGGCCGTCATGTTCTCGCGGCAATAAGCCAGGATCTGCGCTTGCGTCAACTGAGGATCTTTGCGCACCACCACCAACTTCACGGCTTCGCCAGTTTTCTCGTCGGGTACACCGATGGCCGCACACTCCAACACACCCGGGCAAGCCGAGGCCACTTCCTCGACCTCATTGGGGTATACATTGAAGCCACTGACCAGGATCATGTCTTTTTTACGGTCCACGATCTTGAAATAACCCCGTGCATCGACCGTGCCGATATCGCCCGATTTGAAATAGCCATCGGCTGTCATGACCTTGGCGGTTTCATCGGGGCGCTGCCAGTAACCGGCCATGACTTGTGGCCCCTTGATCGCAATCTCGCCAGGCTTGCCAGGCTCGGTCACGTCTCGACCATCGTCATCGATCAGCTTCATCCAGGTCCCAGGAATCGGCACGCCAATGGTGCCGGTGAATTCGGTGCTGGTGGTCGGGTTGCAGCTGGCCGAGGGGCTGGTCTCGGACAAACCGTAGCCTTCGCAAATCGGGCAGCCGGTTTTCTCCAGCCAAAGCTTGGCCACATTCGGCGTCACGGCCATGCCACCACCGACCGACACTTTGAGGTTGGACCAATCGACTTTGTTGAAGTCCGGGTGATTGGCCAGACCATTGAACAAGGTGTTGACGGCCGGAAAGCTATGGAAGGTGTGCTTGGACAACTCCTTGAGCACCGCAGGCAAGTCACGCGGATTGGGGATCAAAATGGTTTTGCCCCCTGTACGCATGGACAGCATCATGTTCACCGTGAAAGCGAAGATGTGGTACAGCGGCAAGGCGCAAACCGAAGTGGGCTGCTCCCCAGCAGGCACCCGCTTCATGACAGGATCATTCCAGGCCTCGGACTGCAAAACGTTGGCAATCACGTTGCGGTGCAAGAGCACAGCGCCTTTGGACACACCCGTAGTGCCACCGGTGTACTGCAAAACGGCAATGTCATCGGGCCCGATTTCTGGCTTGCGCCAAGGCAACTTGCGCCCCAAGGACAAGGCTTGGTTAAACCGCACGGCCTGTGGCAACTCAAAGACGGGCACCAGTTTCTTGACCTTGCGCACCACGTGGTTGACGATGGCGCCTTTGAGCAAGCCCAGGCGATCGCCCATCGAAGCCAGCACAACATGCTGCACCGGGGTTTGGGCAATGCACTTTTCAAGCGTGGATGCGAAATTTTCGATGATCACGATCGCACGGGCACCAGAATCCTTGAGCTGGTGCTCCAGCTCACGTGCGGTGTACAGCGGGTTCACATTCACCACCACATAACCGGCACGCAGGATGGCGGCCACGGCCACTGGATACTGCGGCACGTTGGGCATCATGATGGCCACGCGATCACCCTTGTTCAGACCCAGCGATTGCAGGTAAGCGGCCAGGGCCTGGCTCTCCGTATCGGTTTGGGCATAGCTGATGTTCTTGCCCATGTAGCTGTACGCCGTGCGCTCGGCATAACGCGTAAAACTCTCCTCCATCAAGCCCACCAGCGAGCTGTATTGGCTGAAGTCAATGTCAGAGGGAACGCCTTCGGGGTAACTGCTGAGCCAAACGCGGTCGGGTGTCATTGCATGCATCTCCATACGAGTCAGTCTACCGCACAACTGACGGCAAACTGACTCATTCCAGTACTGGATTTCCCGAAGAATCAGGCCTTCAAAGCACCCAGCACTTCGTCCAGCATCTTCTTGGCATCGCCAAACAGCATGCGGTTGTTCTCTTTGTAGAACAGCGGGTTGTCCACGCCCGCGTAGCCGCTGGCCATGGAGCGCTTCATGACGATGCTGGTGCGGGCCTTCCAGACTTCGAGCACCGGCATGCCAGCGATCGGACTGGTCGGATCGTCTTGCGCAGCGGGGTTCACGATGTCGTTGGCACCGATCACCATGGCCACATCGGTGTCCGGGAAGTCGTCGTTGATCTCGTCCATCTCCAGCACGATGTCGTAAGGCACCTTGGCCTCGGCCAGCAGCACGTTCATGTGACCAGGCATGCGGCCCGCTACCGGGTGGATGCCAAAGCGCACGGTAACACCTTTTTCACGCAGGTGCTTGGTGATTTCGTTCACGGTGTGCTGCGCCTGGGCGACTGCCATGCCGTAACCGGGCACGATGATCACACTCTTGGCGTCGCGCAAGAGTTCGGCCGTCTCGGCAGCGCTGACGGGCACCACCTCACCTTGAGGCTCGGCAGGGGCGCCATCGGCCTTGGGTGCAGGTTTGCCCGCACCACCGCCAAAGCCGCCTGCGATCACGCTGATGAAGTTGCGGTTCATCGCATTGCACATGATGTAGGACAGGATGGCACCCGACGAGCCCACCAGCGCGCCGGTCACGATCAACAAGTCGTTGCTCAGCATGAAGCCGGTGGCCGCTGCGGCCCAGCCCGAATAACTGTTGAGCATGGACACCACCACCGGCATGTCGGCGCCGCCAATGGCCATGACCATGTGGATACCAAACAGCAAAGCGATGACGGTCATCACGATCAGGGGCGTCATGCCGCTTTGCACATCGTGCGCATTCACGAACTCACGACCAAACCAGATCACGACCAAGAGGCCCGCCAGGTTGAGCCAGTGGCGTGCAGGCAGCAAGAGCGGCTTGCCGCCGATCTTGCCGTTGAGCTTGCCAAAGGCAATGAGCGAGCCGGAGAAAGTGACCGCACCAATCAGAATACCGACATAAATCTCCACTTCGTGGATGGCTTTTTCGGCTCCAGTGAACTGGATCGAAGTGTCCACATAACTGGCAAAACCCACCAGGCAGGCCGCCAGGCCCACCAGGCTGTGCATCAGTGCCACCAGTTCGGGCATCTGGGTCATCTTGACGGTTTTCGCGGCATAGAGACCGACGCTGCCACCAATGAGCAGTGCGCCAATGATCCAGGCGATACCCGCTGGGGCCACACGCGGCCCCACAATGGTGGCGAGCACTGCGAGCGCCATGCCGATGACACCGTAGAGGTTGCCGCGACGCGAGGTTTCCGGGTTGGACAAGCCACCCAGGCTGAGAATAAAAAGTATGGCTGCGCCGATGTAGGCGACCGTGGCCAGGCTGGAAGTCATGAACGTCTCTTTTCTTGAATGGGTCGGGGACAGCACTGAAGATCTGTCCCCGAAGGCCTTATTTTCGGAACATGTCGAGCATGCGACGAGTCACAGCAAAGCCACCAAACATGTTGACGGCCGTGAGCACGATGCCGGCAAAAGCCAGCCACTGGATCAGCCCGTCGGGCCTGCCGTTGCTGCCCGCCTCGGGCGGCAGAATCTGCACCAGCGCACCGATCACGATGATGCTGGAAATCGCGTTGGTCACGCTCATCAGCGGCGTATGCAGCGCAGGCGTCACGTTCCACACGACCATGTACCCGATGAAGCAGGCCAGCACAAACACCGTGAAGTGGCCCAGGAAGGCCGCGGGGGCGTAAGCGCCCATGGCCCAAAAGACCAGTGCACCCACACCAAACACCATGGCCAGGGTCTTGACAGGCATGGGCCCGCTGCTGCCGTGGCCATGGCCACTTTTCTTTTCGGCCACCGCCGCTGTGGGTTTGGGCGCAGGCTTGGGCGCCACCACCAATGGGGGCGCAGGCCAGGTGATTTCACCGTCCTTGATGACCGTCAGGCCCCGGATCGCGTCGTCTTGCATGTTGACGTTGATGACGCCGTCTTTGGTCTTGCACAGCTCCTCGGTCAAGCGGAACAGGTTGGTGCCGTACAGCGTGGACGACTGGCGCGCCATGCGCGAAGCCAGGTCGGTGTAGCCGACGATGGTCACGCCATGTTTGACCACCGCCTTGCCAGGCTCGGTCAGTTCGCAGTTGCCGCCTTGCTCGGCGGCCATGTCCACGATCACGCTGCCGGGTTTCATGCTTTGCACCATCGCAGCGGTGATCAGCTTGGGCGCAGGCTTACCGGGGATCAGCGCGGTGGTGATGATGATGTCGCACTCCTTGGCCTGCTGCGCGTACATCTCGCGCTGCGCGGCCTGGAAGCCCTCGCTCATGACCTTGGCATAACCACCGCCGCCCGAGCCTTCTTCTTCATAGTCCACCTTGACGAACTCGCCGCCCAGCGAGACGACCTGGTCGGCTACTTCGGCGCGGGTGTCGTTGGCGCGCACGATGGCGCCCAGGCTGGCGGCTGCGCCAATGGCGGCGAGGCCCGCCACGCCCGCACCGGCAATGAACACCTTGGCGGGAGGCACTTTGCCTGCGGCCGTGATCTGGCCATTGAAGAAACGGCCAAAAGCGTTGGCGGCTTCCACCACGGCGCGGTAGCCGCTCACACCGGCCATCGAGGTCAGCGCGTCCATCTTCTGGGCGCGGCTCAATGTGCGGGGCAGCGCGTCAATCGACAGCGCCGTGACCCTTTTGGCCGACAGCAGCTGCATCAGATCGGGGTTTTGTGCGGGCCACAAAAAGCCGATCAGGGTCTGGCCTTCGTGCATCAGCGCCACTTCGTCGGCCGAGGGTGCTCGCACCTTGAAAACGATGTCACTGCCGCGCCAAAGTTCGGCAGCACTCGGGGCGATGGTGGCACCCGCTTCGACGTAAGCCTCATCAGACAGATCCGCCAGTTCCCCAGCTCCCCGCTCCACGGCCACTTCAAAGCCCAGTTTGACCAGCTTGGTCACCACATCTGGCACCGTGGCCACCCGTTTTTCACCGGGGTATATCTCTCTCGGCACGCCTATGCGCATGGTTGTTCTCCATCTAATTGTGAAATCGTGGGACTGGCCGCTTATCGCACCAATCGATGCCCCAATATAAACCGAAACTTACAAAATCCTGATCGGGTTTATCCCGCGCATGACAGGGCGCAAGCCCACCGATAATCAATACATGGATACACGCTGGAAGCCCAATGTCACCGTGGCCGCCATCATCGAAAAAGATGGCCGCTACCTTTTGGTGGAAGAACAAACGCGCGATGGCTTGCGCCTAAACAACCCCGCCGGTCACCTTGACCCTTGCGAATCACCGGCCGATGGCTGCGCCCGGGAAGCGCTCGAAGAAACGGCCCACGCCTTCAAACCCACCGCGCTGGTCGGCGTGTATTTGTCGCGATTTCAGCGGCCCGCCACGCAAGAAGACATCACCTATTTGCGCATGGCTTTTTGCGGGGACATCGGTGAACTGCAAGCCAATCGCCAACTGGACGAAGGCATTGTGCGCACCATCTGGATGACGGTAGATGAAGTCCGCGCCAGCGCAGAGCGTCACCGCAGCCCGCTGGTCTTGCGCTGTATAGAAGACCACTTGGCCGGACAACGCTATCCACTGGACATGATTTACACCGACGCCGCGGTGGCCTCTTTGCCACCTCTCGCGGCATGATAGACACCGTCTGGCTGGTCACAGGCGCAGCCGCATTTGGTGCAGGCGTGCTCAACGCCATTGCAGGGGGCGGCAGCTTTTTGACCTTTCCGGCACTGGTGTTTGCCGGTGTGCCACCTTTGGCCGCCAATGCCACCAGCGCTGCGGCGGTGAGCCCGGGCTATTTGGGCAGCACCTTGGGGTTCAAGGCTGAACTCCAAAACATTCCGGGTGCCACGCTGCAACGCGAGGTGATCATCGCGGCCATCGGCGGCCTGATCGGTGCAGCCTTGCTTCTGGTCACACCAGCGCGCTTGTTCTCGGGGCTGGTGCCCTGGCTCTTGCTGCTGGCCACCGCCCTGTTTGCGCTCGGACCGGTCATTGCAGCACGTGGGGCTGGCCAGGGCCACTCCCAATGGCGTTTGCCCGGGCTCCTGCTTGTGGCCATTTACGGCGGTTACTTCAACGGCGGTTTGGGCATCTTGTTGATGGCGCTGTACACCTTGACGGGTGAATCGCGCCTGAACACGGTCAATGCCCTGAAGAACCTCAATTCATTTGTGCTGTCCTGGCTGTCGGTGGCCGCTTTTGCCTGGGCGGGTGCCATCGTCTGGGATCAAGCCTTGTGGATGATGGCCCTGGCCACTGCAGGTGGCTGGTCAGGTGCACGCCTGGCCAAACGCCTGCCCGCACGCTGGGTTCGCTGGCTGGTGATCGGCACAGGCTTGGTGATGAGCGCGGTGTTTTTCAGCCGTTTGGGCTGAGCCCCAATTACAAAACAGGCACAATCATGCCCGCCGCAACCTGGTCCAACCGAGCCTGCTCTGCGCGCACCTTGGCGACGTAACCACCATCTTCAAACACAGCATCGCCACCGAGATAGAACTTCAAGCCGTCATCCACAGAGCCCTTGAGCTTGATGGCGTCGGCCAACACCGCCACACCCACACGCATGTTGGTGAGCGGGTCAAATGCCGTCAAATTGCCACCATAGGCCTGATACCGCTTGGTGTGGATGCCCGTCATCACCTGCATCAAGCCCTGCGCGCCAACCTGACTCTGGATGTAGGGATGAAAATTCGACTCGATGGCCATGACCCCCAGGATGAGATTCGGTGCCAGCTTGTACTTTTTGGCCAGTACCTGGGCTTCGGCCACCAAGGCCGCCACAGGTTCAGGCGCCACTTTGTATTTGCGCGCCAGCCAATTGGCCACCGCCGCCTGGCTGGCGGGCAGTTCACGCAGCTCCATGGCCGTGGCCCGCTCCGCCGCATTTTCAGGCAGCCATGACACCAGCACTTGCCGCTCACGCAACCAGGCAAAAAGTTTTTCTTCAGAGGCGCGCAACCATGCAGGATTGAGCCACAGGGCCAACACACAGGCAGCCACAGCCAGCCCCACCATGGCCAAACCACTGTGGGTGACAAGGAACAGCCCATGCGCGATGTCGCGCAAAACGGTCCGAAGGTTGAAGCACCAAGTGCAGGGTTTGACCATCAAAAAAATGAGTTCAAAGGATTATAAATTTACGGCCATTCATGGCGCGGGATAATCCAAGCATGTCACAACTTCCTCGTGTGGTCGTCGGTTTGTCCGGCGGCGTCGATTCAGCCGTCAGCGCCTACCTGCTCAAGCAGCAAGGTTACGAAGTCATCGGTATCTTCATGAAAAATTGGGAAGATGACGATGACAGCGAGTATTGCTCTTCCAACATCGATTTCGTCGATGCCGCCGCCGTGGCCGATGTGCTGGGCATCGAGATCGAGCACGTCAATTTTGCAGCCGAGTACAAAGACCGTGTTTTCTCGGAGTTCTTGCGCGAATACCAGGCCGGGCGTACTCCCAACCCCGACATCCTGTGCAACGCCGAGATCAAGTTCAAATCCTTCCTGGACCACGCCATGCGCCTGGGCGCAGAGAAAATCGCCACCGGCCACTACTGCCGTGTGCGTTTGAATGCGCAGACTGGACGCCACGAACTGCTCAAAGGCCTGGACCCGTCCAAGGACCAAAGCTACTTTTTGCACCGTCTGAACCAGTCCCAGCTGTCCAAAACCTTGTTCCCGGTGGGCGAGCTGCACAAGACCGAGGTGCGCCGCATCGCCGAAGAAATCGGCCTGCCCAACGCCAAGAAGAAAGACTCTACGGGCATCTGCTTCATTGGCGAGCGCCCCTTCCGTGAATTCCTCAACCGCTACATCAGCAAAGAACCCGGTCCCATCAAGGACCCCGCGGGCCGCACCATCGGCCAGCACGTGGGTCTGAGCTTTTACACCCTGGGCCAGCGTCAGGGCTTGGGCATTGGCGGCATCAAGGCCAAAGGCGCACAGCGTGGCGGCGGCGAGCACACGCCCTGGTTTGTGGCGCGCAAAGACATCGAAAAAAACACCCTCTGGGTGGTGCAAGGCCACGACCACCCCTGGCTGCTGTCCGAAGGCCTGAGCGCCACCGATGCCAGCTGGTGCGCTGACATCGCACCCACACCTGGCCTGTATGCAGCCAAAACCCGCTACCGCCAGGCCGATGCGCCTTGCGAGCTGCGTGCAGCCGCCAACGGCTCCACAGCGCCCGCATTCGCCATGCATTTTCCGCAAGCGCAGTGGGCCGTCACCCCCGGACAAAGCGCTGTGCTGTACGACGGCGATGTGTGCCTGGGCGGCGGCGTGATCGATGCGGCTTTTCCCCGGCAAGCCTGAGTCCAGACTGAAAGTCCGTCATGAAAATTGACTTTGACGGTTTGCAAGCCTTCGTTTGCGTAGCCGAGCTCAGCAGCTTCGTCAAAGCATCTGAACAGCTGTATCTGACACAAACGGCTCTGACGCGCCGCATCCAAAAGCTCGAAGCGTTGCTGGAGACCAAGCTGCTGGACCGCACCACGCGGCGCGTCGAACTGACCGCCGCAGGCAAGGACTTTCTGCCGCAAGCACGCAGCCTGGTGATGGATGCCACCCGTGCCATCGAGCGCGTCAAGGACAAGGCCCAGCAAGGACATGGGCACTTCACCCTGGCCTGCGTGCCCTC
>JACCDQ011693552.1_pt1 | contig 18738 bp, 15 predicted proteins | sample 7446031 | NCBI WGS metagenome assembly JACCDQ01 (sample SAMN15323442, study PRJNA562643) | freshwater metagenome | isolation source: river surface water | place: USA:Blue River Watershed | collected 2017-08-17
AAATGCTTTTTACTTCGCTTTCACGTTGGTTTATAATACTGTTATAAGAGTCTATACTGTTTAAAATATCACTTCTAATTGTTTTCATTTTAAGTATATATTTAGTTTTTAAATTAGTTTGTTGCATTTTAAATGTATTGGCTTTTATTAAAGAAAGAAAAAAATCAGTTTTATTTTTTTAAAAAACATAGGTTTCTGATACAGTTTAAAAAAACTGTTTTTATCTTTTCTTTTTTTTAAAATGTAATTTTATTTTTTAAAAAAATGCAACACTTACCTATTTGTATAATTAGGTTTATTTTCGATAAATTAGACTTAAAAACACAATATAAACTGAAATTAACATGTAAAACATATTATGCTAAATTACATTCTAAATATATAGATTTAAAAGATACTTCTTATAATATTCCTAAACATGTTAATCCTATTATTTTTAAAATGGAAGACTCTAGTATTAATATAAATTTAAATCATATGACTAATTTAAAAAAACTATATTGTGGTAATAGTGATTTAGAAAATGAAAGTATTAAAGACCTAGATTTAACAGAGTTATATATGAGTAGTAATTACTATTTACATGAAATAAACCATTTAACTAATTTAAAAGTATTAAAGTGTAATTATACTGTTTTAAAATATTTAAAATTAAACAACCTTAATCCTATTATTTTACATGTAAGTAATACTTCAGACGATATAAATTTAAATCATATTACCGATTTAAAAAAACTATACTGTAGCAGTAGTAACATAACAGACAATAATATAAAAAACTTAGATTTAGAAGAGCTACATATAAACATTACACAAAATATAACTAAAGTAAATGTTTTTAAAAACTTAAAAGTGTTAAAATGCTATTTATCGGCTATAGATTATAACAGTTTAATAGGTCTTAATTTAACAGAATTATACATAAGCGATATATTAAATTTAGGTAGTTTAAACTTTATGATTAATTTAAAAAAACTAAGTTGTATAAGATGTAATATAAAACAACTATACATAATAAAATTACATCTTGAAGAGTTATGTTTAATGTGTGATACAGAAGAAGTTTTTGATTTGCGTGAAATGTATAGTTTAAAAAAAGTATTTTACAAAGGTAAAGGTAGTATATTAGTTAATATAAAATGCGGATTTGAAAAGTACACTTACTTTGAAAAAAAAAATATATTTCAAATTATATAAACTTACCTGTTTCATTTTCAACTCTAGTTAAAGGTGGTATATACTTACTTGTTATATTGTCTATATCTTCTAAAAAACTTTCTTTGCTATAACCTATGTTTAGTATAATATGGTTATTTGTGAAAGTTATTTTTTTGTTATTTTTACTTTTAATTAAATCTTGTTTTATATTATTTAAAGCTGTTACAGCGTTAATTATAGTTCTTTTGAAAACTACTTCAGCCTTAGGATATATCAAAATATGTTTTTTAACAGTATTATTTATAGATTTACGTTGTCTACGTATAAACGTAAAAGGATATAAAACACTTATTAAACCATTTTCGTTTTTAGTTTTAACTACACCGTTATCATTACCAGTGTTATTATATAATAGAACTAATTCTGTTTCAATAGATGCTTTGCAAGGCTCTATACTTTTAGAATGTATTTCTTCTATGTTAGAATCTATGTTAACTAAAGCATTTCTAGCTTCTTTTCCATAGCTTAAAAGTGTTTTTATATCTTCAGATTGTTTTAAATTGACTTGTGTTAAATTATCTATTTTATTAGTTTGTTCAATTATAATTTGTGTTTGTTTTTTAGTTTCTTTAATTAGCGTATCTATTTTATCATCCTTCAAAACCAATTGGTTTTGAAAATCTTTTATTAAACTACTTAGCTTTTTATTTGCTTTTTTAACAAAGTATTCTTCAACTATATCAGCTACTTTCAAAGCAAATACAGGTGATACCCAAGAAGCTATAGCAGGTATTAATTTAGGATGTACATAAGTGCCTTGTATAACTTCAATTATGCCTTTTTTACCTAAATTATCTTCTACGATAATATCTTCAAAAGATGTTATATTTTGATTATTAGTATTTGAATTATGAGTTGGGCACAATTGTGACCCACTCATATTTTGCATATCTTTACCTATATTTGACTTATATTCTTCAAATAATTTTAACTTTAAAGCATTTATAAGTTGTTGTGGCCCTTCACTATTTCTATAAGACGTATTCCAATCTTTATATCTTTTACCTCCTAATTTACATAACTTAGAAGCGTTTATAAAACCATCTTTATCTCTGAAAATAACATCAAAATTACCATATTTTCCAAAACTATATCCAGGACAATTAGGTACAGGTTTTATAATTAAGTCCTTTATGTTATCGTTTATACCCGTTTTAACACTGTTTATATGTGCCTTTGTTTCTAAAGCCTCTGTTTTGTTTGTAATTTCTAGGTTTTCACAAAATAAACTGTTTTCAGGTATTTCAGAAATAGCTTCTTTTAGCTTTATAATTACTGTTTTATATTCTTCTAAAGCGTTTAAATAACTTGTTTTATTTGCGTTATAGTACTTTGCGAAGGTATTAGGTTTACGTCTATATTCTGTAAATTTAGTGAAAAATACTTCTAAATTAGTCCTTTTTACATAAAATTCATTTGCTATATTATTTTGAAATTTAGATAGTATAATAGCTTCTTTTTCACGTTGAATTCTATAACTGTTGTATGTTTCTATTGTTTTTAATATATCGCGTTTTTCTTCCATTTTCTTTTATAAAATAGAAAGAAATTCAATTTTAAAAAATTGAATTTTATATTCTCTTTTAAAAGAAAAGACTTTTAAAAACAAAAAACAAAAGCAATGGGTATTAAAGATTTATTAAAAACTGTAGTTGAAATTAACAACACAAAATATAATATAATAGATTTAGGAGAGTATTTTGAAGCTGATTTTATAGAAAATAAAAAGATAGTTATAGATGGTTTAAATGTAATATATAGAAACATGTACGCATTACCTAATAATGAACACTTAACACATAATGGTAAAATAACAACACATATCAAGATAACTTTACAAAAAATAAAGTATTTTCAAAAGCGTAACGTAACTATGCTTTGGGTTTTTGATGACTATTATTATAACCCTTTGAAAGTAGAAACACTACAAAAACGTAAAGTTAAATTAGGTAAAGAAGATATAAATGATATAAAAAAGCTTTTAACACTTTGTGGAATAAAATGGATTTCTGTTAAGTGTGAGGCAGAGTTCTTTTGCAGTGAATTAACAAAAGGTATTAACCCTTTATATCATTATGTATTATCTACAGACACAGATATATTAATAAGAGGTGGTGTTATGATAAAAGAAATACATGAAAAAAATAAAATAAGGTATTTATATTTAAATGGAACAGACATTATGGAAAAGCTTAATATAAACCAAAAGCAGTTTGCTAAAATAGCTGTTATGTTAGGTTGTGATTTTGCACCTAAAAGTGATAGAATAGGACCTAAATCTGTTTGGAAAAAGCGTAATGATGTTATACTTACTGAAAGGCAACAACAAGCTGTTGATTTTCTATGTCAAATTATAGATAAAAAAGGAGTTATAAGTGAGAATTTAAGTGTACAAGAACCTGATTATATAGAACTGAAAAAGTGGTTATTATGTTTAGGATTTACACAGATTTAAAACACTTTCTTTTTGAAAAAAAAAATAAAAACTTTAAAAGTCATATTTTTTTTCAAAGTATCTATGGTTTTGAAATTTGCATTTATCGTTAACAAATATAAATCCATCACCTATATAATATACACTTTTAAGACTATCCATTTTACGTAAATCTAAACTACCTCCAGTGTTATATAATAAGCATAATTTTTTTAGTTTTAAACTAGCTATTTTTTGTTCTGTAACATCACATCTTACACAGCATAGTTTTTTTAAATTAGTCATAAAGTTTAAACTGCCTAAATCTAACATATCGTTTATATATAGTTCTGTCAAATTAAGTCCCAATAAGTTATGAAAACTTACTTTAGAAAAGTAGCATTTTAACACTTTTAAGTTTTTAAAAACATTTACTTTGGATATAAGGCTAGTACTGTTTATATGTAGTATTTCTAAATCTAAGTTTTTTATATTATCATCTGTTATACTACTATAACTACAGTATAGGTTTTTTAAATTAGTCATATGATTTAAATTAATAGCGTCTATAGTATAGCTTACATTTAACTTAACAGGATTAAGCTGTTTTAATTTTATACGTTTTAAAACAGTATTATTACAGTTTAATACTTTTAAATTAGTTAAATGGTTTATATCATCTAAATAGTAAGCATTAACCATATATAACTCTGTTAAATCTAGGTTTTTAATACTTTCGTTTTTTAAATTACTATGGTTACAAGTAAGTATTTTTAAATTAGTCATATGATTTAAATCTAAATCTGAATTACATCCTTTTATAAGTAAACTAACTGGATTTGTTTTTTTTATAACTTTATGAGGCACTTCTTTTATATTTATTTTTTTAGAATGTAATTTAGTGTAATAAGCTTTACATGTTAATTTCAGTTTATATTGTGTTTTTAAGTCTAATTTATCGAAAATAAGTCTAACTATACATACAGGTAATTGTTGCATTTTAAAAGTTATTTTATTTTAGAACTAAGGGTTTTCTCTTTTATAAAAGTTATCTTTGTTTTAAAACAAAGTGTTTTCTCTTTTATAAAAGAGAAAAGAAAATCAGTTTTTTTAAACTGTATCAGAAACCTATGTTTTTTAAAAAAATAAAACTGATTTTTTTTATCATTAAAAAAAAAAAAGAAGACTTTTAAAATGCAACAAACTAATTTAAAAACTAAATATATACTTAAAATGAAAGCAATTAGAAGTGATATTTTAAACAGTATAGACTCTTATAACAGTATTATAAACCAACGTGAAAGCGAAGTAAAAAGCATTTATAATGATATAAAAGTACAGGAATTTTATAACAAAAAAGAAGCTTTAGAAAAACATTTTAATGTCTTTACACAGTATAAAACCAACTTAAAAGGCTTTATAAAGTATTATAAACAAAACATAAAACAGTACAAAAAGGACTTTAATACATATGCTGAGTTTATAGTTAAATTAAAAGAAGATATTAATAAAATAAAACAAAATAAACCGCTTTGTGAAAACCTAGAAATAACAAACAAAATAGAGGCTTTAGAAACCAAAGCACATATAAACAGTGTTAAAACGGGTGTTAATGATAACATAAAGGATTTAATTATAAAACCTGTACCTAATTGTCCGGGTTATAGCTATGGTAAGTATGGTATATTTGATGTTATTTTCAGAGATAGTGATGGGTTTATAAACGCTACTAAGTTATGTAAATTAGGTGGTAAAGATTATAGTGATTGGAATAGACCTAATTTAGAAGGTCCTAAGCAACTTATAGAATCTCTAAAGTTAAAATTATTTGAAAAATATAAGTCAAATATAGGTATGAGTATGTCAAATATGATATTCCTCAAATTTGAGGAATATCGAAATTCAAGTACTAACACTCAAAACATAACATCTTTTGAAGATGTTATTGTAGAAGACGATTTAGGTAAATATAATACACCTAAGATTATATATGGCACTTACGTACATCCTAAATTAATACCTGCTATAGCTTCTTGGATTTCACCTGTATTTGCTTTGAAAGTAGCTGATATAGTTGAAGAATACTTTGTTAAAAAAGCAAATGAAAAGCTAAGTAGTTTAATAAGAGAAAAAGATAATAAGATAGATACATTAATTAAAAAAGTAGATAAACAAAACAAAAAATTAAAACATATAAAACATATAAATTTAGATCAAACTAATAAAATAGATGAACTTAAACAAATCAATTTAAAACAAGATAATATCTTAAAAGAACAAACCGATAAAATAAATCAATTATTAAGCTATGGAAAAGAAGCTAGAAATGCTTTAGTTAACATAGATTCTAACATAGAAGAAATACATTCTAAAAGTATAGAGCCTTGTAAAGCATCTATAGAAACAGAATTAGTTTTACTTTATAACAATACAGGAAATGATCATAATGTAGTTAAAGTGAAAAATGAAAATGGTTTAATAAGTGTTTTATATCCTTTTACATTTATACGCAGACAACGCAAATCTATAAATAATACTGTTAAAAAACATATTCCTTTTAAAGCGAGCGCTTTAAAAAAACTATATCCTAAAGCTGAAGTAGTTTTTAAAAGAACTATTATCAATGCTGTAACAGCTTTAAACAATATAAAACAGGATTTAATTAAAAGCAAAAATAACAAAAAAATAACTTTCGTTAATAACCATATTATATTAAACATAGGTTATAGTAAGGAAAGCTTTTTAGAAGATATAGATAACATAACAAGCAAGTATATACCACCTTTAACTAGAGTTGAAAATGAAACAGGTAAGTTTATATAAGTTAAAAAGAAAACAAAAGCTTTCTTATTTTTTTGGAATAGCTTTTTAATTTATTTTTAAATGTATATTTTTTGGATTTTAATTATACTTTGTATTTTGCTATTTTATTATGTTTATATAAGTCAAAAAGAATTATATTTTGATAATAACGCTAATACACAAATGCATTCACAAGTAGCTAAAGCTATATATAAAGCCCGTAAATTACATAATCCTGATGCATATTATGCTTTCACAGAACAGAATATAATAGCTGATTTTAAAACCAAAATACTAAGAAAACTAGGTAAGCCTAATCATAAAGTTATTATAACAGCTTCTTGTTCTGAAGCTAATAACTTGCTTTTTAACGGTTTAAAACATGTTTATCATACTTTTTGCAGTAACTTTGAACATAAAACAAGTATAGAATGTGTAAATACTGTTTTTGAATACAGTAATGTACTTAATATAGATTTTCCGCAAAATAGTTTAGTTTCTATTATGGCTGTTAACAATGAAACAGGTGATATATTACCTGTAGATAGTATAGCACGTAATTTAAAATCTAAAAATAAAAACATAATAATACACTCTGATATAGCTCAATATTTTGGCAAAATGGTTTCGCATAAAAATATATTAGACCTAGATTATATAGATTGTTTTTCTATTAGTTTTCACAAAATGCATGGGCCATTAGGTGTTGCTGTTTTGGTTTTGCCAGAAGCATTAGAAACACAATTACAATCTATAGTTAAAGGTGTTCAAAATAACAATAAACATGGTGGTTCATATAATATACAAAGCATAGTAGGCGCCAACATATGTTTAGATATAACGCTTAGTGATCGCGTACGTAAAAACAACCATTTATATAGCTTAACACAATACTTTAAAAATATACTTAAAAAATATAGGCTTGAAATACCCCAAAATTACTTTAATAAAACTAATGAAACACAAAGCTATATATCATCTTGTAAACTTAAACAAAATGCTATTATGTTTATACATGTACCGTCTCTATATCATAAAAATGATGTAGATTATTATAACCCCTTTAATACTGTTTTAGTTTCTTTTATAAATAACCAAAGTGGCAAGCGTTTTTGTAATATAAATTTTAGAAAGCTATTAGCTGAAAAAAATATTAAAGTATCTATAGGTTCAGCATGTAACACTAGTCGCAAAGGAGCATCACATGTATTACTTAATTTAAAATTACCTTTTATAGTAAGATGTGGTGTGATACGTTTTAGTTTCAGTGATTATACTAGTTTCAGTGATTTAGATTTATTTGAAAAAAGATGCAAGTTTCTATTACTGTAATAATAGAAGATACTAAATTAGTAAAAGTAGTTATTTTAATTTTGGCAAAAAAAGAAATCATCTTTTTTTAGAAAAGTATATTTGCTACAATATACTTTTTTAAATCAACGCTTTGAAAGCTATATCTAATTTCGTTTGTTTTTAAGTTGTGGCATAAAAGTACTTCTAGTTTATACTTATATCCTGAATTAACACCTTTGAAAGTGTCTTGGTAAATAGATACGTCTATAAACATATCATTTAAAATACTTTCAAAACAAAAGGTTCTTAGGCCATTTATTCTAAAAGTAGCTTGGGTTTCTTCTATAGTACATATTAAATCAAAGTGTTTGTTTTGTATAATAATAGGAATAGTAAATCTAGTGTTATAAACCATATTTTTTTTTAAATAAGTTAATAAAAATCAGTTTTTCCTATTATTTAAAATTTAAAAGGTCTTCGTAAGGTAATGGTTTAGTTAAGTTATTATATATAAGTTCTTTATATTTATATAAATATAAACTATATTCGTTTGGGAAAAGAGATTTTAATTCTCTTATATAGTTATAATGTGTTTTTTGTATTTCTGAAAAGGTTTTATAAAAATCGTTAAAGTACTGATTATAATTATCACATTCTAGTATTTCCCAACCACATTTAGTACTTAAATATTTAGCTAATTTTATAATTTCTATATTATCTGATTCAATTAAACTAATATACTGTTTAAAAGCATTTATAAAAGCACTATATGGTATTGTGTTACTATAAGATGATCCACTATGTCTATAATGTTTTAACAAAGTATTTAAAACTAAAGCTATATCTATATTATTATTTTTTTTGAAAATCTCAGGTAATTGTTTATATACTAGACTTATGTTACATACATTATATTTAAAACTAAACAGATTTACTAAGTCATTTGTAGTTGCTTTTAAATCTGTATACATAGGATGTATTAAACATAAACATTTAACACTAGTTAATTTCCAAAAATTAGGACAGTTATGTGTAATAGTATAATAATTATCTAATATATGCGTTGTTATATATAAATCTATGTTTTGAGTACTACGCAATAAGTCAAAATTATCTTTAACCCATTCTAAGTTAAACTTTTTTGTTATATTATATATTATATACTTGTTAAAAAGTATTTTATAAACTTCTGTGTTATTATATTTTTTACAAACCCTTAATTCATCTGTTTTTAACTCTTTTTCTGGCAATTCTGTTTCTGCAAAAGATATATTATAAGAAACCAAAAAGTCTATCATATAATCATCTGTAAAGCATAGGTTTTTATTTATATCTGATAGTATTTTGTGTTTTATGTTGTTTACAGTAGTGTATTTTAAAATAGTGTATATATAAGTGTAGTTTAAATCGTTTTTAAGTATAAAATCAGTTATAGTTTTTTTAAGTTCTGTTTTACCTTTTGTTAAAGTTTCACAATAGCTTGTTGTAACTATAAATTGATTATAGCTTTTTATATTCATATGAAATTTATAAAGGCATTCGCTTTTTTTATTTTTTATATCTAGGTTTTTAATATGATTTCTAAGGCCGTCTATATCAAAACTATCATCTGATTCTGGCTTATTAAAACGCATTATTTTTTTCCATTCGTTTCCATATTGTTCGCTAAATTCTTTTTTACATTCCTTACTTAAATTTAAAAATACATAATATGAGTTCCATCTAAAACTTCCTTTAGGTGCGTTTTTTTCAAAAATTTCTTTCATATCATCATCTTGTTCATATTTTGTTATTACACATATAAAATCACAAAATATGCCGTTTATATAGTTTGCTTCTACATTAACTTTTATTTTATTATATATTTCAACTTCAGATTTAGATACAAACGCTGAATTAGCATCAGATATAAATATAATCATATCATACTCAGGTATGTTTTTAATTAATACGCCTAATATGTCTCTAATATCTTTATGATCATCTAATCCAGGGTAATCTGTTACGCTATTAATATAAGCACTTTCTTTATTAACATATACAGTTTGTATTGTCATTTCAGGTAATATATTATTATCTCTTAAATTACGATTTTTCTTGCTCATTTCAGCATAATTTGTTATGTCTGTTTTTGTGTTAAATATATACTTTGTTGGAAAAAACGTCTCACGTTGTAAAGATACAGGTGCTAAAGGCTTTGAAACCAAAGAATTAATAAAAGAAGACTTACCTGCAGATACTTTACCTATTATTGCTAAATTATACATTATAAATTGACTTTTTAAAAAGTATTCTTTGATTTTAAAAAGATATTTTAGCTAAATGTGTTAGATGTCTTTTTGTGTTTATATCAAAAAAAAAAAAATTGATTTTCTTTTCTCTTTTATAAAAAGAGAAGACTTTTATAAAAAATGAATACATTACCTACTTGTATATTACAATATATCTTTGATTTTATGCCGTTATTAACCCAAATAGCTTTTAGAAAAACATGTAAACGCCACTATAAACTATACATAAAAAAACTATATGATATACCTAGTTATATCATTTTAAAAATCAACGATAATATATTAAATCAAAATACGTATGTTAATTTAATATCTTTAAATTGTGATGATAATGAAAACATAACAAACATAAACCATCTACAAAAACTTGAAATGCTGGATTGTAGTTATAATAGTGGTATTTCAGATTTAGGTTTAAATAAACTAACTAATTTAATTGAATTAAACTGTTCACATAACAGAAATATAACAGATATTAACCATTTGCAAAAACTAAAAAAACTATGTTGTCATGGTAGTAGCGGTGTTTCTGATTTAGGTATAAGTAAATTAACTAAATTAAAAGTGTTATTATGTTCTTATAATACAAATATAACAGACATAAACCATATGCAAAAACTAAAAATACTAGAATGTGGTTATGATAATAGTATTTCAGATTTAGGTATAAGTAAACTAACTAATTTAACTAAATTAAACTGCTCTTATAATAATAGTATAACAGACTTAAATCGTTTACAAAAACTAGAAATATTAAATTGTTATGGTAATGATAGTGGTATTTCAGATTATAGTTTAAGTAAATTAACTAACTTAACAGAATTAAATTGTGCTTATAATAAAACTATAACAGACATAAACCATTTACAAAAACTAAAAAAACTATCTTGTAAAGGTAGTGGTATTACGTTAAAAAGCGTTAAAAACTTAAAAAATATGCATATCAAATAATAATGAAAATCTTAGTTTAATTTTTTTTATACTTTCAAAAAAAAAAATTGATTTTCTTTTCTCTTTTATAAAAAGAGAAGACTTTTATAAAAAGAGAAGACTTTTATAAAAAGAAAAGACTTTTATAAAAAATGAATACATTACCTACTTGTATATTACAATATATCTTTGATTTTATGCCGTTATTAACACAAATAGCTTTTAGAAAAACTAACAAAAAACACTATAAACTATATATAAAAAACTTATATAATTTACCTGAAAATCTAAAATCTAACTTCAAAAAAAAAGTATTAAACCAAACTATCTATATTAATTTAGAATATTTAAATCGTTTTTATAATACTAATATAAGAGATTTAAACCATTTGCAAAAACTAAAAGTATTAGATTGTAGTTACAGTCATAGTATTTCAGATTTAAGTATATATAAGCTAATTAATTTAACTGAGTTAGAATGTAGTTGTAATAAAAACATAAAAAACATAAACCATTTACAAAATTTAAAAAAACTAAATTGCCGTTATAACAGTGGAATATCAGATTTAGGCATTTCTAAACTAACTAATTTAACAGAATTAAACTGTAATAATAACAAAAACATAACAGACATAAACCACATGCAAAAACTAGAAATACTATATTGTGATAATGGTTGTGGTATATCAGATATAGGTATAAGTAAACTAACTAATTTAAAATTCTTAAATTTTAACTTTAACGATAAAATAACAAATATAAACCATTTACAAAAACTAGAAATACTAGAGTGTTGGGGTAATAGTGGTATTACACCAGAAGGTATTAAAAACCTAAAATTAACTAATTTAAGTACTTGTAATAATCGTAATTTTTAAGGGTTATTCTTTTTTTTCATTTAATAAGTAAAAAAAAAATTGATTCTCTTTCCTCTTTTAAAAAAGAAAAAAGACTTTAAATTAATATCCTTTTAAATTAACAATTTAAAAACAAAATGCAACACTTACCTACTTGTATATTACAATATATCTTTGATTTTATGCCGTTATTAACCCAAATAGCTCTTAGAAAAACATGTAAACGCCACTATAAACTATATATAAAAAACTTATGTTGTTTACCTGGAAATACAAAATATAACTTTAACAAAAAAGTATTAAATCAAAACGCTTATATACATTTAACATCTTTAAATTGCAAATATAATATAAACGTAAAAAATATAAACCATTTACAAAAACTAAAAGTACTATATGGTGGTTTTGATTGTGGTATTTCAGATTTAGGTTTAAATGAACTAACTAATTTAACAAAATTATATTGTGAAAATAATAAAAATATAACAAATATAAATCACTTACAAAAGCTAGAAACATTATATTGTAGTTTTAATAGTGGTATTTCAGATTCAAGTATAAGTAAACTAACTAATTTAACTGAATTAAACTGTAACGGAAATGTAAACATAATAAACATAAACCATTTGCAAAAACTAAAAATCCTAGTATGTGAATCTGATAGTAGTGGTATTTCAGATTTAGGTATAAGTAAACTAACTAATTTAAAATTATTAAATTGTACTGATAACAAAAAAATAACAGATATAAACCATTTGCAAAAACTAAAAGTACTAGAGTGTGGCTATAACAGTGGAATATCAAATTCAAGTATAAGTAAACTAACTAATATAACTGAATTAACCTTCTCTTATAACATTAATATAACAGAACTAAATCATTTACAAAAGTTAAAAAAATTAGAATTTAATAATAATAATATTATTTTAGATTCAGGTATATGTAAACTAACTAATTTAACAAAATTAGATTGTTCTTATAACGGTAAAATAACAGATTTAAATCATATGCAAAAACTAGAAATACTAGAATGTCGTGGTATGTATAGTAAGATTTCTGATTTAGGTATATATAAACTAACTAATTTAACAAAACTAGATTGTTCTCATAATAATAATATAATAGACTTAAATCACTTACAAAAGCTAGAAACATTATATTGTAGTTTTGATAGTGGCATTTCAGATTCAAGTATAAGTAAACTAACTAATATAACTGAATTAAACTGTGAAAATAACAGAAATATAACAGACTTAAACCACTTACAAAAACTAAAAAAACTAATTTGTCGTGAAGTTAATGGTATTTCAGATTATAGCATATGTAAACTAACTAATTTAACTGAATTAAACTGCAGTTATAATAAAAATATAACAGACTTAAACCATTTGCAAAAACTAAAAATACTAGCTTGTGCTGGTAATAGTGGCATATCAGATTCAAGTATAAGTAAACTAACTAATATAACTGAATTAAACTGTAACGGAAATGTAAACATAATAAACATAAACCATTTACAAAAAATAAAAGTATTATACTATGAAGATAGTGGTATTTCATTAATAAGACTTAAAAACTTAAAAACTAAATATATTAATTAATTATAACTTAATTCTTTTAATTTCATTTCTAACTTAAGTAGTTGTATTTCTTTTTTTAAATTATCTAGTTTAAGTTCATATTCTGTTTTAATGCTATTTATTTGAAAATCTTTAAATTCTATTTCTTTTTGTAAACTACTATTTGTAGCTTCAGAACGAACAGAATGTAGTTCTAATTTATGATTTATGTTATTAGATTCTAAAGTTAATTGTTCTGATTTTATTTTTAAATCTTCGTTTAATTGTGTGATTTTACCTCCATAAGCTAAGCCTATTTTATTATAAAACTTAATAATAGTGTTTATTTTTTTTTCAGAAATACTATATACTTCTTTACGATTAACACCTAAGAAATCTATTTTAGCAAAATTACTGTTAAAATAATCTATTAATTCAGATTCAGCTTCTTTAATATACTTTAAATCTATATATTGATAATGCTTAACATATATTACGTCTGATATTTTGTGGGTTTTTACAAAATCATGTATATGTTCACCTAATCTACGTTTTAAGTTATTAGTATAACCTATTTTAAATATATGATCGTCACCTTCCTTTTTAATATATAAAAGGTATATACAAGATATATGTGTTGTTAAAGATAATGTTTTTTTAACATCTACAGCATTACAACCCAGTTTCGTAATTAGTGTTTTTTTATCTGATTCTGTTTTTATAATTTGTGTTGTTATCATTTCAGCTTTTTGTTCAGAAGTACCCATTTGCGAAATAAAAAGTATGTTTAGTATGTATTCACGATACTTTAATGCTTCTTCTGAGTTATATCTCATTATAAAAGCTATTAAACCGCTATATGTAAAATAAGGCTGATTACCATATACACTTGAAAAAATTTTGTAATCTTGATTGTATATAACATTATAATTAAAGTTATCTACTATATTATAATGCAACTTATCTATTTTAAAATAATATCCTATATCTTCTACTTTAAAAAAGCATTTATGTTTATCTCTTTCACCTACAACTTCTATATCATATCCCCCAAACTTTTCATATGGTTCTAAAGAAATTACTTTAGGTAGTTTTTCAAAATCATTATTATCTTTGCTAATAGTATTTACGTTTTCATTTATATTATACTTCTTATCTATATACTTCTTACTTATATATAATTTAGCACATCTATGCGTATTAGAATATGTAATTTTATATATGTTTCCAAACTTATATAATCTACAGTAATGTAAATCTCTTTGTTTATTTGTTTTGTATTTATTATCTATTTTTGTAACAAAGTTTTTAATAAATTTATGTGTAAAAACTGTGGAATCTTTTTTAACTAAATCATCATATAAATAATAACTACGGTTGTTAAATTGTATAACTATCATTTTATGAAAAATATATAAACTATAAAGTGAAAAAAATAAAAATAACAACTATATAGTTTTACATTATCATAACAAAAAAATATGATTTCTGTAATGAGGAACACCATTTTTTTATGTTAGTGTTACATATAATAGTTATTTTTCAAAAGGTATTAAAGGAGTTACACTATTAAAAAATAAAACATAGTTATACACATTTGTACTATATATATGTTGATAACCGCTCTTATTATTAACAAAATAGCTATTAGAAAATGTTATAAAAGTATTATTAAAATCTTTAATTAAAGTATATTTATTTTTATCACATAAGTATTTTTTATGTTTAGCAAAAGTAAAAGATTTATAAAAATAATCTAATTGAAAAGTCCTATTTTCACAATTTGTACCATAACAATATCCATTAAATCGTTGCGAACCTGTATAAGCTTGTGTTAAAATAATAAAATAATTATCTTTTAATTTCTTTTTTAAATAATAACCTAAAAACCATTTATGTTCTTTATTATTTATGTATTTTAAATTATCTGTTGTTAAATGTAAAACACTTATATGATCATTACTAGCCCATAGAAAATGTAAATTATTTTTATTATAAAAACTCATTATAATTTTATACATATCGTAATCTCTATCTATTTTATCATTGTCTATACCTATTAGCGTAATTCTATTTTTATGCTTTCTTATATACTTTATGATTTTAAAAAAAATATTACTTTCCATAGCATGGTTTATATATTGCCATAGTTTTCCTCCTACATAATTGTTAGTAATAATAGGGTCTGAAACCATTATAGTATCACATTTTATATATTTTTTATCTTTAACAGACCATATAGTATTGTTCATTATATTTTCTGCTTGCCAAATAGATTGTTCATTGAAAACTATTATTTTTTTATTTGTTTTTTTAATAGCTTTTTTAAGTAATTTAAATCTATATTCCCAGCTTTCTTGTATGCCATGTGAAAACTCTCCTATAGCTATAAAACTATAATTTAGCATTTAAAAAGTCTTAAATAGTTATTTTATTTAAAATATAAACTGTATTATGGCGGTTTCCTAATAGATTAATAGAATTATATACTTTATCACGTAAGTCTAATATTTTTTTTGAAAGTGCGTTAGCTTCAAAACTATTTAAAACACTTGAGTTTTGTATATAGTTATTGTTTTCTGTAACAAGGGTTTCTATTTGATTATATAAGCTAGTTATATTATTAAGTTTATTTGTTATTTCTGTGCTGTTAGTTTCTATAAAGCTTTGTACGCTAGTATCTATAGTTTCATAGTTTTCTTTAAGTATATTGTTTATAGTTTGTTCTTCTAAAAGTGCTTCGTTTAATCTGTTTATAGCTGTATCAAAAAACGTTTCAGAGTTTTCATAAAGGCTTTTACTATATATTATATTAGGTGAAACTGTTTCTATTTGTGTAGATTGTGCATTTAAAACACTTAAAGACATAATATAGTCTTTAATACCTGTTTCAAAAAGAGGTGTTAACCAAGTAGGATTTAATTTAAAATCATAATGGCCAGCAGGTATACTATTTAAATAAGTAGATATATCTGTAGGAGGTACAGCTATTAAACCAGTTATATTTTCAAAAACATAATCTGTTTTAGTTATTTGGTCAAGACCTTTTGTTAAAAATATATTCTTATAAGTATTATGTAAGTTTCCAATTGTTAGTGTAATTTCACAATTAATTAGTTTAGAATATTGTAATGTACCAACTACTTTAAAAGCATTTCCAACAGTTGGACTAACTGTATTATCATCTAAATTTATAGTTATATATGTAACAGTACTATTAAACAGTTTTATATCATAATTACCTGAAAAATTAGTAACATCTTGTGACCATTGGCTGGCATATGACTCATGTAAGTTATTATATATATCTACACTGAAAACACTACCAGGTTTTTTGTTTATAAAAATGTTTTTAAAAGTACCATTAGTTAGAGTTATATTTACATTTTCAAAAAGAAATCCTTGCGTATTATCGTTTAACCAAGTATCAAATTCAGGTGTTAAGTAATAAAAACCACAATTAGTAACATTAGCATATGTTGTACGTTGGTATTGTTCACCTACTTTTAAAAGATACATAGGCATTCCGGTTATTTTATCTGTCGCAAAATAAATACTACCTGACGAAGCATTATCTTGAAAATATAAATTAGGCTGACCATTAACAATACTAAAAACCAAATGATCTACACCTGCCTGTCTCAAATTATTTAGATTTTCTGCATTATACATTTATGTTAAGTTAGCTAAAAGTAGGCAAAAAAATAAATAACTTTTAAGATGCTTTGTATTTTAAAGTAAAATGTTTTTTCAAAAAAAAAGTATCTTAATTTTTTTAAAGTAAATTACTTTTTTTAAAAAACAGGTATCTTAATTTTTTAAAGTAAATTACTTTAAAAAGTTTAATTAAAAGCTATTCTAGGTACACGCCAATTAGTACTTGTTTTAATGCATTGCGCATATCTGTTAATAGGCAAAAGCACAGATGATGTGTTATTTACTGTTTCACCTGTTTGTGGCAAAAGTGTAACTGTATTAGATGTAGTGTCAATACGATGCATTTGTATATAAGAACCATCATATAAAAATGGTAATGTAATGCTAATACTACCTGCACTAGCATCTACAAAATAGTAATCAAAGTACTGTAAATTGTTTAATTCCATATCACATGTAGTATTTAAAGTAGTATAAGAATAGCTCATTTTAGAGTGCGTTTTTAGTTTTTAAATTGTAAAATTCTATTTTAATTTTTTTTTTGACAAAAGTTAACAAAAGTTAATAAGTATATCTTATAGTTACCATGCCTAAACTATTAGCTGCGTTTACATTGTTGTTTTGTAAAGAAAATAATTGACCGGCAAGAAAGTTTCTAACATAATTTACTGTAACTGTTGTAGATGTACCTGAAATAGTTACCCCACCTAACGACAAACCATTAATTCTAGGTGTAAATGTTCTGCTATTACCTACCCCAGGTGCGGTTACTAAATATATAGATAAACTTACTGTATCCATATTATATGGTATTAAGTATTGACATCTTGTTTCATTTGCATTTTGACCGAAAGCATTTACATACAGAAAATTACTAGCAGCTAAATTACCATCACTATTAAACGAAAAAGAGCCTCGTGAAGAAGCTAATGTAGAATTAACCCAAGCGGTACCATTGTATGATAATACTTGTCCATTACCAGGTGAAGTTATATCAACATCACTTAACATACTTAAAGGATCTGTACCTATTATTTCTGGGGAAACTTCATTTAATGAATAAGCATTATTTCTTAAAATTAAATAGCTATTGACAGCCACAACTAATAGTTCTATAAATCCATAAATCCTCGTACCCAAAGTAAGAGTTCTATTATATAAAACACCGTTGATAGTTGTACCAAAATTTAAAAAATTTTCTTCGCTTATACCACTTTGGTTAAATAATAAAATACGTTTACCTATGTTACTTGCTATAGGTATACTATATAAATCTGCAGATGAATTATTTAATACATAAATTGTATTTATATCATAAGAATATTGTGTTCCGTCAACATTATTTAAAGTAACTATATTTGTATAACCGTAAAAATTAGAAAAATAACTATAACTAAGTTGACTATTTATAAAGTTTGTACCATCATAAACTAAAGTCTGATTTGCTGTTGGAGATGTAACTAAAACGTTATTTATATCGTTTAAAGCTATATTACTATTAGCCCATTGTGAACCTGAATAGCGTAAGTATTGTTTAACTGCAGGTGCTACTATATTAACACCACTTAAACCTGACAAACTATAATCACCTGTCGCAGGTAATACATCACCTGTTCTACTATTAAAGCTATTAACTATATACTTATTTTCCCATTTTCCAGAAACAGAATTATATATTTGAGCTTGATTATTAAGTGGTGTAATTATATTATTATCTC
>JACCDQ012098317.1_pt1 | contig 18734 bp, 16 predicted proteins | sample 7446031 | NCBI WGS metagenome assembly JACCDQ01 (sample SAMN15323442, study PRJNA562643) | freshwater metagenome | isolation source: river surface water | place: USA:Blue River Watershed | collected 2017-08-17
ATTTTGTTTGTAATTGGTTACTCAATGCCACGTTTTGAGGGGAAAATTGATGAAATCTTGCAAGATTTCTATTGGAATATCACAGGCCCATATTGGGATGCCGAACGAAAGCATTTAGATAATAGACTCGAAAGTGTGCCATTTCCATTTGAGAAAATAGAATGCCCTATTTTTGAGAATAAATATCATTGGACACTCGAAATGGCAGAAGGATACTTTAATTCTTGGTCGTCTATTCAGCATTATATTAAGAAAAATGGCAAAAATCCCGTCGGTGAAGTGATTGAAAAACTTCGAGAATATTGGCAAGGGGAACAACGAGTTGAGTTTCCGTTATTCACAAAAGTTGGAAGAATAAAAATCTATTGATTACCGTTTATCGGCTTTTGATTATTTATAATCTCTAATATCAACAATGTTGTTGCAGAAAGCGTACTCATTGGGTGGATTTGAGCAAATAATGAGCAGTCGGTCGGCTGTGTACTTTTCTATTTGTTCAAGATACCACGCTGTTCCTTGAGCATCAAGGTTTGAAGTTGGCTCATCGAGCAAAATAATAGGAGCTTCTGAATAAAACGCTAAGCCAAGTTTAAGGCGTTGTTTCATTCCCGACGAGAAATTTTTGATTGTCTTGTCTTTGTGTGGGGTAAGCTGAATTTTTTCGATAAGTTCGACCGCAGACAGATTATTTTTGAAAGGCTTGAATTTTTGGTGAAATTCAACCGATTCGAGCAGTGTAAATTCTTCGACTAATTCGAGGTAAGGGGCAGCGATTACGATTTTCTTGTAAATATCATCAACTGAAACTTCTTGGTTATCACTACTGTATAAAACCTTGCCTTCGGTATGAGGCATTACGCCAATCAAGACCTGCAAAAGAGTAGATTTTCCGCTGCCATTTGGTCCGACGAAGGTATAGTTATTACCTGCCTCGAAACTTAAATTGACATTTCGGAAAATCCATTCTTTACGAAATTTCTTACCAAGATTTTCTAATTGTATTGTCATCAAGAAAAGTCGATAGCCAACAATTACAGTCCACAATAGATGTTACTATCTGATTTTTCGCATACCTTAAATACTTAGTTAGCAGTCAATTATCTTTTCTGTGGACTGTTGACTATTGACTGCTGACTATTTTTACTCTTCTGCTCCTTTTTTAACTGGACTTTTGATAATACCTCGCTCTGAATTTGAGATGAAGTTCAAGATATCATCACGCTCAGGCGTAGCTGGAAATTCCAACTCAACTTGCGTGATAGCATCAGTATTATTCAATCCACGGAGATAAATGTAGCGATAGATGCCTTGAATTTCGGCAATTTTTTCGTCAGAATAGCCTCTTCGACGTAAACCAACCGAGTTGATACCCGCATAAGAAAGTGGCTCACGAGCAGCCTTGATAAACGGAGGTACATCTTTACGGATTTGCGAACAACCGCCGATGTAGGTATGCTTGCCGATTTTAACAAATTGCTGCACGGCTGACATGCCACCGATATTGGCAAAGTCGCCCACGGTGATGTGTCCTGCAAGTTGCACACAGTTAGCCAAAATTACGTTATTGCCAACAATACAATCGTGGGCAATGTGAGCGTAGGCCATGATGAGGCAATTTGCACCAATTTCAGTACGGTGTTTATCGACAGTACCACGATTGACCGTTACACACTCACGAATGGTAGTGTTATCGCCAATAATTGTAACAGTATTTTCACCTTTAAATTTCAAGTCTTGTGGAACCGCAGAAATAACAGCACCAGGGAAAATCTTACAGTTTTTGCCAATTCTGGCCCCTTCCATGATGATGGCGTGCGAACCTATCCAAGTTCCTTCGCCTATTTCTACGTCTTTGTGGATTACAGCAAACGGCTCGATTACTACGTTTTGTGCAACCTTTGCATCGGGGTGTATGTACGCCAATGGTTGATTCATTTTTGAGATTTGTTTCGTAAACAGACAACAGCCAATGACGGAGATTTGCTTTGTCTAAATCTGATAGATTAGATTTTATTTCGCTTTTTTTACTAATCGTGCTGTCATGTCAACATCACATACGAGGTTTTTGCCAACCCATGCTTCTCCGTGCATTTTTGCAACACCGAGACGAATAGGGGCAAGAAGTGAGCATCTGATAATTAACGTATCGCCAGGTAAAACATTGCGATAGAATCGGCAATTGTCGATTCCGACTAAATATGGCCAGTAGGCTTCTGGGTCGCCAGTGGTAGTAAGTACCAAAACTCCGCCAGTTTGAGCAATCGCCTCAATTTGTAAAACGCCAGGCATTACAGGGTTTTCAGGGAAGTGTCCTGTAAATTGAGGCTCATTCATTGTAATATTTTTGATACCCACAACAGTTTGGCCATCGAGATACACAATCTTATCTACGAGAGCAAATGGATAACGGTGGGGTAGGAGTCGTGCAATTTCGCTAACATTGAATACAGGCGGTGTATTTGGGTCGTATTGCGGGGTACTTTTGGCTGAATCAGTGATATGTTTTTTGATTTTCTTTGCTAAGGCCACGTTAGGTGTATGCCCTGGGCGTGCAGCTAAAATATGTGCTTTTAGTGGGCGGCCAACTAATGCCAAATCTCCCATTACATCCAGTAATTTGTGGCGAGCAGGCTCATTGGCAAAACGCAAAGGCATATCATTTAAAATGCCTGTTTTGCCAACACTAATTTTCTCTTTGTTCAATAAAGTAGCTAAGTTGTCAACCTCTTCTTCCGAAATTTCACGGTCAACAATTACTACGGCATTATCAACATTTCCACCTTTAATTAATCCAGCCTTGAAAAGTGCCTCTAATTCGTGCAAGAAAACAAAAGTTCGGCAAGGGGCAATTTCTTGTTTGAATAAATTAATATCGTGCAATTGAGCGTGTTGGCTATGCAAAACGGTTGAATTATAATCAACCATTACCGTTAGGCGATAGTCATTGAGTGGCAATGCTGCTAATTCAATACTTTGGTCGTCGTTGCGGAAATGTATCGCTTCTTCGATTTCGTAGTAATTACGCAATGCACCTTGCTCTTCAACACCTGCTTCTTCGATTAATTCGACAAATTTTATGGCACTTCCATCAACAATCGGAATTTCTGGACCATCAAGTTGAATCAAAACATTATCAATCTGAAGCCCTACCAAAGCTGATAAAATATGCTCAGTTGTATGTATTCTTACGCCCTCTTTTTCTAAGACAGTGCCTCTCGAAGTATCTACCACATAATCAACATCAGCTTCTACAATTGGTTTATTGGGCAAGTCTATTCTTTGGAATTTATATCCATGATTGACTGCCGCAGGTTGTAAAAGCATGGTTACTTTCTCTCCAGTATGTAAGCCTACACCTGTGATTGATACTACTTTTTTGAGGGTTTGTTGTTTAACATTCATTGTAAATTCTACTTATTTTCTTAGGCAAAATGTAATTGTTATTTCGAATAGAGGAATTGCTTATTTTACTGATTTTACGCCAAAACTCCTTGTTGATTCAACTCTAAAAGTTGCTCTTCGAGGGCTTTTATTTGTTTTTCAAGGGCAGGAAGTTTACGTAAAACTGCCATCGAACGCAAATATTCGGTTGCATCGAAAGCTGGATTGCCGTTAAGAGCTGTTCCTGCTTTTCTTACACTTTTGGTGATTCCTGCTTTACCACCTGCTTTTGTGCCATCGGCAATTGTAATATGGCCATTCACACCTACTTGACCGCCCAGAACGCAATTTTTGCCAATTTTGGTCGAACCAGCGACGCCTGTTTGAGCAGCAATTACGGTATTTTCTCCAATTTCAACATTGTGGGCAATCTGTACTAAATTATCAATCTTTACTCCTTTACGAAGAATTGTTGAACCCATCGTTGCACAGTCAATGGTTGAGTTTGAGCCGATACTTACATTATCTTCAAGTATTACGTTACCCAACTGTGGAATTGTTTTGTAAGTTCCATCAGCTTGCGGGGCAAATCCGAAACCATCGCTACCAATGACTGCTCCTGAATGAATTACACAATCTTTACCGATTACACAATTAGCGTATATTTTTACACCAGAATAAATAATGGTGTTATCGCCAATAGTCACATTATCACTGATGTATGCTTGTGGATAAATCTTTACGTTTTTACCAATTTTTGCATTTTTACCGATGTAAGAAAATGCTCCTTGGTAAATTTCTTCTCCTATGGAAGTTCCTTCGCCAACAAAAGATGGTTGTTCGATACCTTTTTTTGATGAATCAATGATGCGTTGGTACTCTTCGAGTAGTTGGGTGAAAGCCGTATATGGGTTTTCGACAAGGATGAGTGTTGTGTTATAATCTTTGCGAGGTTCGAAGCTGCGACCCACTATTACGGCCGTTGCGTTGGTAGTATATAAAAATGGTTCGTATTTTTCGTTGGCGAGAAAAGATATATCGCCTGCCGAACCTTCTTCTATTTTTGCTAACTGACTGATGCTGAGGCTTTCGTCTCCTTTGACTTCACCATTCAGTAGGTGTGCTATTTGCTTAACCGTAAATTTCATATTTCTGGTGTTGTGCAAGTTTATGTCCTTGCTGAAGTTTTGCGTTAGTACTTTTCCATTTAGTTGTACAAACTATCTATGTGTTTCCCAAACTCAATAGTTTTATTTAAAATAATCTTCAAATAATACAAAAAGTTATCTTTTATTCGCAAAATCATTGCAAAGATACGTTTTTGCCCCAACATACATAGTATTTTTTCACGATGTTGCTTAAAGCTTTTATTGTTGGTAAATCTGAGGCATCGGCAATATCAATTACATTGCGGTTTTTGGTTAGTATATTAATGGTTTCATCGCCCGATACATAACCTTTGTTACTTACATCGCCTTCGGTGATAAAATAACCCAATTCACCTTCATTGATTCCTTTTTCAAGTAAGGAGTGTTTGATATTTTCGATAAATGACAACTCAATTGGGAAATTTGAAATCTTGACTTTGTACAAATTTCGATTAAGTAAATCTTTACAGATTGTCGATAAAATTCTGTCAGAGTGATGCTGCCATGTTTTTATGCAAGCCCAAATATCATAATCATCAATTTCGGTAAATGCCTGTAAATATTTTTCATCATTTTTGAATGCTTCGAGCGAAATGTCTTCTCTCAGAAACAACGAAAATGAAGGCGTAATGAATAAAGTTTCCCCTAATTTTATTAATTCTCTGGCTCGACCGATGATTTGAATAAGCATGGCTTCGGTACAAATCGAGGTTTTGTGCAAATATACCTGCCAATACATTAACCGTCGGGCGTTCAAAAAGTTTTCGACACTCAGCAATCCTTTTTCCTCAACAACTAATTGATTATCAACTACATTGAGCATCTTGATGATTCGGTCAACACCAATTGTGCCCTCAGCCACACCTGTAAAAAAACAATCACGGTTGAGATAATCCATTCGGTCCATATCAAGCTGGCTTGAAATGAGTTGATGAAAAAATTCTCGATGATAAGTGCCATTAAACATTTCGATGGCTAAGTCAAGCTGTCCGCCAAACTCTTGATTGAGTTTTTCCATCAGCAAAGCCGAAATATGTTCGTGATGTACATCATTCAAGATGGTATATTCAAGCACGTGCGAAAACGGACCGTGACCAATATCGTGTAGTAAAATGGCAATCTGGGCAGCCTCAATTTCAACATCAAGTAAATAGTGACCTTTGGTCTGTAATACCTGTAAAGCCTGTCCCATTAGGTGCATTGCTCCTAAAGCATGATGAAAACGAGTGTGCAAAGCTCCTGGATAAACATACTCGGCCATGCCCAATTGCTTAATACGACGTAAACGTTGAAAGAAAGGATGCTCAATTAAATCATAAATTAAATCAGAAGGCACACTAACGAATCCATAGACGGGGTCGTTGAATATTTTACGTTTATTGGTCATGCTACTGGGTGTGCTTTAGCGGATTGCCAAAATTAAAGTTTAATTTTAGTATGTTTATTTGTAACAACACAAAGAAGAAATTTTTAGTTGTGAAGAGGAGAAAATTGGAGATAAAATTTTGTAGTGAAATAAGAATTATCTATTTTTGCACCACAAAATCACTAAAAATGATTTTAGGGCCTATAGCTCATTCGGTTAGAGCAACTGACTCATAATCAGTAGGTGCTTGGTTCGATTCCAAGTGGGCCCACATTTCAAAAGCCTGATATGCAAATGCTTATCAGGCTTTTATTATTATCGGAAATTAATATTTGAAATTAATGGTTTAAACATTGTTTTTGACACTATTATCTTTTCATTGCCTGCTTTACCGAATCCTTTCTGCTCTTTTGTTTATTCTTACATAATGTTGATGGTTCAACTTTTTATTTTTAAGACAAATTACCATATTGAATAGCTGTAAAGTCTAAGCTTAGCTACTTTCTGAGTGGAAACTCTGGTATAGCAAGCAATATATCTTTAGAGATTCACGCCCCCTAAATTCGTAATAAAAGAATTACTCTGTGCTGAGAATTGTTTTTTGTGTTTTTTCTGAATACTAAAAACTACGTCTTTTTATTCTGTAAAGTTTAAATCTCGGCCATATTCTTCTTTAATTTTTGAAATACTCCAAATACCGAGAAAAAAAACTATACAATCGAGCAATAGAATACTATACAAAAAGTCGTTGAATAAAATATTTATGACAGGTATTAACAAAGAAAATAAGAATACCGATGCTCTCCCAACACCAAATACAAGGGTAGTGGCTAATGCTCTTTGGTTTGTACCGAATTGTTCTACAGTAAGTGTTAATAACTCAAACTGGTATGACACAAAAATGCCAAAAAGAAAATTGGTAATCAGGAAAATATGATGAATGATTGGCTTGGCTACTACATAGCTAAATGCAAGAAGAATTAATGAAATGATACAAAATATAATTACTTTTTTTCGACTTCTAATTTTTCGAGCCAATACCCCAAGTAAAATAAAACCAATACCAGCACCCAGCGAAAAAAACATTAGACTTTGTCCAGCGGTAATTTTTAATCCTTTAAAGTAATTTACCCCTATAAAAACCGATGAGGCAGTAATTAAGTAAGTTGGTAAAATACCCAAAATTAGGTAGTATATTTTTCGGTCTTTTAGCAAAGAAAATATGCGAGTTTTTTTGCGTACACTATCGTTTGTTTTGAGAAATATATCAGACTCAAAATTCGAAAAACGAAATAGCATAATAGCAATTCCTAAAATTCCTCCACAGGTATAAAGCGTACGCCAATGATAAGACTTTGCCAAAATACTTAACAAAAACATCCCTATAAAGCCACAAGTAGCAATAAAAATAACAGTGGAGGTTCGTTTTTCTTTGGGGAAAATTTCACAAACAAGTACTAATCCAATACCTAACTCTGAAGCTAACCCTAAACCGACAATAAATCTTAGAAACACAAATAAGTGATAACTATGTACAATGCCACTTAGTAAAGTACCGATTGAATAAGTAAATACTGAAATAAAAAGTATTGCCATTCTGCCTTTTTTATCGGCCATCGACCCAAATATTAGCATCCCAAGAAAGATTCCAATATGTTGAGCAATGAGTATACTACTATTGGCGATTGTCAATTGTTGTTCGTTAAAACCAAATTCGATGAATGGTTCTTTATTGAAAACATAAGTAAGATTAACGCAAAAGACATTGGCAAAATAAGCCAAGCCAGCTGTTAATAGGGTTAGTTGTTGAGGTTTTAACCTCCATTTTTCCAGATTCACAGATACAAATATAGTTTGTTTAGCAAGTATTTTTTATACTGTTTTGTGGGCTATAATTGTTGAAATTTTGTGGGGAAAATTGGTTTTATACTATGAAGAAAAGGAAATATTTTTACAAAAGTAATAAACTATATGAATATACGTAGAATATTTGATTCATAATGTGTTTTTTAGTTGAATCCTCTGAACAATAAAATAAATAGCTAAGCCAATAATAACACCCACACCATCAGCCAGAGCATCGTACCAATCAAAACTACGATGAAATGACACAGGCAACGAACCCTGCCAAAATTCGATAAGAATTCCGTAGAGAATACCGAGAATTAACGTTTTTGAGTAGTTTTTAAAAGCAAATTGCCAGCAAAAAGCCCATCCTGCAAAAACTACAAAATGGGCGGTCTTATCATTAAAGTTTTCATTTTTAGGCAAGTTTTCACTCGGTATTGTGCAGAGTAAAAAAATGATAAGCGTGATAGTAAAGGCTAAATATTTATGTTCAAGAAATCTGATTACCAATTCTTTCAATTTCATTTATGAGTGCGTTTAGGTCTGCTTCGGTTGTGAGCGGATTCATTAATGACACACGAAGATAAACGTTTTCTTTTAAAGTTGTCTGCACTATATAAAAATTCCCTTCTTGTAAAAGCTGTTTTCTAATGGCCGAGTTTAATTCATTTAAATTTGCATTGGAAGGTGTAAGTCTGAAACACACAATATTGCTTTCTGGCTCAATGGCCAATTCAAAGTTTGGTCGAGATTTTACTATTTTAGCAAATTTTTCAGCCAAACCATGCAAATGTTCTACATTTTCGGTAAAAATCTGTACGCCGTGAGCTTTCAAAATTGAATAGATTTTTAGGCTCATCATCAATTTTGTGCATTCAAAAGTTCGTTTGCCAGAGTTGAACCAATCTTTTGAGTGTTGATTTGCCCATAAATATTGTGCTTTTTGCTGAAAAGTCTTGAAGGCATCTTCATCTCGCTTAAAAATCAAAGCGGTAGCCAGGGCAGGTGTCATAAGCATTTTGTGCCAGTCGATTACCACTGAATCGGCTTGTTCAATACCATTTACTTTGTTCTTATATTTTTCGGAGAAAATAACCGCTCCGCCGTGAGCTCCATCGACATGAAACCACAGATGGTGTTTTTGAGCAAAATTGCCTATTTCTACCAAATTATCGTAACTTCCAGTAGAAGTTGAGCAAGCACTTCCCACGATACAAATCACTTTGAAGCCTTTTTCGGTAGCTTCATTGTAGTATTTTTCTAATAAATCGGTGCGAATTTGTAAACGTTCGTTGGTCGGAACTTTTATGATTCCTTCACTGCCCATTCCCATAATTCGGGCGGCACGGTCGATGCAATAATGTGCTTCTTCCGAAACCATAACGGCCAATTTATCTCCATTTCCTTCTTCCCAAACATCGGTTTTTGCGGCACGAGCAGCCAATAGTGCCGTAAGGTTTGCCAATGTCCCACCCGAAGTAAGTAAGCCACTGGCATTATTATCAAAGCCGATTTTTTTTGCCAATAATTCGGATAAGATTCTCTCCAACGGATTCGACACCAAACCCATTTCATATACAGCCATACCATTGTTGAGTAAACCAGAAAGCATACTTGCAATTGCCGTAATGGGTAGCGGAGGCGTAACTTGATGCCCCATGTAGCGTGGATGGTGCAAATGGGTAGATTTTTCGATGGTTTTCCTGAAAAAATCTTCAATATTGCCTGCTCCATGCTCATAATCTGCTTGCCAAAAAGCCAACGATTCGTCGGGTTCTTGATACGGAATCACACTCGTAAACGTCTGATTTTGAGCAGATTCCAAGTAGTCAGCCAATAAATCGACTAAAGTATGGGCATTCTTACGAAATGAATCGGGCGAAAAAGCCTGTTGAAGAGTTGTCATTTTTTAGAAATCAAAATTTAAACCAATGTTCCAATTGAAATCACTTTTAGGTGTCACGATGAGTGGTTTTACGGCTTGCATCGACACCGAAAAAGGCAAGTTTTTATACGACCAAACGGCAATTCCCGAAGCAAAAAGTCCTTTAAATGGAATACTATTATCAATGTAAAATAAATTTGGTTTGAGTGCTAATTTTACCGAATTTGAGATACGTATTTTACTGATATTTGCCGAAAGGCTGTAAAAAAGTCCGTATTTTACAGCATCAATATCAATGCCTTTGGTGTACCAACAAAGTGCCTGAATACTCGAATTTTCGGAGATTTTGTAAGTTGTGGCCGCTTCAAATTCTAAATATTTATTGGCTCGCTGTACTTCAAAGGTCTGTGCGTTTTCGGTTACGCTGGTTCGTTTAAAAAACAACGACCAGTTGATACCCGTACGAAAGGTAAACTTTTTGTGCGGAAACTGCACCCGCAACCAGCTATTCGATACCCAAGGTTTTCCATCAATTCCATAATTGAAAGCAGGAGAAAACGAAAAATTACCTTTTTTTATAAAAAATCCCGTCATTAAGGCAGGTTTTCCGAGTGCAAAAGCAGGCACTGGTGAAATACCATTGTTGGTTAGCTGCACATTCCCCGAAAATTGAATCGGTGATTGTTGGGTTTGAACCGAATCTTTTTTTTCCTCCGAAAAGGCATCAAAAGTAATAAAACAAGTTAGAAAAGTAAATAAAAGTGATTTCATTTGTTTGTTGAGAAAGTGTAATGAAGAATGATTATAGTAGTAGTTTGGCCCAACGTTTTATCATGTACCTATAATTATATTACTACTACTTGTTTTTCTTTTGCAAAACAATTACTTATTTTTGATAACAAAAAATACTTAATTTTGATTATTTGATGCTTAAAATGAATCAGTAATGGATTTTAGAACGATTGAACACTTTTTGAAACTTTCTGAAACGCTGAATTTTAGAAAAGCCGCCGACGAAATATACATAGCTCAACCAGCCCTCAGCCGACAAATAATGGCTTTGGAAGAAGAATTAGGCGTAGTGTTATTTGATAGAAACAAACGAAATGTGGCTCTGACTACTGCTGGTGAGTATTTTAGGGAAGAATGTGAACGTATTTTGGAGGATTTTGAGCGAGTAAAACAGCGGACTTCTCAGATTCATAAAGGTGAGGGTGGTGAGATAAAAATAGCTCATTCGAGTTCGTCAATGCAGTTTTTATTACCCAATATTTTGGCTAAAATTCAAGCTGAAATGCCCTTGATGAAAACAAATTTGAACGAAACAACCAACCTTTATGGCATCAATGCTTTAATAAATCGCACGATTGATGTGGCATTTGGCCCAAATATGATAGTGCCAAAAGAGCTAAACACTCGCACGATTTACGTAGAAAACTTTGTAATAATTTTACCACAGAATCATCATTTGGATGTAACAAACTTTGAGTCGCTGGCACAATTGGCCGATGAAAATTTTATCTTACCCCCACGAAACGAGAGTTCGGGCTATGTAGAAAGCCTTGAGGCGTTGTGCCAATCGTATGGTTTTATTCCGAAAGTGGCATATCAGTCAGGCAATTCAAATACGGTTTTGCGGTTGGTAGAAGCGGGTTTAGGAATTTCGATTGAGCCAAAGTCGGCATTGAGCGGGCAAAACATGAATGTGAAGTTTATAGAGTTAAACAATATTTCTTTGAAAGCTTCTATGTTGATGCTTTGGCTGCGTGGCAGAGAGAAAGAACTAAAACCCTTCTTTGAGATTGTGGATAAGGTAGCTGCTGATTTTTGATATTTGACAACTTTGGGCTTGCATGTCGATTATCCAAAGTTGTCAAATTTTTTTGAAGAAATGTTAATATTTCTTCAAAGCCTTCAAGAGTATCTCATTTTCTTTTTTTGTACCAATCGAAATACGGATGCAGTTTTCGCATAAAAGTACGTTTGAACGCAAACGAGTAATGATTTTCTGCTCAATTAAATAATGAAAGACGGCATTTGCATCAGTAAATTTTACTAAAAGCTGATTAGAGTCTGATGGATAAATGTGCTGTACAATACTTAATTCTGATAATTTTTTGTGTAAATGCTCACGCTCTTTTAAAATCTGTTTTACGTATTTATCCTTTTTCTCCTCTTTTCCCAGAGCTGCATAGAGTAGTTTCTGAGTAACACCATTTAAGTTGTAAGGGTACTTAATTTTATTCAATATCTTGATAATTTCTTCCGATGCAAAGCCCATTCCCAAACGTAGTGCCGCTAATCCCCACGCTTTCGAGAATGTCTGCATTACTACCAAATTTGGGTATTTATCTAACAGCTGCGTGAAAGACTCTTCAGTGGCAAAATCAATGTAGGCTTCATCAACGACCACTAAACCTGTAGTGAAATTATCTAAAATGTGTAAAATTGATGCTCGTTCAATGATATTACCCGAGGGATTATTGGGCGAACAAATCCAGATAATTTTTGTGTTGGCATCGGCGGTTTCAAGTACTTTTTTCGTATCTACTTGAAAATCAGTAGTAAGCGGAACTTGTTTTACGGCAACATTCTGAACATCGGCACAAACCTTATACATACCATAGGTTGGCGGAAGTATCAGAATATTATCTTGTTTTGGCTCACAGGCAGCACGAATAATGAGGTCGATGGCTTCATCTGAGCCATTCCCTAAGAAAATTTGACTTGGTCGTACTTTTTTTATCTTGGCCAGTTTTTCTTTCACAACTGACTGATAAGGGTCGGGATAACGATTATATTTTCCTGAAATTACTGAACCAAATGGGTTTTCGTTAGCATCAAGAAATGTACCTTCCGAACCCGAGTATTCATCACGAGCCGAAGAATAGGGGGTAAGCGAAAGAATATGTGGACGAATGACGTTGTTTAATGAAAACATGAATAGAATGACAATTTTAGAATGACGAATGACGAATATAGAAAAAGTATATTCTCTCGAACATTACTCTGTTTTTGAATACAAAATGTTTATTTAATAGTTAAAGTGTTGATAGGTAGGGTTTTATGGGGTTTGTAATTCGTGACTCTTAATTCGTAATTACATTATTTTGCAAACCTGACCAATCTTATTCTAACTTTGTTACAAAATTTCAAAAGAATCTTATGTTATCCAAAGAAAATATTGCCGAATACTTCAAGACCCTCCAAGATACTATTTGCCAAGCTCTCGAAACAACCGACGGTAAGGGCAAATTTCAAGAAGATAATTGGCAGCATCATAGTGGCGGTGGTGGCCGCACTCGTGTAATTGCCAATGGCAATATTATTGAGAAAGGAGGAGTGAATTTTTCGGCTGTGCAAGGCGAAACTTCTGAGGCGTTGCAGAAACAACTAAAACTTAGCGAAAAGGCAGATTATTTTGCTACTGGAGTCAGTATCGTACAGCACCCTGTAAGCCCGATGGTACCGATTATTCACATGAATGTGCGTTACTTCGAGATGTCGAATGGTATTTCGTGGTTTGGTGGTGGTATTGACCTCACGCCACATTACGTAGTTGATGAAGATGCTCGTTGGTTTCATGAGCAATTAAAAAATGCGTGTGATAAGCACGATGCCGATGCCTACAAAAAGTATAAAGAATGGGCCGATAATTATTTTTATATTCCGCACCGTCAAGAAACTCGTGGAGTAGGAGGGATATTTTTTGACTATTTAAAGCCACAAAATACCACAGAAAAAGAAAAGACTTTTGATTTTGTAAAATCAGTAGGAGAATCTTTTGCTCCGATTTACACGCATTTAATGGCTAAAAATGCTCAGATGCCGTATGGAGAAGAGGAGAAAACGTGGCAAATGTTGCGTCGTGGACGTTATGTAGAGTTTAATTTAGCTTGGGATAGAGGAACAAAATTTGGTCTTGAAACCAATGGTCGCACCGAGTCTATTCTGATGAGTTTGCCACCCGTTGCCAACTGGGTGTATGATTACAAACCCCAAGCAAATAGCCCCGAAGAGCGTACATTGAGTTTATTGAAAAAAGGAATTGATTGGATATAGATGATGTTGAATTGTGAATGATTAATGGTGAATATTAAAAATGCCCTCTGAAAACTTTTTCAGAGGGCATTTTTAATTATCCTGTTGAACGGTGGACTTGTGGACTGTTGACCGTGGACTGAATACTATTTCACAGCCTGATAAACTCTCACATAGTCAACTTCCATTCGTTGTGGAAAAATGCTATCATCGATGCCTTTTTGGCCGCCCCAACCTCCGCCAATGGCTATATTCAATAAAATATGAAACTTTTTATCGAAAGGCCATTCTTTCCAATCATTGCTTGGTTTATTGAAGGTAAAGTAGGGTTTACCATCAAGTTCAATCGTGATTTTGTCGGGTAGCCATTCGCAGGCATACACATGAAAATTATCTGATACATCACTTTCAGCCACTACATTATTACCTTTATTCGTACCAATCGAGTGATTGAACGCCTTGGTGTGAATGTTTCCATGAACACGGTTTTGGTCGAAACCTACGTGTTCGATGATGTCGATTTCGCCATTATCTGGCCAGTAGCTTGCTCCGTAGGTCTGTTCGGTGGCCAACATCCAAGCGGCAGGCCAAGTGCCACGTCCTTTCGGTAATTTTGCTTTTATTTCAATTCTGCCGTACAAAAAATCGCCTTTCCCTTTGCTTACCAAACGTGCCGAAGTGTATTCGTTGTTTTCGTATTTTTCTTTAAGTGCTTCAATGATTAATTTCCCGTCTTCTACACGAGCGTTTTTTAAGTCTTTTGTATAGTATTGTTTTTCTTGGTTTCCCCAGCCATTTCCGCCAATATCATAACCCCATTTTTTTGAATCGGGCAAGCCTTTATAATCAAATTCATCGGCCCAAACAGGAGCAGATTTGTCGATTTTGTATTCAGTTACAGTTACTGGTGTTTCTGGAATAATGGAGGTGTCTTCGTTTAGTTTTTTCTGACAAGCCACATAAAGTAGCAAAACTGCCGTAGAAGTAAAGGTTAGAATCTGTTTTTGCATGAGTTTGATTTGAACGTTGAATAAATGTCTAAATTACGAAAAAACTATCATTTTTTAGATTCTTTTAAAAGTGTATCAATCATAAACGAAACTTCTTCTACGATTTCCTCTACATTATCTGACGAACCTTTTCTTTTAAAACGAATATTACCTTCGGTATCAATTACAAATTTTGTAGGAATGGCTTCTACTTTATAAGACGCAACAATTTTATTATCAATATCCACTGGTACTGTAAAATCAGTATATTTTTTGTCGGCAATTAGTTTTTTTACTTTTGGTAAATAATCGTCGCCTTGCTCCCAAGTATTGATAAACAAAAACTTAACATTAGGGTTATTTTTGTATTTTTCTTGTGCTTTTTTCATTCCTGGGAATGACCTAATGCAAGGCCCACACCACGTTGCCCAAAAGTCGAGAATTACTACTTTTCCACGCAAATCGGTTAAACTAACAGTTTTGCCAGAAATGTCTTTTAATTCGAACTTAGGGGCTGCTTCTGAAATTATTTGAGATAAAATAGCTGCTTTATTTTTTTCTTTGATTTCATTTTCAAGTGATGCAATATATTTTTCAACACCAGTTTTGCCATTTTCCTTAATATATAGGTTTTTGATAGCGTTTCGTATTTTATCGGTTGATTTTCCCGCACGTATAAAGGCTTCTCCTTTATTTTTCGCTTCGTTGGCTTGTCCGAGTTTTATTGCTAATAATACATAGCTTTCATTTACTTTGCTGCTCCATTCTTCAGGTGTATTGCCGAGTGCCAATGCGTAGTTTTCAAGGGCTTCTTTTAAGCGTCCTTGTTTTTCGAGAATATTGGCGTAGGTATCTCTAAAAATTAGGTTGTAGGGTCTGCTGGTTGTTGGTAATTTCCTTTTTTCTGATTCGTAAGTTTCGATTGATTTGCGTGAAAATGCTTCGGCGGTTTTTAAATCTAAGTTTTTTTCTGCCATTTTTGAAGCCACACTATTATAAAATGTATAACTCAGTTTTGCTTCATATTTACGAACCAATTGTTTCAACTTAGAAGTATCTTTTCTATCAACATAAATATTGGCAATAAAAACGGCAGACGATGAAAGTGAAACGGAATTTGGGAAGTCTTTTTCAAAACTTTCAAACAAAGCCAACTTTTTATCAGCGTCATTTTCGTCAATTATCTGACGAGAACGCTCTTGTTGTGCCCAAAAACCTTTTGGTTCTCTCTCGATTAATAACTTATGATATTTTTCGGCTTTTTTGCTGCCAATCATCGAATAAAGCGTCCAAATTTGCGTTAACTCACCTGCTTTTAAATCAGTATTATCACCATATTTGGAAGTTAATTCCGCCTCAATAGTTTCTTTATAGCCTTCCTTTTTGCTAAGTCCGAGCAGTGACAAATACATTAAAAAAATATTTTGTTTTAGTTCGGGGTGTCTTGCAAACTCTTGTTCCATCAGAATTACCTGATTTGTTACATCTTTCGAAAACTTGAATAACGGATGCGTATTCGCAAAACCATAGTTAATAGATAAACCCAAATACGCACCTTTTACAGGGTTTTGGAGAGAATCATGTACTAAAAGTATATATCCTTTATCTTTATTCGTGTCAAATATTTTATCGGTAGAATCTCGAAAAGCCATTAATACACCAACTGTTTCTTTGGCATTGAAACTTATTTCTCCTCGCCATTCTTGTCCAATTTTTTGTGGAGTAATGCTTTTTGGTGGGGTAAATATAAATTTTTCGTTGAAGAAGAAAGCACTTGCACGAATGGCCGAATGAGCAGCTAAAGGGCTTTGCGAAGGATTATACGTAAAACTTACAATTTCACCGAACTTCGGTTTATCGTTAGAAAAACTTACTTGGGCATTTGCTAATGTTGGTAATAAAAGTGTGACGAAAAAGATTTTAAATAGCTTTTTCATAGAAATAATAGGGGGTTTTAGGTGGATAAAGTTTTATGAAACCTTGTTAATTTTATCTTTTCGAAGAATCTCGAATGATAAGTTTTGCTGTAAGTATCTTACTATCAAGTATATTATTATTAAGCTGTCCCAAAAGAAGCTCGGAAGCCTCTAAGCCAATCTGACGGCTCTGACGTTGTACTGAACTAAGCGGCGGCCAGAAATACTGTGCAATCGGAGAGTCATCGAAACCCACAAGGGCAATTTCTTGCGGAATCTTGATATTTTGCTCTCTAATAACCGACATCGCACCGATACAAACGTGGTCATTTACGCCAAAAATAGCATCAGGTCTTTCGGGTAAATTAAGTAGATATTTAGTGGGTTCGATGGCACTTTCTACCTCAAAATTAGTTGTACAAATCAAGGTTTCATCAATCGGTAGGTTGTGTTTTAATAGACAATCTCGGTAGCCATTAAATCTATATTCTGAAACTGTCAAGCCTTTTGGGCCACGCAAATGAGCAATTCGGCGGCAACCGATTTCTATCAAATGCTGAGTTGCCATAAAGGCACCGTCGTAGTCATCAACGATTACGCCATTGGCCAGAGCGGCATCGTATTTTCGGTCAATATAAACCAACGGAATATCACGTCTGACTACCTTCTCTATATGCTCATAATGCCCACCATCATAGGTTTCTTGCGAAATTGACAGAAAAATTCCATCAACTCGATTGGCCAATAGGCGTTCGATGTATTGCTTTTCGAGTTCGTAGCTTTCGTTGGTTACACAAATATTAAGCAGATAGCCGAGCGGCTGAAACGTAGATTGTAGTCCTTCGAGCATGGCCGACTCGTGGAAGTGATTGATATTGGGCAAAATAACCCCCAAGGTTTTTGACGATTTATTGAGCAAACTCAACGAAATGATGTTTCGCTGATACCCCATTTTTTCGGCATATTCTTGAATCGTCTTGCGGGTTTCTTCATTAATCACAGGGTTATCGTTCAATGCCCTTGAAACCGTCGAAGGCGAGCATTTAAACTTTCGTGCAATGTCTTTAATCGTGATTATTTGAGAATTATCTTTCACAGCTACCAAAATACTTGTTAATCGTATTCGCAAAGGTAAATTTTTGAATTAAATTTTTACGTTTTTTTAAGAAAAATTGAATAAATGTCTCCAATTCATTTTAAATATCTTTAATTTTGTTTGCATATAAATCATTGATTTTTAGCCCACTAACCAATGCTGAAGCACAGAAAAATACTTATGATGTTGCTGAGCGTTTGGGCTTATGCTTGTGTTGAACCTTTTGACACACTCTCTGAAAACCCACTCGATAAATTAGTGGTTGATGCGACTATTACCGATGAAGACATTCCGCAAAAAATACGTATTCATAAATCGGTTGCCAAAGGTGAGATTGCTTTTCGAGAACCAATAGCTAATCTGAAAGTAGATATATTGGTCAATCGAAAAGAAGTGATTTCGTTGACCCATCAAGGAGAAGGAGTCTATGCCTTACCCGAAAACTTTAGGGCAAAAAGTGGAGAATCTTATCAGTTAATCTTTCAGAAACCTAACGGTACAAACTATGAATCAACCGAACAGATAATGCCAAAAGGAGTGAAAGTTGGCCGACTTTATGACACGTTTGTGACAGAAGGTATTAATACTGGTACGAAGAAGATTCCTGCCAATAATCTATATGTCGATTTTCAAGACCCTGCCAACGAGCAGAATTATTATACATGGTCGTGGACACTCTGGGAACGCCAATTTATATGTCACACAGAATTTTCGGTTGATTATTATTGTCGGCAAAATTGTTGGGAAATTTTACGTAATGACACTTGGAATATTTTTAGCGATATCTATTCCAATGGAAAAACTGTCTATAATAAATTGGTAGCTCAAATTCCTTATTATCAGTACGGTGGAGCATTGGTCGAAATCAAACAATTAGCTATTTCAGCCGAAGCATACAGATTTTTAAAAACACTTTCTGAGCAAACCGAACGCACAGGCACACTGGTTGACACGCCACCTGCGGCCATTGTAGGAAACGTAAGGAATCTTACTAATCCAGCTGAGCCAGTTGTTGGTTTTTTTATGGTAGGGAGTGTCAGTACTATCAATTATTGGTTGAGTCG
>JACCDQ011979719.1_pt1 | contig 18731 bp, 9 predicted proteins | sample 7446031 | NCBI WGS metagenome assembly JACCDQ01 (sample SAMN15323442, study PRJNA562643) | freshwater metagenome | isolation source: river surface water | place: USA:Blue River Watershed | collected 2017-08-17
CGATAGAGCGGGTCAACGATGTCATACACCTCATAGCCATAGCTCGATAGGTATTCCACAACGCGATTGAATCGTGGGCTTTCATCTGCAATAGAAGCTTCAATCACTACGACGCAGTCATTGCGCAGAATTGACTTTGCGCCCTGAAGCACTTTGACTTCAATGCCGTCCACATCAATTTTTAAAAGAACCGGGCCTTCGATATGAATGTCTTCGTAAATAGAGTCAACGGTTTTAACTTCGATTTCACGAGATTCGTCGCCCATTTTTGTGTCAATGGATGAATATTGGCGAGAGGGTGTCACGCTCAATGAGGTGGTGCCGTTGACATTGCTGACAGCGCAATTGACTACCGTCGCGGATTTCAATTGCCCAGCAATGTCATTCAAGATTGGCAAACATTCAGCCACTGGTTCAATGAAAACATGGTGAGCATCAGGATAGGCGTTGTAAAGCTCTGGTGTACCCACCTGCGCGCCAACGTCGAACACAACGGTTGGGTTAAATCCGGATCGTTTCAAATTGAACAGCGCATTCAATTTGCTAGAGCGTTGACGAATGAAGTGTGAGGTGCAAATGGCGCGCAACTCATTGGCAATTTTTTCATCCAATGGGTTCTCTAAATGTTCTGGTATCAATGGATATGCAGCATGAAGACCTGATTCTGCAAGTGCATTGAGGAAGTTTGAAAAGATTGGATTCATCATTCGCTTTGGTTCAATAGTTGTTTGGATGTTTCTAGAGCGGCAGCTACAACTTGATCCATGTTGTAGTAACGGTATTGAGCCAGTCGGCCCACAAAGGTGACGTGGCTCGTGTTATCAGCCATTTCCTGGTACTTTTTAAACAAGGCTTCGTTTTCAGGACGAGGAATTGGGTAATAAGGATCGCCTTCGGAGGTCGGGTACTCCTTGACAATGGACGTACTGTCATGCTGCTGCATCGTGAGGTGTTTGAACTCGGTGATGCGTGTGTAGTCTTGATCTACAGGGAAATTCACTGTACCCACCGCTTGGTATTTATCCACACCGGCAAGGTGTGTGTGTTCAAACCTCAGGCTGCGATATGGCAACTTGCCGTGACAGTGTTCAAAGTAACTGTCAATGGGCCCTGTGTAAATCAAGTGTTTGAATTGCGCTTGTTTTTTTACATTTTCAAAATCTGCATCCAACTGCAGGGTGATGTTTGGGTTGTTCAGTAAACACTCAAACATCCTTGTGTAACCTTGCGCAGGCATGAATTGATAGGTGTCAGTGAAATACCGGTCATCATCATTGGTGCGAGTTGGTATACGCGCTGCGACGCCTGCCGATAGTTCTGAAAGATCGAGTCCCCATTGCTTTTGCGAATAGCCACGGAAAAATTTGTCGCATAAGTCATGACCAATACTGCCGAGGACGACGTCTTCACTGGTCTTATTTGTCAAGCCATGTACACGAACCTTTTCAAAATATTCCTTTGCTTGCTCTTCGGTGAGATCAAGTTTGTATAGCTTGTTTAGCGTCGTTCGATTGATGGGGATGGGAAATAGCTCCCCATGTAAGTTAGCAAGCACGCGATGTTCATAAAACTTCCAATCCGTGAATTGCGACAGGTAAGCAAATACTTTTTTTGAATTGGTGTGAAAAATGTGAGGGCCATAAGGATGAATTAAGACGCCATGTTCATCCAGTTGGTCATAGGCATTCCCACCAATGTGTGCGCGTTTGTCAATCAGCAATACTTTTTTGCCAGCTGCCGCAAGTTGTTCGGCGCAGACGCTGCCCGAAAAACCTGCGCCAACGATGAGGTAGTCGTAAGCCATAAATCTCTCGTTTCTATCGGTTGCCAGTGATGGCATGCATCAACGTTGCCACTTCACGCTGGAATATCAATTCTTCTCTGTGCACACGGTCAATCGCAGGTTGCATCAACGTTAGATAAAACGGATAGTGATCCAACACACGCTTCGCAGCGCCTGCCACCATGTCGATGTCGTTGACATCAAAAACGAACTCGCTGGGTAAGTCAAAGTCAACGCCGTGACCTGCCCCTGATGCTGTAACAAACACGCAAGCACCGCGTAGTAAAGCTTCACGCGGCATGCGATCTTTGCCAGGAAAATTGGCAAGATCGATATAGAGCTTGCTGCTTTCAAGTGATTCGTAAACTTGTGCGCGTGTCATATTGCGCAGCAAGTGCACGTCGCACCCGCATGCCTCTTGAATATCTTTTGCTAGTTTGTCCACATCAAAAATGACTTTGCCACCAGCGTTAATAGAAACCGAATGCTTACGTGGCGCAGGTGTGCTTGCTTCCAACTTTGGTGTGTGATCAGACAGTGCGTAACTCTGGTGCAAATGAATGGCATCTAAAAAGTTTTTGGCGTAGTTTGACTGATAACCGTGAAAACAGTTCTTTTTGCGTAAATAGTTCAAGTTGACTTGGCCGTTAGCCAAATAACCAAATGCGTTGTCTACGCTCAGCCACCAAACTAGATGTTTGCAGAAGTCAAAGTACTTCACCAGTTCGATATAGACCTCTGGAATCACAAAGCACATGTCTTTAGATAGTTGGATGCGTGCCTCCGTGACTGTTTTGTATGCTTTGTACTCGTCTATGTCAGAGGGGCGATGTCCGATATCTAAGATTGTTTCGCTAGAGAGTTGACCTCGGCTGTAAAGATCTTTAATACCATCAATGTCGCTGGGTAACACATACCAAATAATGGCATCGTGGCCTTGTTGTAAGAGGGCGTCGGAAAGTTGATGAAGCGCTTCTGGGCCACCTGTGCGAGAACCTAAAGGGATGAGGATGACAATTTTCATGGGGTTTATCTCAAGTGGTTTGCATCATCAAGTGGGGCGATGCATTTCAAAATATGATCAATGGCATTGATGTAAGTAAAGCTTGATTTGAATTCTTCGTGAATGGCCATCTTCAAATCAAAATAGCGCACATTGTTCGCTGTGTCGCTGTAGTAGGCAATTTTTTCGTTCATTTCTTCGGGTGTTTCGAAGCTAATTGCGTCGGCGAATGAACAAATATCAAATAAATCTTTGCGCCTATCAGTCAAAACAAATCCACCTGAAAGCACGACATCAAAAATGCGGTTGTTCACTGCTGTGTCAAACTGTAGAGAACTAATGTTCAAGTTGATACGTGAGGATTGATAGATCCCGCAAGCATCCTGATAGTTCTGAGTAGCAGGTTGATAGTGAACGTTGCTTTGTTGAAGAACGAGCAAGGGGTTATCGATTCGTCCATAGGACAAGTCCCCACCAAAAATATCGACTCGATGATTTTTGATAGTGGAAATTAATTGTCCGCGCATCGGCGAAGAAAATTTATTTAAACCAGCCACCAGAAATTGTTGGGTGGCTAATAGATTCTTATCTGCATCAGGTCCAAGTGAGGCCAAGACGTACGGGTCTTGAACAAGGGTTTGAATATCAGGCTGGACTGCATACGAGCTCTGGCCGAATCTGTTCCACGCCATCACTTGTAGGTGGTTACCACCTGGTACGCTGTCAGCAGGATAGAGGTTTAGGCTGGACATTAAATGTCCAATGAATGTCACGCCCCATTGCGACTGAGTCACGATAGGAGCGGCTGTGAACTCACTGGCGTGATTGATCTTGACTGCATTTGTTATGCCTGCAGCTTTCAGTAAATCAATATTCGACTCTTCCAAGCAGAAGTGGTAGCTCCGCTGACTGATATTGGTTAATGCCTGAAGCTTGTTCGCGATATAGCTGATGCTATGAAAAGCACTGAATAAGTTGTCGTGATGAATGAAAATAATTTTTGCTTGTAATTTTTCAAACAAAAACGAGTCATCAAATTCTGATTTCTTTTGAACGACGTTTAGCTCGTTTGTTGAGATGTAGTAATCAATCTCAATGCCATTGATCGTGTTCACAAAATCTGTGTCATTGAATCCACTTGCATCGATGAAATGAACGATATGCCCAAACTCCATCAAGGTTTTTGCAAATGCAGTCGCAATCCGGTTGTAGATTGGGACAGAGGAGGATTCAATGATGAACTTCATAGCTTTGCCAAAAGTTCTTTAACGGCTTCCGCCTGTGCACCAGGTGTTGGCGGCCAAACTTTCTCATCCATCCGCATCTGCAACTGCCCCTTGTAATGTGTCCGAACAGGTTCATCCGTCGCCATCTGCAAAGCCTTGTCGTGATATTCCTGATAGCTGTAGCAAGCCAACTCAGGCATGCCCACGTCATGCAACAAACTAGCGGCCACGCGTGAGGCAAAGCTGCCACCGCACAGGCTGACCACAGGCAGTCCTGCGCGCAGCGCATCGCCAGCGGTGGTGTGGCCGTTGTAGGGGAAGGTGTCAATGAACACATCGGCCAAGCGATAGCGGGCCAGGTGGTCTTCCACGCGCGGCAAGCGCGAGGCAAAGATGATGCGCTCGGGGTCCACGCCGTGGTCGCGGGCGCTTTGGGTCAGGTTGGTGTGCGCGCCTTCGTTGAGCTTCATCAACCACAGCACGCTGCCCGGTACTTCTTTGAGCAAGTCCATCCACACTTTGAAGAGTGGCGGGTTGATTTTGTAGTCGTGGTTAAAGCTGCAAAACACCACACCTTCTTCGGGCAAGCCAAAGTCAGAGCGTTTGGGTGTTTCGGGCGATGGCACGACCGAGTCATCGCGCGGCAGGTAGCAGTGTGGCAACTTCAAAATCTTCTCGCCGTAGTGCTGCTCTAGCTCGTCGGGGATGATGCGTGGGTCTGAAATGAGGTAGTCGATGTAGGGCAAACCCAAGGTGCCAGGAAAGCCCAAGTACGTCACTTGCGCAGGGGCAGGGCGGTGCGCCAAGATGTCTAGGCGTGTGCCTTCGGTGTGGCCCGACAGGTCGATGAGTACATCGATTTCCATGGCTCGCATGAGCTTGGCCACATCGAGGCTGGTCATGCCGTGGCAGTCGATGTAATGGTCAAAGGCGCAGCGGTAGCGTTTCCACAAGTCACTGTTGTCGCTCACGCCGGTGAAGAAACCCGTCAGTTCAAACTGCGATTTGTCGAATTGCTCGATCAAGCCAATTAGCAAATAGCCCACAGGGTGCACGCGGAAGTCGGCAGACATAAAGCCCACGCGTTTTTTGCGGTGCTGGTAGGTCTCGCCTTTCCACAACGGGTTGGGCGAGGCTTGGTATTTGTCGGCGGCATACAGCTCGGCACATTTGCGAATGATGGCTGCATCGTCGGTGATGGCCATGATGGTCAAGGGGCCGCAGGTGAGCTTGCCATCTTCAATGCCCGCAATGATGCGAGCCTTCGAGGCTTCAAAGTCGGTCCAGTCGCAGTTGCTCAAGCGCGCGCCCATGAGGTGGCCTTCACCATAGGCGTAGTCAGGCGCCACTTGCAAGGCGTGTGCAAAAGCACGTGTGGCCAATGTGTATTGCTTGTACTGGCCCAGCAGTTGGCCTTGGCCTTCCAAGGCGCGCACATGGTCTGGGTTGATGTCTGTGGCGGCCGTCAGGCACAGCAGTGCGTCGTGGTGACGGTTCATGGCTTGCAACAGGGCGGCTTTGTTGGTGTAGGCCTCCATGTAGTGCGGGTCAGCCGCAATGGCTTGGTCATACACCGCCAATGCGTCTTCGGCCAAGCCCAGGTCGTGCAGGGTTTTGGCTTTGGCAAAGTGACCCAGTGGCAAATGGGGGGACGATTCACAGGCTTGGCTGAAAAATGCCAATGCGCCGGGTGAATCCATTTGCGCAGAGCGTGCCACTCCTAATGAGTAAAGCGTTAAAAAATTGTTGGCATCTAAAGCCAAGGCTTGGCGCAGCAGTTGTTCGGCTTGCGCATGTTGGCCAGCACCTTGCAGGGCGATGGCTTGTGTGTTGAAGGTCACCACTTGCGGATGGCTGGGGCTCGCATTGCCACCGTCGTTGCTGGCGTGTGCCAAGCGCACGGTGTCGAGGTGGGCTTGTGCGCCGGGCAGTGTGGGCTCGACCTTCAAAGCTTTTTGCACCGCTTTGAGTGATTCATCCATGCGACCCAAGTTAAACAGGATGACCGAATAGGCCAAATGCGCTTGTGCAAATTTGGGCGAGCTGGCTACTACTTTTTCGATGTGTGCCAAGGCCTCGGTAAAGTTGCCTTGCGTAGAGGCAATGGCGCTGAGTGAATACAGCGCCACGGCATTGTTGGCATCCAGCTTCAAGGCTTGTGCAAACAAAGCTTTGGCTTCGTCGTTCTCACCCGCGTGCTGATGCGCAATGGCTTTGTCCAGCAGGGCTTGCAGTGCGTTGCGGTTGGTGCGTGCATTCATGTCTCAGATGTCCTTGTTCACAGCCACTCAAGCGGCACGTTTTGTCCGGCAGAGGCCAGCAGCTGTTGGCGACGCAAGCGCACGTTTTGGCTGGGCGCTGGCCACTTTTTGTAGATGGATAAATAGTCCGACACGGTATGCAAACCATTCGCTGTGTTGGATGAACCGCGTCGTTGATGGGGGTTGACGTAGTCTTTGTAGACCACGGCGCCCACGATGTTGGCGTGAGTAAAGGGGGTATCGCTGGCGACGTTGAGCAAGAAATCCCAATCGTCCAAGCTGCTCAAGTGAGGGTCTTGTTGGCGGCCATGCACGGCTTCACGCGGGAAGATGGCGCTGTGGTTTTGGATGAAGTTCTTCACGTACAACGCTTCCACATCCATCTCGGCCACGCTGTATTCGTTGGTTTGCAAGGGCTTGATTTCTGGCGCTTGTCGGTTTTCTTGCACCACGCGGTAGTTGGTGTAAATCACGCGGCCTGGATGGGCGAGGGTGGCTTGGTGTGCTTTGTCTAAATAGTCAGGTAAAAACGCATCGTCGTCGTCTAGAAAGATGACATAACGGCCACGTGCATGAGCCAAACCTTGGTTTCGGCTGAGGGCCGGGCCAGCTTTGCCAGTGCGTTTGATGAAGGTGTCTTGTTCTTGCAAACCCGCGGCCACCACCTGCAGGGTGGGGGCATCCAGTGTGTCGGCCACCACGATCATTTCGTGGTCAGTGAAGCCGTTGGCACGCACAGACGCCAGCGCACGGGCCAACAACGTGGGGCGCTGGTGCGTGGTGATGATGATGCTGAAGTAAGGCGTAGCCATGTGGCGGTTTTTTGACAAGTTGTAACTTTGGTGGGGTCAATAAGCAAAACCCAAGCCAACTTGATAAACGAGGCTCAGGTGTCAAGCAAAGCGGCAATTTAAGCTGGCATAAAAATCGCTTAAGTCTTTGCAACCTTATTGCACAACCAGGAGTTTTCAAATGACCCTTATCCAAGAATTGATGAACCAAAGCGCAACCGGCAGCTTGCTGCAAGGCGGCAACATCAAGCGTTTCAGCCCTTTGGAAATCCGCGAAACCATCCAAACACTGGTGGCGACCGAACAAATTGACACCGCTTACGCCTTGGGCGAAGCCGGTTTGGCGATCTACCCCGCCAGCGAAGACATGTTGGCGATCTGCGGTCTGTTGGCCGTGATGCGCCAAGACTGGCCAGCTGCCGTTGAGTTGCTGCAAGAGCTGGTCGAAGCTCAAGGCCAAAACATTCAACCCTTCACCTATGTGATGTTGGTGCGCGCCCTGCGTTGCAACCTCGACCCAGCCGGTGCTTTGAAAATGGCGAACCAAGGTCTGCACTACTACCCAGGTCAGTTGGAGTTGGAAGCCGAGCGCTTGGCACTCGACATCTACTCTGACGCTGTGACTAGCTCAGCACACACACACTAAGCGGCAAGTTTGCCGCTCTCGGGCGGCAATGCTTTGCCACTGATGTGCAAAATACATTGCCATGCAAGTGGAAGACATAAGCCAACTTGGGCTTGACCAAGTCATTCAACTGGCTGAACAAATTCAAAAGGCAGGGCGCACCGCTGACGCGATTGCGCTCTACACCCTTTGGACGCAGAACAGCCCGTCGACCGACCGTCACATCGGTTTGTTCAACCAAGGTGTCATGCAGCTCAACACGGGCGACATCGATGGGGCTGAACATGCTTACCGCTTGAGTTTGGACTTGTATCCGGGCTTTGCCCAGGCACGTATCAATCTTGGACTTTTGCTAGAACGCAAAGGCCAGTTTGACGAGGCCATGCTGCAGTGGAGCCAAGTGGCTGCTTCTGGCTATTTGCAAGGTGCAGCCAATGTCGAGCTGCAAACCTTGGCACTCAACCACATTGGTCGTTTGCAAGAGCAGCTCAAACACTACGACTTGGCTGAGCACGCGCTCACGCAAAGTTTGCAACTCAACCCGCGCCAGTCCGATGCCCTGCAACACTGGGTGCATTTGCGCAGCAAACAATGCAAATGGCCTGCAATGCAAGCCATGCCAGGCGTTTCGGTGAATGCCATGCTCACGGGCACATCGCCTTTGGCCATGTTGGCCTTGCACGACGACCCCGCTTTGCAGCTCATGGCGGCGCAGTCGTTTGTGCAACGCAAGTTCAATTTACCCACACACCGCTTGTGTGTGAACGCACCCTACAAACACGAGCGCATTCGCATTGGCTATTTGTCGGGCGACTTGTGCACGCATGCCGTGGGCCTGTTGATGGCCGATTTGCTAGAGGCGCATGATCGCAGCCAATTTGAAATTTACGCTTTCGACTACAGCATCGAAGACGGCAGCGAATACCGCCAACGCCTAAAAAATGCGTTTGACCATGTGGTCGATATCCGCGCGTTAGATGACCATCAAGCAGCGGCAGAAATTGCCCATGCCGAAATTGATGTGTTGCTCGACTTGCACGGCCTCAGCTCTGGTGCACGCCCTGGCATTTTGTCTATGCAGCCTGCGCCTTTGCAAGGGACCTACCTTGGGTTCATTGGCACCACCGCTTTGCCATGGGTGCAGTTTGTGGTGACCGACCGCTTTGCGTTGCCCGAGGCTTTGACGCCCTATTTTTCTGAAAAACCGTTGTACGTGGACGGTAGTTTTTTACCGCTCAACCACACGCCCACGCCACCGTGCAGCCAAAGCCGTACCGAGCTGGGCTTGCCCGAAGACGCCTTTGTGATGGCGTGCTTCAACAACGTGTACAAATTCAACACTGAGATGTTTGCCACCTGGATGAACATCTTGAAACGCGTGGATGACGCCGTGCTGTGGCTGCTGGACGACAACGCCAGCGCCACCCGTGAGTTGAAAAAACAAATCGCGTACCACGGTGTGCCGCTGGACCGCGTGGTGTTTGCCAAGCGCACATCTCACCCTGAATACCGCGCACGCATGCAATTGGCCGATGTGTTTTTAGACACCACGCCTTACAACTCAGGCTCGACTGCCCGTGATGTGCTGGACTGTGGTTTGCCCATGGTCACGCTCAGTGGTAGCACGTTTGTGTCGCGCATGGCCGGTAGTTTGTTGCATTCAATTGGTTTGGATGAACTCATCACCGACAACCATGCCGACTATGAAAACTTGGTGGTGGATTTGGCGACCGACCGCGCCCGTTTGGCGTCATATCGCCATCACCTGATTCAAGGCCACAAGCTCAGAGAAGCCGCCCCCGCTAAGCTGGTGCTTAGCCTAGAAACCCAGCTGAAGCAAATGGTTCAAGCCCTGTAAAAACAAGGCGTTTGAGCCCTTTGGGGGCTTAAGTATTGGCGTTTGCGACCGATTCAAGAAGATCATTCTTCTTGATCGCAGCGCACGTGTCACTCTTGGTTTCCTCTGTTTCTAGCTTGTCTGCCGTGGGCGGCATGGCTTCGCCGACAGCGGGTGCATTGACGGTCACACAAGCCATGGCTGATCTCGCGGCCAAGCGCCTCACCCAGGCAGTGGTGGTGGAAGACAGCCAAGCCAACTTGCAAGCCAATTTGGCGAACCTTCAAAAACTGACAGCTGCCGGAAAACTCAGTGCGTTGAGCTTCACCGATAGCGATACCAGTTTGCAGTTCACTGCGGCACAAATCAACACAAGCAGCGCGTTGTTGACGAAAGTCATGGCTTCAGGGGTGACTGTGAAAGTTGCTGACACGGCCATGAACACCGCCCGTATGGCCTCGCGCATCAGCACGGCTTTTGAGGTCACGGTCACCGATAGCGCTGAAAACATTCAGAAAAATCTGACTGGATTGCAAACGCTGGCCGTGACAGGCAAGCTCGATACCCTCACATTCACAGATGCCTCGCCCGCGCTGACCTTAAAGGCCAGCCAATTTGGCGCAACGGCCGCCTTGCGCGCCAAGATGCCAGTTGCAGCCATCACCATCAGCGACAGTGCTGCGAATGTGGCGAAGATTGCCGTGACAGGTGCCAGTGCAATTGCCGTCAAGGATTCAGCCGCCAATGTGCTGCGCAACTTTGAAGCCATGCGCACCTTGGCGGCTACAGGCCCCAGCATGACGATCACGCTCACCGACCGTGCGCCCGTCATGACGCTGACCGCTGCGCAATACGTGGGCAGTGCAGATTTGCGAGCCAAGTTGCAAGGTGTGACCTACACCATCAAAGACAACGCACAAGCCATCGCGAACAACGCCAGCGCCTTGGGTGGTTTGACCGTGGCAGTGACCGATACCGCTGCCAATGTGCAAACCAACTTGGATGCACTTCAAACATTGGCCGAGGCAGGCAACCTGAGTTTGCTCAAAGTCACCGATGCCAGCAAAGCCAAGCTGAGCATGACAGCGGCGCAAGCGCTCAAGCTGGGTGCTTTGTCAGGCAGTGCCATCACATTGACCGACACGGCGGCCAACATTCAAGCCAACTTTGATGCTTTGTTGGCGGTCAAAAAAATCAATGCCATTCAGCTCACAGATACGGCGCGTCCTGTGTTGCAGGTCACAGAAGCCCAGTACAAAAAAGGCACGGCTTTGTTGGCCAAAGTGTCCGGTGCCGCCGTGTCCGTGGCGTTCAGCGGCAACATGGCCAATTACAAAATCAAGGCCAATACCGATGGCAGCTTTGCGGTAGGCAGTGCGACCTACAAAAAGGTGAATTTTTTTGCCTTTCAAGACGCCACTGCTTTTGCAGACACTGGGGATGCGAATGTGAACGCCATGCTGCTGGGCGGCACCAACTACTGGTGGCGCGATACGGCGGGTAGCGTGACAACGTCTGACGCTCAAATCAAAACTGGTGTGTACGCCATGGGAGAAGGCAGTAGCCGACAAACGTTCTCTTATAGCTTTATGACCGATTTGCCAGATGGCAACACGTCTGACAGCACAGGTTTTCGAACCATGAGCAACACACAAAAAGCTGCTGTGCGTCGTGCGTTTGACTATCTGTCATCCATCATCAACGTCACGTTCACTGAATCTAATTCAGCAGGGCAGGCCGACATCAACTTCGGGACGAATAACCAATCGACCAGAGGCAGTTCGGGTTATGCCAACGTGCCCAATGGCAGCGGCGACCATCCGGTTTATTTGTTCTTGGACAACAGCGCAGGCAATACCAACACCAACATGACACAAGGCAGCTACGGCTGGCAAACCTTGATCCATGAAATTGGACACACCTTGGGCCTCAAGCATCCAGGCAATTACAACGCCAGTGGTGGCACCATGCCTGGACCGTTTTTACCCAAAGCGCTGGATTCGCGTCTGTACACCTTGATGTCGTACAACAACCCCGCGGGGAGCATGGAGGTGACATTGACCGGTTCGCGTTACAGCGGCAGTACGCTGAACCCAAGTACCTACATGATGTTTGACATGGCGGCTTTGCAGTTCATGTACGGCGTAGGCAGTGGGCAGGGCGTGAGTGATTACCAAGTCACGTCTTTTACCGCTGACTGGTCGGGCATGCAAACCTTGTGGACGCCTGAGGGCGGGGTGATAGACGCCTCGGCTGTCACCAATGCCAACATCATGGATTTGCGTGCAGGTGCGTTTAGCTCAATCAACGTGATCCCTAAAAGCATCACAGATAGCTTTCCAACATCTTTGAAAACCGCTGCCACTTACATGGGCTTGAACAATGTGGGCTTGGCCTATGGCAGTCACATCAGCACAGCCAAAGGTGGCTCTGCCAGCGATGTGTTCTACACCAGCACCACCGCAGATGTGAGCATTGAGGGCGGTGATGGCAATGACACGGTTTATTTGGCTGGCACTGCGGCTGATTGGGTTGAAAGCCAAGGCACATACACCAATGCCAAGCTGGCACGCAGCGTGAGCCTGAGCAGCGTGGAAGCGGTCAAGTACTACAACGCGGATGCGTATGCCATCACACATTCACGTTTGGATTTGCAGGCCTAATTCGGCACGCATCTGAAACGCCCCGTTTGAAAAACAAGAAGAGCCGCATTTGCGGCTCTTCTTGTTTGGGGTAGCAGCCTATTTACAGACCAAGCGTTGCGCGCTGTGTATTGCTGAAGGCGTTGATTTGATCGGCAGTCAATGCCGCAACTTGTTGCGATGTGAATGCCGACAGTTGTGCGGTGCTGAAAGCCACCGTTTGCGTGGTGCCCATGTTGGCGATGTTTTCCACCGGAATGGCAGGCACTTGCCATGATGTAAATGCCGCCACCTGAGCGGTGGTGAAGGCTTGCATCTGGCGGGTGCTGAAGGCACCGATTTCGGTGGTCGTCAAATTGGAGATTTGATCTGACGAGAAGGCCGGAATCTGTGTGTATTCGAAACCACGGATCTGCGAGGTCGACATGCCCGCCAATTGTTCGGTGGACAGTGTGCGAATCTGGTCTGACGACAAGGTTTTGAGCGAGCCGCTCGCAATGGCCTGTACTTGTGCCACGGACAAGGTTTGCAACTGATCTTCGGTCAACACGCCCACTTGGCGGCTGGTCAAGACGTTGATGTCGTCGGTGCCCAAGGCTGGAATTTGCGTGGTCGTGATGGCCTTGATCTGATCGGTCGTCAAATTACTGACTTGCGTTGGACGCAAGGCCACGATCTGGTCGGATGTGAAGGCTGCCAAAGCGCTTGTGCTCACGGCCGGTATGTCGGTGTGTTCGATGGCTGTGATTTGCAGCGTGCCCAAAGCAGGGAACTGCGCAGCCGTGATCGCGCCGATTTGCGTGCTCGACAACGCCACGATGTTGTCTGTGGTCAAAGCCGACAGCAAGCTGCCCGTGATGTTGCTGAGTTGTGTGGTTGACAAAGCCGCCACTTGGTCGGAGACCAAACTCTCGATTTGACCTGTGGTCAAGTTGTTGAGTTGTGTCGATGTCAAAACGGCGATGGACGCAGGTCGGATGGCTGGCACCAAGTTGTTGGGCATGACGCTCAACTGATCGGTGCTGAGCGCGCCAATCTGCGTTGGATTCATGCCCCAAATGTCGGCGGTTTCCAAAGCTTGAATTTGCTGACTTTCCAGTGCAGAGAGCTGAGCGGTGCTCAAACCCACAATTTGCGTGCTGCTCATGGCCGTGATTTCTTCGGCGGTCAAGCTGCTGAGCTGTTCGGTGGACAGCAAACCCACTTGCGCCACGGTCAATGATTGAACCTGCGTGGCACTCATGCTTGGCAACTGTTCGGTGGTCAATGCGGCGAGCTGTGCCGTGGTCAAGGCACGAATTTGTGCACTGTCCAGACCATCGATTTGCTCGGTGGTCAATGCGGCCACTTGCGTGTTCAGCATGCTTGGAATTTGTGCCGTGGTCAACGCCGCCACTTGTGTGGAGGTCAAGGCGGTCAGCTTGGTGTTGCTCAAGCTTGACAGCGCCGTGGTGGTCAAGTTGGCCACTTGGGTGTTGGTCAAGGCTTTGAGTTGATCGCCGGTGAACGCATTCATTTGCGTGGTGGTCAGCGATGCCAATTGATCGGTACCCAGTGCCGCCACTTGCGTGGTGCTGAAGTTCGTCAGCTGTGTGTTTGTCAAGTTTGACAGCTGTGTGCTGGTCAAAGCTTTTACCTGATCGGTGGTCAAAACAACCATGTCGCTCGCACTCAAAGACGTCAATGCGCCAGTGCTCAATGCGCCGATTTGTGAAGTGGTCAATGCCTCGAGTTGTTCAGTGGTCATGGCATCGAGTTGGGTACCTGTCAATGCGGCGACCTTGGTGGTGGCGAGTGTGCTGACCTGTGCGGTTGTCAGGTTTTGAATTTGATCGCTGACCAACGCCACGACCTGTGTGGTGGTGAAGCTGTTGAGCTGTGTGCTGGTGAGCGTCGTCAGTTGTGATTCGTTGAGCAGCTGGACTTTGTCCGTTGTCAAACTGGCCAATTGACCAGTGGTCAAGGCTTGGACTTGGTCTGTCGGCAGTGTCAAGATTTGTGCACTGGTCAAAGCATTGAGCTGAGCAGTGGTCAGCGCCGCTGTTTGTGTGCTACTCAGATTCGCCAACTGTTCTTCGCGCAGGGCGGCCATGTCTTGGGTGTCGATGGCCACAATTTGTGCGGTTGAGAAAGCTTCCAACTGCGTGGTGTCCAAAGCAGCCAATTGGTTGCTACTCATGGCGGTGATATGCGCGCTGGTGAGTTTGCCAATTTGGTCTGTGGTGATCGCCAAGACCTGTTCGTTGGTGAACGCAGAGACCACCGCATTGCTCAAGTTGCCGACTAGAGCGGTCGACAAGCCTTCGATTTGGGTCGTCGTCAAACTCGCCACTTGTGTGGCGGTCAACGAATTGAACTGCGTTGATGTGAATGCTTCCAGCTGTTCGGTGGATAGCGTGCGCAGTTGTGTCGATAGCAGGCTGCTGACTTGTGGGTTGGTCAACGCACGCAATTGGTCAGTGCCTAGCACCTCGACTTGGTCGGTAGTGAGGGCTTGCAGTTGGTTGCTGCTCATGCCTGCCAAATCGGCGGTTTCAATCGCACCAATTTGATCGGTGGTCATGGCGGCCACTTGGTTGGTGAACAAGGCGCCGATTTGCGTGCCCGTCAAACTGACGATTTGATCCGTGTCAAACGCCGCAATTTGTTCGGTGGTCATCGACACCAAATCGCGCGTTTCAATGGCTTGAACTTGCGCACTGGTCATGGCGCCAATTTCATCGCTGGTGATCACCGCCATTTGTTGTGCCGTGAATGCAGCAATGTCGCGTGTTTCAATGGCCTTGAATTGTTCCGTGGTGAACCAAGTGACTTGTTCGTTGTTGAGGCTTTCGAACTGAGGCTGTGTCAGCGCTGCAATTTGTTCTGTCGACAAACTGATCAACTGTTCTGAGCTCATCGCCGTCAGCATTTCTGCGCGCATGGCTTGCATTTGCGCGCTGTTGAATGCACTGAGCTGTTCTGTGGACAGGGCTTGCATCTGTGCGCTGGTCATGGCGCCCACATCATGGGTCGGCAGTGCGCCAATCTGTGTGGTCGTCAGTACGCCCACGTTTTCCACACTCATGCTGGCCATCTGATTGGGCGTGATGGCCGCAATTTGACCAGTGGTCAAGGCTTGCACTTGATCAGAATTGAGTGCATTGATTTGTCGTGAAGTCAGACCCACGATGTCAAAGTTTTCAATCGCCACAATTTGTGTGGTGTCCAGTGCGCCCAATTGTTCGTTGGTCAAGCTGCCAATTTGTGCCCGACGCATGCCTGCAATTTGATCGGTGGTCATGGCGGAGACTTGCTCGGCGCCAAATGCCACGATCTGGCTGGTTGCCATGGCGGCAAGGTCTGATGTTTCCAGTGCTGCGACTTGATCGGTCGACATGGCACTGATTTGCAAGGCCGTGAGGCTTTGTACTTGACGTTGACCCAATGCCACGATTTGGCTGGTGTTCAGGGCGCCAATTTGGTCTTGTCCCAACGATGCAATTTGCGCATTGGTGAGGGAGGCCACTTGACCGGTGGTCAAGGCATCGATTTGATCGCTGGTGGTGGCGTTGAGCTGTGTGGCGGTCAGGACCACCAAATCACGGGTTTCAAAGCCCGGCATTTGGTCTGTCGTGAACGCTTGCATCTGATCGGTCGTCAACACGCGCATGTGGTTGCCAGTGAAGGCCGCCAACTGCTCGCTGGTAAAGGCGACGACTTGATCGGTACCCATCGCAGCCAAACCGGTGGTGGGAATGGCCTGCACTTGTGCTGTGGTGAGCGCCGCCACTTGATCGGTGGTGAGTTTGCTCAGTTGAGCGTCGGTCATGACGCTGATTTCTTTGGTGCTCAGCGCGGTAATTTGGTCAGTGGTCAACGCCACCATCGCATCGGTGGTCAGATTCTTGAACTGATACGTGGTCAGCGCAGGCAGTTGATCGCTGGTGAGTGCTTGGATTTGATCTGAACTCAGCACCGCCAAATCACGCGTTTCAATCGAGGCAATTTGGCTCGGTTTGAAGCTTTGAATTTGATCGGTGGTCATGGCCGCAAACTGACCTGTCTCTAAAGCAACAATTTGTGTGCCTTTGAGCGCGTTCAAGTCTTCGGTTTCCAGCGCCACGATTTGATCGCTCGTCAGGTTGTTGATCTGCGCGGTGGTGAACGCCGCCATTTGTTCGGTCGTCAAGGCCACCACGTTGTCGGTTGACAAGGCGATCAGGTCTTGCGTTTCAATGGCCGCGAGTTGTGTGGCATTGAAGGCGGTGAGTTGATCGCTGGTGAGGTTGCCGACTTGATCGGATTGCAAGGCTGCAATTTGTTGTCGGGTCAAACCACGGATATCTTCCGAAGCAATCGCTGCGATTTGATCGGTGGCTAGTGCTGCAATTTGTTCTGTGCGTAGGCCACCGATTTGAACGGCGCTGAAAGCCTCGATTTGTGTGCTGTCTAAACCCGCCAAACCGGTGGTGCTGACAGCGGCTAATTGCGCGGCCTTGAGGTGCGGAATTTGGTCAGTGGTCAGGGCGCCTACTTGGGCGCTGGTCAAAGCACCCATTTGGCTGTTGGTCAAATACGCCACTTGCTGTGCTGTGAACGCGCTGACTTGGCCTGCCGTCAATGCCGCCATGCTTTGGGTCGGAATAGAGACCACTTGCGAGGGCTTGAGTGCTGTGATTTGATCGGTGGTGAGCGCCTGCATTTGCGAGGTGCTCATGGCCGACAGTTGCCGCCCTGTGAGAGCGGCCACATCGGTGGTGCTGATGGCTGCAACCTGTGCGTCTGACAACGCGCCAATTTGCTGCGAGCTCATTTGCACGATCTGGCTCACGCTCAGTGCGCCCATTTGTGTGGTGCTCAGGCCTGCAATCGCTTCGGTGCGCAAAGCACTGATGAGGTTGGGTTTGAGGCTGCTGACTTGGTCTGTTCCCATGCCACCCAGTTGTGCGCTCGATAACGCGGCAATTTGGGCGGTGTTGAACACTTGCAACTGCGATGTGGTCAACGCAGCCACTTGGCTGGTGTTCATCGCGGTCACATTGGCTTCTGCCAAGTGTTGAATTTGGGTGTTTTTCAAGCTGCCGATTTGTTCGGTGCTGAGGGCTTGAATTTGGCCACTGCGCAAGGCGCTGAACTGCGTGGCGCTGAGTGCGGCCAAGTCTTGTGTTTCCAGCGCGGCAACTTGTGCCGTCGAGAGGTTAGAAATTTGTGCTGCATTGAAGCCTGACACTTGACGCACGCCCAAAGCAGCCACTTGTGAGGTACTCAACCCTTGTAGGTCGCGGGTTTCGATGGCGCCAATTTGTTGGCTGCTGAGGCCTGCCAATTGATCTGTGCCTAAGGCGGCAATTTGCCCGCTGGTCATGGCTTGAATTTGCGCTGTTTTGAGTGCGCCAATTTGCTGACTGGTCATGGCCTGCAGCTGCGCGTCGGTCATGGCTGCCAAGGCATCGGTGCTTAAGGCGGCAATTTGATGTGGACGCAAGTTGTTGACTTGCGTGGTGCTCAAACCTGCAACTTGCGTGGCGCTCAGCGTGGACATCTGTTTGGCCGAGAGGGCCAGCATGTCTTGTGTTTCGATGGCCGCCATTTGGTCGGAGCTGAGGGCTGCCAATTGGTTGGTTGAGAAGGCGCCCACTTGCGTCGACGTCAGCGCCGTCATTTGGCCGGCGGTCAGGCCTGCCAAATCACGCGTTTCAATCGCCTTGATTTGTGTGGCCTTCATGCTGGCGATTTGGGCCGTGCCCAAGGCGGCCAGCTGGGTGTCAATCAAGCTGATGATTTGTGAGGTGGTCATCGACTGGATCTGTCCAGCCGTCATGTTTTGTAGCACGCTGGTGTCAATGGCACCCATGCGTTGGCTGTTCATGGCCGCCACTTGGCTGTCCCGCATACCTGCAAGCTGAGAGCTGGTGAGTGCATTGATCTGCGAAACCGTCATCACACCAATTTGTGTGGCGCGCATGGCGTTGAGCTGATCAGTGCTCAAGGCGGCAACTTGGCCGGTGCTCAAAGTGGCAATGTTGGCCGTTTGCAGGGCCTGCATTTGACGGGCGCTGAAGCCAGCCAACGCGCCTGTACTAATAGAAGCAGTTTGAGCCGTGGTGAGTGCACCCACTTGTGAAGCGGTGAGGGCGGCTATTTGTGTGGAGCTGTACCCAGAGATGTCGGTGGTCGTTCCGAATGCCGGTGTAGGCGAACTCATTTGCACGCTGGCGTAGGCATAGCTACCAAGCGTGTTGTTGAGTGATGAATTAATACCGTTTGACATAGGGAACGAACTTTTAAAAAGTGTTGTGTTGAGTACTCGACACCACTCATGCAAAATTCGAGCCGACTTTATGACTAAACGGTAATTATTTGAAAAAACGGCATTTGCACTTAAAAAACGGCAATCCGTTGCCGTTTTGCCGCCATTTCCTTGCCGCTTTGCCGCTTGCCACCTTGCCATTTGGGGTAAATATTTCTTTCAGAACCCCTCAAGTTGTCGGAAAACAAGTTGGCACGGTTACTGCTTGATAGCTTGGAAATTTGATTGACCCGTATCGGGCAGGAGAAAAAAATGGCAGTTATCAATACCA
>JACCDQ011390876.1_pt1 | contig 18727 bp, 17 predicted proteins | sample 7446031 | NCBI WGS metagenome assembly JACCDQ01 (sample SAMN15323442, study PRJNA562643) | freshwater metagenome | isolation source: river surface water | place: USA:Blue River Watershed | collected 2017-08-17
ATGCTGTACTTTCGTATAAATTTACCAACTTTGGTGATACGCGGGTCATCTTTCATTTTAAATGTCACACCTGCGGCACCGTGCTGATTTTGCTCCAACAGTTTTTTCCGAACCTCATCTGAATCGTTGCGCATCGAACGAAACCTAGGGGAGTCAAACTCTTTGCAATCACAACCCACCCGCTTTTGCCAGTAAAACACTGGGCCTTTGCTGGTGAATTTAACGGCCAGAGCCACCACCAAAAAAAGCGGTGAAAGCACAATCAGCCCCAACGAGGTGGCGATCACATCAAGGAGTCGCTTTTTTGAATAGCCCCACAGCATCACCAAACGGTGCTTGCCTTTAAAGGTGCTCATTATGAATTTGAACATGGGTCAGTGACTCCAATTATCGAAGCAAAAATACGAAAATGCGGCTACTGTGGGTCAGCAGGGCGCACGGGGCACCACCTCAAGCGTCACTGTATTGTGACCATTCACATAATTGAAATGCACGGCATCGCACGCATTCATTATGATGAAATTACCAAATCCCCCTTCTGGAAAATCATCGAAGGATGGCATTTCTATGTCATCAGCTGACGGCTCGTAGCGGTCACCCTTGTAAGTCAAAGAAACGCGGAATTGCTTGTCATCCGCCAACCAGCCCACATGGATACGTTCACCAGCAGGCACCCCTTTGGCATGCCGCACCACATTGGTAACCGACTCAATGACAGCAATCTCCAACAAAGCCACTTGTTCCTCATCCAGCCCTTTGCCCTTCACACCATCCTGCAAAAAATGGCGCACCGTTGTCAAACACTCCAGCGATATCGGAACGTCGAGGCGGGCCTGCGGTACAAAATTTGTCATCTCATTCCATCCCTGAATGTAAGCGAGCTGCTCAACCAAACTTGGTTGAAAAATCTCGCTCGGCGTCCTTCACCTGCTCGGCTGACGTGCGCGCATCCCCCATCAGCCAAGGTATATTCACTTTCACAAGATCTATCACCGTGCCGTCTTGAAGCAAGCAATACCTTCCATCAGTGGTCATGTCGGCAACGTGGGCATTTTTACCGATTCGGGCGTGATGCATGACAACACTGCGCTCCACGGTAGCTCCCGCTTCAATCACCGCTCCAGCACCCACAAAGCAGGGGCCCACCAAAGTAACGCCGTCTGCCACGCTCGCACCGCCAGCAATAATGACTGGCCCGGTGATCTTGACCATTGCAAGATTCATGCGGACGTTGATCCCGACCCGCACATCAGGCGCCACGGTGTCGGTGTTCGACACAAAACCCGGCACTTGGCCCGAAATCGCCATCATGCACACACGGTGGTAATCAGGTAATCGGCCTATGTCCAACCAGGTCATAGGCAAAGCCAACCCAAACACAGGTAAGCCCTTTGCCACCAAATCAGGAAACACCTGTCCCCCCAAATCGTAGGGCACGGTTTCGGGGATGTGCTCTAGCACCGCTGGTTCAAACACATATATACCCGTGTTGACTTGTGTACCCAGTGCTTCGTGGACTTTGGGCTTTTCCTGAAAAGACGTGACCCGCCCCGTCTCATCGCAAACCACCACGCCATAGCTCTCGACTTGGTCGCGCGCCACGTTCTGCACCGCAATAGAAGCGATTCCGCCGTGGGCGCGGTGCTCACGAAACAAAGCACCGTAATCGATATCCAGTACCGCGTCACCGCACAACACCAAAAAAGTGTCGTCAAAAAAGCCAGCATGCGCCTGAATGGCGCGTATTGAAGCCGCCGAACCTATGGGTTCACCGATCAATTCGCCGTCATCCAGCCTTCCCTCAAACGAATAGGCAATCTTGACGCCAAACCGGTTACCGTCACCAAAATAGTCTTCAATTGTGGCCGCGTGGTGGGCGGTGTTGATCATGATCTGATTGACGCCGTGCTCTCGCAAACCATTGATCAACAACTCCAGAACGGGCGTTTCCAGGATGCGCAGCATGGGTTTGGGACAGTTTCGCGTCAAAGGCATGACGCGCGTCCCCTTGCCAGCAGCCAAAATCAGGGCTTTCATTGGAATTCCTTCGCGTGGGCGCTGAAGTCGGTGTGGATTTCAAACATCCGCTGCAAACGCATCAAGTCAAACACAGCCTTCACCTGCTTGGTCAAGCCGCAAAGTGCCAGCTGACCGCCGGACTCAGCGGTTAACCGCAAGCACGACAGCAAAATGCCTATGCCAGAACTGTCCATGAAGTCAATTTCAGACAGATCAACCATCACCTTGGCTTTGTGAGACACCCGTTCCCGCATCTGATCCATGAACTCGCTGGTGTTACTGGCGTCCAAGTTTTTGATCATCGGCTTGATCAGCAACCAAGGTCCCACCGGGTTTGTCACAATGTTCATCGCTCGGGAAACCTTTCGATCACATGATTGCAGGCAGCATTCAGGGCATCAGCTGCGGCCATACAGGTCCTGGAAGCGAACGATATCGTCCTCCCCCAAGTAACTTCCCACTTGCACCTCGATCAACTCCAAAGGAATTTTGCCCGGGTTTTCTAAAGCGTGGGTGGCTCCCAAGGGCAAATAAATGGACTCGTTCTCGGTCAGCAAACGGGCTTGTCCGTCAAGGGTGACACGGGCCGTGCCCGTCACCACGATCCAGTGTTCTGCACGGTGATGGTGCATCTGCACCGACAGCTTGCCACCCGGGCTCACCGTGATGCGCTTGACCTGGTAGCGCTTGCCTTCGTCCACCGACTCATACTTGCCCCAAGGCCGGAACACCTGCTTGTGCAATTGGTATTCCGAGCGGTTTTCGGCTTTCAAGCGGTTGACCACCTCCTTCACGTCTTGAGCACGGTCACGGGGCGCCACCAACAAAGCATCCTTGGTCTGTATGACCACCATATCTTGCAAACCAATTGTCGCCACCAGGGCAGATTCGGCCATCACCAAGTTGTTTTGCGAGTCAATCGACACCACGTCACCGCGGAACACATTGCCGTCCGCGTCGTGCGGCAGCACCTCCCACAGCGCACCGAACGCCCCAATGTCGCTCCAGTCGGCATCCATCGGAACCACCACGGCGTCCTGGGTTTTCTCCATCACCGCATAGTCAATCGAATCCGATGGGCATTGAGTGAAGGCCTCTTTGTTGACACGAACAAAATCCATGTCGCTGGCAGTGTCCTTCATGGACTCAACACAAGCCGCGTAAATATCTGGGCGGTGGGCTTGCAATTCAGCCAAATATTTGCTGGCGCGGAACAAGAACATGCCGCTGTTCCACAAGTACTCTTGGCTCGCCAAATACTTGGCCGCCAGGGCGCTGTTGGGTTTTTCCACAAACGCGTCGACCTTGTGAATACCGGCCGACACCTCCGCGCCCATGTGAATATAGCCATAGCCCGTTTCTGGGGCGCTGGGAATAATGCCAAAAGTCACCATGGCGCCCTCAGCGGCCTTGGGTATGGCTTTGGTGATGGCAGCTTGGAACGACGGCGTGTTGCGGATGGAGTGGTCTGCCGCCAATACCAGCATCAGCGGGTCTTGCCCGGACGCCTGGGCCCACAGGGCAGCCAACGCCACAGCGGGCGCAGTGTTGCGACCTGCTGGCTCCAGCATCACATTGCCTGCCAGCAAGCCAATTTGCTGAAGCTGATCTGCCACCAAAAACCGGTGCGCTTCGTTGCAAATCACCAAGGGCTTGTTCACCGGCAAGCCCTCCAAGCGCTTGAGCGTGACCTGGAGCATGGATTGGTCTTGGTCCATGGCCAAGAACTGCTTGGGGTACAACTCACGCGACAGGGGCCACAACCTTGAACCGGTACCGCCAGCCATCACAACAGGCAACAGATCGGGAATTTTTGCGTCGACGTTCATGAGAGGCAGCCCAAAAGTGGTTAATGTGTATATCATTTTAGGCTAACAAATTCAAATTATGAGGTTGCGTTCATGAGGTTTACCCTAAATTGCAAGCGTCCCCTCCTCGGTCTTAGCATTGCTTGATCCAAACAGGGGCACACATGCTCAAGATTCTCGGCATCCATCACGTTGCAATCATCTGTTCAGACTACGCCCGATCCAAGGATTTTTACGTCAACATCCTGGGTTTCGAAGTCAAAGCCGAGGTTTATCGAGCCCAGCGCCAGTCTTACAAGCTGGATTTGGCCTTGCGCGACGGCACGCAGATCGAACTCTTTTCGTTTCCAGCCCCTCCACCGCGCCCCACCCAACCCGAGGCCTGCGGCCTGCGCCACCTGGCGCTCCGCGTTGACGACGTGGTAGCCTCCAAACAACAGCTGGAAGCCTTGGGCATCGAGGTAGAACCGGTCAGGATCGATGAGTACACCGATCGCAAGTTCACTTTTTTTCCGGACCCCGACGGATTGCCCATCGAGCTGTACGAAACCGCCCCATCGGCCCCGCAGGCCGAGCCGGTGGACTCACCCGGGGTCATTGTGTAAACTGCATTGAGCTTGACGCATGCAACCCTTTAGGTGCGTGCGTTTTTTGTAACTGAATCACTTTTTTTCGAGAAAAAGAACCATCATGATTTTGGTGACTGGCGGAGCAGGATTTATTGGCAGCAACTTTGTGCTGGACTGGCTACAGACGTCCGACGAACCTGTGGTCAATTTGGACAAATTGACCTATGCAGGCAACTTGGAAAATCTGGCCACCATCCAAGGTGACGCGCGTCATGTGTTTGTCAAGGGTGACATCGGCGACCATGACCTGATTGCCCAGTTGCTGGCAAAGTACCGGCCCCGTGCTGTCGTCAACTTCGCCGCCGAATCGCACGTCGACCGCAGCATCCACGGCCCAGAAGACTTCATCAACACCAACATCGTTGGAACCTTCCGGATGTTGGAGGCCGTTCGAGCCCACTTTGCTCAACTGGACGCAGCGGAACAGGCGGCGTTTCGCTTCCTGCACGTCTCCACTGACGAAGTCTACGGCTCGCTCGGCAAAACCGATCCCGCCTTCAGCGAAACCAACCGCTACGAGCCCAACAGCCCCTACTCTGCCAGCAAGGCCGCCTCGGATCATTTGGTGCGCGCTTACCACCACACCTACGGCTTGCCAGTCTTGACCACCAATTGCTCCAACAACTACGGCCCCTACCACTTCCCGGAAAAGTTGATTCCGCTTTGCATCCACAACGCATTGGGTGGCAAGCCCTTACCCATCTACGGAGACGGGCAACAAATCCGAGACTGGTTGTACGTGCGCGACCACTGCTCCGCCATCCGGCGAGTCCTGGAAGCGGGCGCTCTGGGCGAAACTTACAACGTCGGGGGCTGGAACGAAAAAGCCAACCTCGATGTGGTCAAGACCTTGTGCGCCATGCTGGACGAACTCCAGCCCCGCGCTGACGGCAAGTCCTATGCCGATCAAATCACCTTCGTCAAGGACCGGCCTGGCCACGACCGCCGCTACGCCATTGACGCCACCAAGCTGGAGCGTGAACTCGGCTGGAAGCCAGCTGAAACCTTCGAAACCGGCATTCGCAAAACCGTCGAGTGGTATTTGGCCAACCCCTCGTGGGTACACAACGTCACCAGCGGCGCCTACCAAAACTGGGTGGGCAAACAGTACGCTGCATCATGAAACTGCTGCTTTTAGGCAAAAACGGGCAACTGGGTTTCGAGTTGCAGCGGGCCTTGGCTCCGCTGGGCGAAGTGCTGGCCATGGGCCACGCGGAGTGCGACATGTCGGACCCACTGGCCATACAGGAGCGCCTGGATTCTGCGCGCCCAGATGTGATTGTGAATGCCACTGCCTACACCGCGGTGGACAAAGCAGAGTCGGAACCCGACCGAGCATTTGCAGTGAACTCAACAGCCCCCGGCTTGTTGGCGGCCTTTGCAAAAAGCGCAGGCGCACTGTTGGTTCATTACTCGACCGACTATGTGTTTGATGGCAACAAGCCAAGTCCCTACACCGAACTAGACTCACCCAACCCCCAAGGCGTCTACGGTGCCAGCAAGTGGTCGGGCGAACAGGCCATCCACCAGTCCGGTGCAGACCACTTTATTTTTCGAACCAGTTGGGTGGTGGGCGCACACGGCGGCAATTTTGCCAAGACCATGCTCAAGCTCGCCGCCGAGCGGGACGCACTGAAAGTGGTGGCCGACCAGTTTGGCGCGCCAACGTCAGCCGCACTGTTGGCCGATTGCACGGCCCACGCCATTGGGCAGACGCGTGGCCCACGTTCCAGCGGTGCTGCCAATGGCACTTACCACCTGGCTGCTGGTGGCGAAACCACTTGGCATGCCTATGCCTGCCACGTCATTGAACGGGCACGGAAGGCTGGTTTGCCCATACGGGCCGCGGCCGAGGCCATCCAACCCATCCCCGCTGCCAGCTACCCCACACCAGCCAAGCGCCCCGCCAATTCGCGGCTCGATACACGCAAGTTCCGCGATACCTTTGGCCTTCACTTGCCGGATTGGCACTCGGGTGTCAACCACGTTCTTGATCAAATTTTGTGAGCAAATCCATGACCCAAAGCAGGAAAGGCATCATCTTGGCCGGCGGCTCCGGCACCCGGCTTTACCCGGTCACCCAAGCGGTGTCCAAACAGTTGGTGCCCGTCTACGACAAGCCCATGATTTATTACCCGCTCAGCACATTGATGCTGGCAGGCATCCGCGATGTGCTCGTCATATCAACCCCGCAGGACACGCCTCGGTTTGCCGAACTGCTGGGCGACGGCAGTCAATGGGGCATGAACCTGCAGTATGCCGTTCAGCCATCGCCCGACGGCTTGGCTCAGGCCTTCATCATTGGCCGCTCGTTTGTCGGCAACGACCCCAGCACCCTGGTCTTGGGCGACAACATTTTTTATGGTCACGATCTGGTCAAGCAACTCAACAGCGCTGCCGACCGGTCCAGCGGCGCCAGCGTGTTTGCCTACCACGTGCACGACCCGGAGCGCTATGGCGTGGTCGAATTTGACGAACAGTTCCGGGCACTGAGCATCGAGGAAAAGCCCAAGACGCCCAAAAGCAATTACGCCGTCACCGGTTTGTACTTTTACGACAACCAGGTGTGCGACATCGCAGCAGACATCAAACCGTCGGCACGCGGCGAACTCGAAATCACCGACGTCAACAAGCGCTACCTTGAACAGGGCCAATTGACCGTCGAGATCATGGGCCGCGGCTACGCATGGCTCGACACCGGCACCCACGACAGCCTGCTGGAAGCATCCAGCTTCATTGCCACACTTCAAAAGCGCCAGGGCTTGATGGTCGCTTGCCCCGAAGAAATCGCTTTTTACCAGCAATGGATCGACGCGGCACGGGTGCAAAAGTTGGCTGAGCCCCTAAAAAAGAACGGCTACGGGCAGTACCTGCTCAATTTGTTGAAGTGAGTTCCAGTACATGCCATACACCGTCACACCAACCGCGCTTGAAGGCGTACTTATTCTAGAACCCAAAGTGTTTGGGGACGATCGGGGATTTTTCTTCGAAAGCTTCAATCAACGTGACTTCCAACAGGTGACAGGCCTGGATGCCGCTTTCGTTCAGGACAACCACAGCCGGTCCGTCAAAGGGGTGCTGCGGGGTTTGCACTACCAAATTCAACATCCTCAGGGCAAACTGGTGCGGGTGACCCAAGGGCAGGTTTACGACGTTGCGGTGGACCTTCGCAAATCCTCGCCCACTTTCGCGCAGCACGTTGGCGTGGTGCTTTCGGCCGACAACAAGCGCCAACTTTGGATTCCCCCAGGTTTTGCGCACGGCTTTTTGGTCATGTCCGACACCGCAGAGTTTTTGTACAAAACCACCGACTACTGGTATCCAGAGCACGAACGCAGCCTCCTCTGGAACGATGCGGATCTCAACATCAGCTGGCCCATCGAATCACCGCCACAACTGGCGGCCAAAGACGCTGCTGCCAAGCCCTTGGCCGAAGCAGACGTATTTTGAATCTCTTAAACGGTGCAAATGACACATGACCTCCCACTTTCTGGCCAACTGCGGCGCTAAATTCGGGACCAGCGGAGTCCGAGGCTTGGTCACAGACCTGACTGACGAGGTGTGCTACGCCTACACCCAAGCATTCATCAAGTCTGTGGTACCCAATGTGCCGAACCTGGTCATTGGCCATGACCTGCGGCCCAGCAGTCCACGCATCGCGGCGGCCTGCATACAAGCCGCTCGTGATGCCGGGCTCAAGGTCAGCTACGTGGGCGCTTTGCCCACACCGGCTGTCGCATACCTCGCCATGCAGCAACAGGCAGCGGCCGTCATTGTGACTGGCAGCCATATTCCTTTTGACCGCAATGGCCTGAAGTTCTACCGTCCTGATGGTGAAATTTCCAAGGCTGACGAACAGGCCATGGTCGAAGCGGGGGTTGACCGTCCGCAGCTGGGTTCCGTATCCGATTTGCCCACACCAGACGCCTTGGGTGTCAACAGCTACATACAACGGTATTTGCAGTATTGGCCCCACAATGCCTTGGGCGGCATGAAAGTGGCCATCTACGAGCACTCTAGCGTGGCGCGTGACGTGTTACGTGCAGTCTTGCAAGGCCTGGGTGCCGAGGTGATGTCATTGGGGCGAACAGATACTTTCGTCCCAATCGACACCGAGGCAGTGCGCCCCGAGGACGTGGTGCAGGCCAAAATGTGGGCCAGAGAACATGGTTTTGACGCCATTGTCTCGACCGATGGTGACGCAGACCGCCCCTTGATCGGCGATGAACAAGGCCAGTGGTTGCGCGGAGACTTGGTTGGCATTTTGTGTGCACAAGCCTTGGGCGCCCAAGTGGTGGCCACACCCGTCAGCAGTAACACCGCGGTAGAAGCCTGCGGCAGCTTCACCGATGTCAAGCGCACACGCATCGGCTCGCCTTACGTCATTGAAGCCATGGTGCAAGTGGCCCAGACAGAACCCAATCTGTCGGTGATTGGTTTTGAAGCCAATGGCGGCTTCTTGTTGGGCAGCTCAATGACCGGCCCGAACGGCACCTTGCTGCCCTTGCCCACCCGAGATGCAGTGTTACCGATTGTGGCCGTGTTGGCGGCTGCGCGGGCCAAAGGGTGCCCCGTTTCAGCTCTGGCGCACCAGTTACCTGCACGTTTTACAGCCAGCGACCGGATTCAGAACCAGCCTACACAGCTCAGCTTGGCCTTGATACAACGGCTTCATGATGAGGCCGGGTACTTGAACCAGTTGGTCAAACACCTTCAAACGAACGTCGGTCGACCACTTGGCCAGCTTAAAACCGAAAATCGGGTGGACGGCGCGCGCTGGACCTTTGAGAACGGTGACATTGTCCACTTGCGGCCCTCTGGTAACGCCCCAGAATTGCGATGCTACGCCGAGTCCAATTCGGTTGAAGCGGCAGATGCCTTGTGTCAGCAGGCCCTGAACTGGGTTCGAAAATCAGTTGCGACAACGTGAAGCTAGGCGTTGAAACCAGACTAAACCTGTTAAAGTGATATAGTTTTCACATCTACAAGGAAAAGCAGATGAATTTGAGCAGCAGCACCGTGGGACAAGGCGTGGTGGTCATTGATTGCCCATTGGAGAATTTGGATGCCAGCAACGTCAAAACTTTCCGAGAAACCATCAAACCCTTGATCACCGATCAAGCCCGTGTTGTGATCAACATGTCGCAGATGAAGTTTGTAGACAGTTCGGGTTTGGGTGCGCTGATTTCTTGCCTTCGCGAAGTCAACGCTCAAAAAGGCCAACTGAAATTGTGCGCCATGACACGCTCGGTTCGAGCCCTGTTTGAATTGATGCGAATGAATCGTGTTTTTGATATTTTTGAAACACAGGATGAAGCTGTTAACTCTTTCTGATTGGCTACGGTAATCGCGTGCAAGCAACCAAGGAAGCTTCTGAAATCTTTGCTGAGTACACACTCAGCCGCATACCCACGGATGTGAGAGCGACTTTTTCCCCAGAACAAGTTGCAGCATTTAGAAAGGCCCTGGTTGCGCAAGCCCAAAACCGCAGCAATGTTTTCGACCTGCGGTTTACGATCCCGCTTTTTTTTCGTAAATACTATTTTGTTCTTCAACTCGGCCGAGACCGCCGAAGAAGCACAGACGCCCGAGAGAAGGACCGCATAGGGAATACCCCCCAGCCCATCAAAACTGCTTTGAAGGCGTCAGCCGTATCGCTGGTGTTCTTTGGTTTTGGGTTGCTTATTTTTACTGCGCTTTACCTCTTAAAAAGTGCACTGGGCATCGACATTTTCCCGGATTTTCATTTGCGAGATCTCGTTGCAGAATTCGTCTTGTGGATTGACCCTGTAAGATGAAAAAACTTTTTTCTTTGGACCAGACAATATCGTTGGCACATAAAACTGTGCGTTGTTTGGGTCTGGCCGCAGTCGTTTCTCTTGCCGGGTGTTCTGCTCCAGAAATGCTGGTGCGTTTTCCGGCACACATCAAAGGTGCGGACATCGCAGAATACGACTTCGGACTTCACCACCCGTCCGTGCACACTTACGATCCCCTTGATCTTGCCACCTTGGTTAAAGCACAGCAACGCCCTGAAAAAGTGGATTCTTTTTTGGTTGTAATCGATGTTCAAGGCCTGCAAGACCGCACCCACAAAGGCGTGAACAGCAACACCTACGCGCGTGAAGTCTTACGAAGGCTGGACCGCACCATGCCCGCACATTCTGGCCACAGACAAATTTACACCACTGCAACACTGGGCAACACATCAGAAACCACCCAATTTCCTAACAAAGCCATCACCCTAGGTGGTGGGCGTTTGCCACAGGCTTTAGAGGAGCTAGCTGATCATTCTGTGAAGCACGCCGGACGGGTTGCAGTCCTTCTTCTCACTGACTGGGATCGCATCGATAAAGCTGCCGAAGAGGCCGTGATGCGCCTGCGACAAAGGCATCAGTCAGAAACAGGTCTGAAAGTCACCAACAGTGATGCTCTAAAGTGGGACGGAAAACGTGAATCAGGCATTTGTATTTACGCAATCGGAATCGGTAACAGACATTCCCGAGAACGTCTGATCAACCCAGAGGCATGCGGTGCTTACTGGGCGGCCGATGCAGTCATGCAGCCTGCAGAAATGGCATCATTGGTGCTTGAGATTTTGTACGACAGACCTAAAGACGATGACGGTGACGGGATTCCCAATTACCTTGATCAATGTGCAATGACTCCTTACGGACGCACCGTTACAAGCCAAGGTTGTCCACGCTTCCCCGGCAAATCTGAAAGCAAGCCGGAGTTTGCAAAATGAACTCACAAGTGAACTTTTTAGGTATTGTGCGCCAACCAATCAAGGTTGCTATAACCGCGTGTCTGATTGCGAGCTTTGCTTTCAACACCAATGCAGCTGGTTTAAGTGGTCGAGTTGGCGTACTGTTGCCAGATGCGCAACAACGACAAGCTGCAGTGAAAGCGGCCCCCAAGGGACAAGACAAGCCACTGGTAGAAGCCGTTGTACCCAACGAAGAAGCGCTTGCTGCAAAGCCAGAAAATGATGAACCGTCAGCTCTACAAGAAAAAGCGAAAGAAGCACTCGCACCTGTCACCTTGGACGAACGCATCCAAAAGCAAGCGCTCAAAGGCGAACTGAAGCAATTTGGATACGACTGGTTCTCGTCCACTCCGACCACTTACTCGGCAGTTGAAAGCATCCCTGTACCGACCGACTACGTCATCAGTCCTGGCGACACCTTTGTGGTGCAGGTTTTTGGTGCAACAGATGTCGAATACCGGCTTGTGGTCACCCGAGAAGGGCGACTCCTGGTACCCGAAGTAGGCGAACTAAATGTGGCCGGCCTCACATTCGAAGAAGCCAAACTCGTTATACAACAAAACATAGACAAAGTACGCATTGGCGTCAAAACCGTGGTGACCCTGGCCGAGGTCCAATCCATCCAGATCATTGTTATGGGGGAGTTTGAAAAGCCAGGCACTTACACAGTCAACGGCCTCTCATCACTTTTTAACGCGTTGTTCGTTACTGGCGGTATCAAGAAAACCGGTAGCCTGCGTGACATTCAAGTACGCCGCCAAAACGGACTCATCACAAGAATGGACCTTTACGAGGTACTTCTGAAGGGCCAGTCTGGAAACAATGTTTACCTGAAACATGGTGACACGATATTTGTACCCACCATCGGGCCCACAGTAGGCATAGCTGGCGAAGTAACGCGACCAGCGATCTACGAACTCAAGAAAGAACGTACCGTTGCAGAAGTCATTGCGCTGGCCGGCGGACTTTTGCCCACAGCTGCGAAAGACAAACCACAAATACGGCGCGTTCTCGACAGCAGTGGCTACACACTGATACAGGCTGATCTAAACAAGGGTGGCGGAGCCTTGAGAGTCGCAACCGGCGACTTGATACGGGTGTTTCCCGTACCCAGCAAAGTGGATGATGTGATCGTGCTTTCAGGCAACGTATCATTTCCTGGTGGCTACCAATGGCGTCCAGGCATGAAAATTGCCGACCTCGTGGGGTCTTTGGAAACCCTGAGGCAGCGCACCGAATTTGAAGTTGCGATACTGGTCAGAGAAAGACGAATATCCAAAAGAATAGAGGTTAAATACCTCAATCTGGGCAAGGCTCTTGAAAACCCAAAGAGCGAAGACAATATAGAGCTTCGACCACGTGACGAATTGATCATCTTCGAGACCAATTCTCCTCGAGACAACCAACTCGCTGACACTGTACGGCAACTGCGGGCACAAGCAACGGTTTTGGAACCTGCCATGGTTATGGAGCTGAAAGGCTATTTCTTAAACCCTGGGTTTTACCCTATAGAAACTGGCATCCGCCTACTTGATGCAATAAAGATCAGCGGCGGCCTCCAGGCAGGAACAGACACCAAGTATTCAGTTATTGCAAGAAAATCCCCAGCCGGAAGGGTAGAAATCATCCCAATCAAGCTAGAGAACGCTTTACAACAACCCACCGGGGATAACAACCCCTTGATTGTTCAAGGCGATAGGGTTTACTTATTTGATTCATTGATTGATCGGTCACAACTTTTAAGATCAGAGATAGAAATACTAAAAAAGCAGGCTCGATACGGTGAGCCGGTGCCCATGGTCCAAATCAGCGGCAAGGTGGCGAAACCCGGCACCTATCCTCTTACGCCGGGCATGCAGGCCAAAGAGCTCATTGAAGCCGCAGGCGGACTAACAGAAGATGCCTATGGACAAACAGCATCGCTATCGCGTCGTACAGAGCTGTTGAACGAACTAAACCGGCAAGACCATTTCGAGATCAACCTTTTCGGGTCACTACCTAAGCTCGCGGACGCCTCAATTCCACTGGCACCCAGTGATCACTTGTTGATAAGGGAAAAACCGGAATACATCGATGCACCACGTTTTGTCACCGTTGGTGGGGAAGTACGCTTCCCTGGAAACTACCCTATAGATCGCAGAGAAACCCTTTGCAGTGTTGTTCGCAGAGCTGGCGGGTTCACACGGGACGCATACGTCTTTGGTACGGTTTTCACCAGAGAAAGTGTTCGAGCCAAAGAACAAGCAGCCATCGACAAGATTTTCGATCAGATGGATACTTTGCTGGCAGAGGTACACACGTCGTCCGCTTTTGACAACGACAAAAAGCTTCCTGTAAATAACAACGCCAACGAAGTCTATACCGTCATCAAAGCATTAAAACCACCTAAAGCGATTGGACGCATGGTAATAGATGCAAAAGCCGCCGCTGAAAAATGTGAAGAGGCAGCCGATGTGGTTTTAGAAAACGGCGACAAGATAATGGTTCCGAAAATCACCGACGAAATATCAGTAATAGGACAAGTTTACCATCCGACATCACACAAGTACCGCCCAGACCGAGCAGCCCTTGATTACATTAACTTGAGCGGAGGTACCAAAGAGCTTGCAGTACGAGAACACGCCTTCGTTATCCAAGCCAATGGTGAAGTTGTATCGGTGCGAAGCGCAATGAGCAGCTGGTCTTGGCTGCTTGGGCCATCAAATATAAAAGTTACACCAGGCTCTACTGTGGTTGTACCTCTCAGTGTTGATCGAATCAACGGAAGAGAATACTCACAATCGTGGGTTGACACGATGTATAAGGCGGCAGTTTCTCTCGCTAGCTTGGCGTTTATTTTCCAATGACGGATTTCAAGAGTATCGCTATGGTTGTTGATCACCCCGAACTTGAAAAGCAAAAGGGGCCACAACCATTGCCTGGCGGCATTGATCAAGAAGTAGATCTGCTGGAGTATTTGAATGCTGTATTACAACGAAAATACCGATTAACGATTGCGGCACTGATGGGTGCCATGGTTGTCTTTGCATTGACCTTTTTGCAAGACAATATTTATTTGGCGACTTCAGTACAGGCCATCAATATCGATGAAAAGCCAGGTGGCGTAGCTCCTAAGGAATACAGAAGCAGCGACACGATTGGACTTCTTGAACGCGACTTTGTTATCAGCGGCGCCGCAGCGAATGAACGTGAACGCATTATGGCTCGAATGCGCTCAGCTCGGTTCAGTGAAATTTTCATCACAGAAAACAATCTACTTCCTTATATCTACAACAAACAATGGGACAATGAAAAAAAGATATGGAAAGATGACTTCAAACCAGACATGCGAGAGGCGATCAAAGTATTTAACGATGGTTTAAGAAGTATCGAATACGATGAAAAGACAGGGTTACTAAGGATCAATTTTCAAACCAGAGACCCAGAGTTTTCAGCTATATTAGCCAATAAGTTTGTATCAAGGTTTAACGCCTATGCACGCAGTTTGGCTTTAGATGAACTAGGCGACAGAAGAAAATTTCTGGAAAGTCGACTGAGAGAAGTTCAAAATCTCGAACTTCATAGATCTATTTTTAGGTTACTTGAAACCCAGCTTGCAGCCGAAACACTAATCAACGCAAGAAAAACATTTCCACTTGAGGAAATCCAGCCAGCAGTACCACCCCTTTTGAAACTAAAACCCAAACGACTGTTTACCGCAGCGGGTTCATTTATTGGCTTTTTATTTCTTGGTGTAACGATCACCATCGGCTCCGTACTATTTAGGAAAATCAGTCAAGGTCTCACAAAATACAAAACCACAAGCAATAAACCAAAAGAGCCAAGTATTGATAAAAAGAAGGGCATTTGGCAGAGATACAAAGACAGAACAACAGCTAGAGCAAGTGCCAAGCCAGATGAATGGATTGACTAATGAATTCAACAGTCAGTAAAACTGGTCGATTCAAACAAGTTATTTTATCGCTAACGAATCGTGGCGGCGGCATGGTGCTGCAGTTCGCAAGCCTATGGATGGTAGCTAAGCTTATCAATGTGGAGGGTGTTGGACAATATGCATTCTATACATCATGGATGATGGTTTTGGCTGCAATCGCCGGATTCGGCACGCCAACCTATACCTTACGCACGGTGGCTGTTTATGCACAGGCCGGAGACCATTATTCAATAAGTCGATACATAAATTGGATTTCTTTTTTTCTTTTTTTAACAGGCACTTTTGTTAGTGTATTTGTATTTACACTTTCAGAAATAGCCAAGCATTGGGATATTTTAAAAATTGAATGGCTGAATCAGTTAGCCTGGGCAGCAGTTGGCTCGCTAGCATTTATGCTAATGCGCCTAATGACCGAAGCTCTTAAAGCGTTAAACCTGCCAAACCTATCAATGGCGCTTGAAAGCATATACATTCCAGCGCTCATGATCCTGATATGCGGATATGCACTGGTGTACAGCATTAAAATTACCGCGAATCACCTTATAGCAGCACATATTATCATTACAACAACAGCCACCTTGTTCATGGCGATGGTCATCAAAAATAAGACCAAGCATCAAACGACCACCAAAAGCACCACCACAAAATGTTCAAGCCTCCTAACCCGAGACATTCTACCTATATGGGGAAGCTCATTGCTAGGCATGTTTTTTCTAAATCTACCCATAATCGCGCTACCCTTCTTTACCAACCAAGAGGAAATGGGTCAATTTTCAATAGCCTATCGATTTATAAACATTTGCATTTCTTTATTAATGGTGGTAGCCGGCATTTATGGGCCACGATTCGCCAAGGAGTACGCGGCTTCCGATGTTACTTCTTTGAAAAATAGCCTGCAAAACACACAGCTTATATCACTTGCGCTGTACGCCCCTTTGTTCCTAATATTTATCATATTCCCCGAAACGGCCATGGGACTATTTGGTGCTGAATTCACGCCAGGCGCACCATTCCTAATCGCCATGGCGTGCGGCCAATTGATTTACGCCTCAACCGGGCTAGTTGGCATGATGATGAACATGATACACAAAGCAAATGTAGAATTTTGGATTTCACTTTCTGCAACAGCTTTGCTTACCCTCTTAATCCTAACTATGGGACATTTTTACTCTACATGGGGAGTTGCAGTCGCATTTGGAGTTGGACTCGCAGTAAAAAACCTTGCATCTATGATAGCTGTACGTTATTATATGAAGCAGCTCATAGTCAAAATGGCTAACTAATCGAATTACTCAAAGGAACAAAATGAAGCAATATCATCTGGTTGGGGCTTTTGATCGGCACAATTACGGCGACATACTTTTCCCACTTGTCCACAGTGAATATTTGCTTTCACAAGGCGTATCAGCTGGACAAATTAAATACTACGCCATCACCGCTGCTGATTTGGTTCGTGATGGAGGATATGTCACCGAAAGTGTTAAGCACTTGCTTAGCAAGTCAATACCTCACAACGACTCGGTTGTCCTCTGTGGTGGTGACATTTTGTCTGCGGATTGGATGCTGATGGTCGCTCATCTCCGATCTACATCATTCCTTAAAGCGGCCAGAATCGCCAGAAGATTATTAGGTATTGTATTGACCAATGATATTGCAAGGGTGATGCTTGGTGAGACGAATAGTTTCCCATACGTTATCTCCAGATCAGATTGTTCAGCCAAGGTATTTTTCACCGCAGTTGGTGGAGCTGGTTTCAAGTCTGACAAACATCTTCAACGCGTTGCAAAGGAACTTCTCGATACAGATGGAGTTTCTGTGCGAGATACTGAAGTTCAGGCGCTTCTGTCTAAATTTGGCGTGACTGCACGGCTTGTGCCAGATACCGCACTTGTCATGTCTGATTACTTTACGCCAGCCATTCTCTCGCAACGAGACTGGAAAATGAAATTGAAAGTATCTGGAGATTTCGACTTCAACAAGTATTACTCCTTCCAGGGCGCAAAGAGGTTACTTGAAGGTCACATTAACGAATTGGTGACCGAGATTGAAAAAACATATCAACTCACAGGTCTGGCCCCAATGTTTGTTCCTATTGGAAGAGCTCCAGATCATGAGGACCATGTTGTTCTTGAAGCTATTTATGCGAAAATTGTAGAGAAAAATATACCTTGCGCATACCAAGACAGTGAGCATATCCTTGACATTATGTCGAGTTTGGCTTTTGCGCGCACGTATGTTGGCACCAGTCTTCACGGTGCGATCACTACTTATTCCTTCGGTCATAAACCCACCGCACTCTTTTGCAACGAGGTTAAGAAGTTAAAAGACTTCCTTGGCACCTGGCTATTGCCTACAGATTACGCACTCCATGAAAATTCAAACTTTTCTGCTGCTTTGAGCACTCTTGTCAAAGAGGATTTTAATATTTCCGGCAAAGACAGATTAGAAAAACAGAAAACGGCAGTCAAAGACGAATTGAATTTGTATTTATGATGCGCCACATATTTATTTTAGCAAACTCATTTTGTGACGCCAGATCGATGTCAAAGCGATACCGAAGGACCCAGCAGTAATTCCTGGGATGTAGGTGAACGCTGGCGTTAAGAGTATATTCAAAGTAAAAGCCACGTAAACGACCAATAATGAAAAAATCACTGGGTTTATTTTTCCATACGTTTTCTTGATATGCCAATTTGTGAGTACCATGCGGCGTATCAAGAAGATGCTGAAAGAAATATAGACAACGGCTCCAATTGCTCCATACTTAAAGAGTATGCCAATTAGTCCGAGATCAGCTGAGAAAAACTTGTACCAAAATATTTGTTGCTCTGTCAAAGTAGAATTACTTTGTTGACCGAAGCCAAGAAATGGTGTTTCCAAGAACGAATTCCATGCAATCATCCCTGATTTATAGCGAACTCCGTCAGTTTCAGGATCAAGTTTAGACAAATGATCGATGGCTGACTCAACACCCACTGTCACTGCGATGATCATGGAAGGAAGTATTAAGAAGAACAGTCCGAGGCGGCCTTTCTTTGCAAAGAAAAAGTGATAAGCCAAGACCGCCGCCATGAGCGAAGCTGCCATTGAACGTTGCGACACCAAGATCCATATGTACAAAATAATTACAGTAACAAATGCCCAACCTATTCTTTTGGCAGCTGTATCCGACAGGAATATGTACATAGGGGCCAACACTGTTAGCAAATAAAAAGCAAAGCTGGGCGTTTTCAATCTGTAACCACGCCATGGATCAAATGTAACCAAACCAGCAACCGTGTGATCTGAGGAAAAATACGCCGCCTGGAGATCCATTCTAAAATAGTGAAATAGATAGCTAAAAATCAAAGCCACTAGCACGATAACAAATATTCTCTCTATGCTTTCAACCGAGTATCCAAGTCTATATATAAAATACAACGACGGACACAGGAGCGCTATGAGGAATTCTCGGGATGCAAACAGACTAGGAACAATGGGCACACCTGCGTTTACAGAAAATCTTTGCGCCGGCAAAAAAAATGCATAGCCGAGAAATAGGATTGATGCAAATACCCACCAAGACCAT
>JACCDQ010422522.1_pt1 | contig 18726 bp, 22 predicted proteins | sample 7446031 | NCBI WGS metagenome assembly JACCDQ01 (sample SAMN15323442, study PRJNA562643) | freshwater metagenome | isolation source: river surface water | place: USA:Blue River Watershed | collected 2017-08-17
CGCTGGGTGTTGATCACCGCTTTGGGCAATTTGGTGGATCCGCTGGTGAACAAGAACTTCACGATGGTGTCGGGGCCGGTGGCGGCCATGGCGGCGTCCACTGCGGGGGTGGCCACCGTGTTTGCCAAGGCCGAAAAGGGCGTGGTGGTGCGGCCTTCAATTGCACCTTCTGCCAGCACCACTTCCAGGTCGCTGCCCACGGCAGACACAATCGCTTTGCTGTAGCGGGTGTCTGAGGCAAACACCAAACCCGGGGTCACGGTGCGCAGCACGTGTTTGAGCTTGTCGTAATCGGTGCTGACGAGCGAGTAGGGCGGTGACGCAGGCACGTAAGGCACGCCCGCCACCAAGCAACCCAAGGCAAGCAGGGCGTGCTCCAGGCTGTTTTCGCTCAGTATCACCACCGGGCGTTCAGCGCTCAAGCCGCGGTTGATCAGGCTTTGTGCAATGTTGCGCGCTGTGGCCCAAGCTTCGGAGTAGCTGACATGTTTCCAGTCGCCCAAGTGGGTTTTGCCATCGCTGGCCACAACACGTTCGCGCTGCGCCATCAGGGTGCGCTGCGGTGCGGTGTCGGCCCAGTGCCTCAGGCGGTCTGTTATTCGCTCGGGGTAGGCCTGCAGGGCCTGGTCTGCACTCAGGTAATGCGTGCCTGCGTCGCCGTCGCGCAAGGTCACGCGGGTCACGCCGAATGCCAGAGGGCGAAACTTGGGTGCTTTGCTTGTCATGGTGTTGTTCCTGTGCCAGGGCGTTTTTTTGATCAGGCCTTTTGCACCTTGGCCGCTTTGCCTTCCAGGAAGGCGCGCACGCGGGCTTTGGCTTCGGGGGCTGACTGTGCAATTGAAGACATCAATGCCTCTGTGAACAGGCCGTGGTCGGCCGGTTGTTCTGCAATTCGGGGCAGGGCGTGTATCAATGCAAAATTGGTCAGCGGGGCGTTGGTGGCAATGCGGGTGGCCAGTTCCAGCGCCTTTTCCAGCGAGGTGCCTGCGGGCACCATGTACTGCGCCAAACCAATGCGTTCGCCATCGGCCGCGTTGTAAACCCGGCCGGTCAGCATCATGTCGGCCATGCGGGCTGCGCCAATCAGCTTGGGCACGCGCACCGAACCGCCGCCCCCCACAAAAATGCCACGGGTGCCTTCGGGCAGCGCAAAAAAGGTGGATTCGTCGGCCACCCGAATATGGCAAGCGCTGGCCAATTCGAGCCCGCCGCCCACCACAGCCCCGTGCAAGGCGGCCACCACGGGCACGTTTCCTTTTTCAATGCACTCCAGGGCCGCGTGCCACATGCGCGAGTGAAAAACGCCTTCGCCCGCGTCACGCTCTTGCAGTTCAGACAAGTCCAGACCCGCGCAAAAGTGCTCACCTTCGCCGTGTATCACAGCGGCCCGGGCGTTCTTGGGCAGGTTCTGGAACACATCCCGCAGCGCCAAAATCAAACCGTCGCTCAAGGCGTTGCGTTTGGCAGGGCGGCACAGCCGCACAACGGCCACATCGCCCTGCATAGAGAGTTGAATCGCTTCGTTGGCTGGGTGGTGGTGGCCTGTGGGCATGAAGTGCTTTCTGCAAAATGGGGGTATCTACCGATACCCAACTTAGTTATTTTGAATAACTATATTGTGTAGATCTGCAAGCTGATTTCAACCTAGTACAAACCCTAATCATGCAGCACCAAGACCTGATCGCCATAGACATACACACCCACGCCGAGGTGAGTTGCTGGAACCCCTTTGACAACTACGGCGAGGAGTACGACCGAGCCGCCGACAAGTACTTTGGCAGCAACCACCGCCCCACCATTGCCGAAACCATTGCCTATTACCGCGAGCGCAAAATCGGTTTGGTCATGTTCACCGTTGACAGCGAAAGCCAGCTCGGCCGCCGCCGCATCCCGAACGAAGAAATTGCCCAAGCCGCGCGCGACAACAGCGACATGATGGTGGCCTTCGCCAGCATCGACCCGCATAAGGGGAAAATGGGGGCCCGCGAGGCAGAACGGCTGATCAAGGAGGAGGGCGTCAAAGGCTTCAAGTTCCACCCCACGGTGCAGGGCTACCACCCCTACGACAAAATGGCGTGGCCCATTTACGAAGTGATCAACGCCCACAAGATGCCCGCCATTTTTCACACCGGGCACAGCGGCATTGGCAGCGGCATGCGCTGCGGCGGCGGTTTGCGTTTGGAATACAGCAACCCCATGCACCTGGACGACGTGGCCATAGACTGGCCCGACATGCAAATCGTGATGGCGCACCCCAGCTTTCCGTGGCAAGACGAAGCCCTGAGCGTGGCCACCCACAAGCCCAATGTCTGGATCGATTTGAGCGGCTGGAGCCCCAAATACTTTCCCAAGCAACTGGTGCAATACGCCAACACCTTGCTCAAAGACCGTGTGCTGTTCGGCAGCGACTACCCCCTGATCACCCCAGAACGTTGGATGAGAGACTTTGAGGTGGCCGGCTTCAAGCCCGAAGTGATGCCGGGCATTTTGAAAGGCAATGCCGTGCGCCTGCTGGGCCTTGCCTGACCTATGGATTTCCCTGAGGGTGCGGGGTTTTTTGCACGTGCCCAAGCGATTTGTGGTTAAAGTGCGGCAGCAAGCGGCGTGGCCGCAACTGCAAGCATTGAACAAAAAGCAAGCAGGGAACTTTGCAATCACATTCCAAACCACCGGAGACAGAAATGCCCCTTTTGACCCGCCGATTTGCCTTGACCGCCCTGGGCGCTGTGGCCGCCACTGTGGTGGCCACCACTGCAACCGCCCAAACCGTGACGCTGCGCCTGCACCAAATGCTGCCGCAACAGGCGGCCATTCCCGCCAAAGCCCTGATTCCGTGGGCGCAAAAGGTGGAGACCGAATCCGGCGGCAAAATCAAGGTGCAGTTGTTCCACGCCATGCAGTTGGGCGGCGCGCCACCGGCGCTGTTTGACCAAGCCAAAGACGGTGTGGTGGACCTGACCTGGACCGTGCTGGGCTACACGCCCGGCCGTTTCCCCAAGTCCGAGGTGTTTGAACTGCCCTTCATGAGCGGCAAAGCCGAGCAGTCTTCCAAAGCCTTCCAAGAGTACGTGGAAAAATTTGCAGCCGACGAGTTCAAAGACGTCAAACTGATTGCAGTTCACACCCACGGCCCTGGCCTGTTCCACACCAAAGAACCGGTGAATGGGCTGGAAGCGCTGCAGGGCATGAAAATCCGCGGGGGCTCTCGCATCATCAACAACATGCTCACCAAGCTGGGCGCCACGCCGGTGGGCATGCCGGTGCCTGCTGTCACCGAAGCGCTGTCCAAAGGCGTCATCAGCGGCACCACCATTCCTTGGGAAGTGGTTCCTTCTTTGAAGGTGCACGAGCTGGTCAAAAACCACACCACTTTTGCGGGTGACAAGGGCCTTTACACCCAAACATTCGCGTTCTCTATGAACAAGGCCTCCTACGAACGCCTGCCTGCCGACCTGAAAAAAGTGATCGACAACAACTCTGGCATCAACACAGCGGCGTTTTTTGGCAAAGCCATGGACGACGGGGACAAAGAGGGGCGCGACATTGCCGTCAAAGCCGGCAATAAAATCATTGCGCTGGAAGTGGCTGAAACCCAACGCTGGCGCCGCACAGCAGCGGTTGTAGAAACCGATTGGTTGGCTGAAGTGGCCAAAAAGAACATCGACGGCGCCAAATTGGTGTCTGAAGCCCGTGCTTTGATTGCCAAACACTCAAAGTAAGCTGTTAAAACCGTAGGAATACCATGAATGTGCTTGTGAGGCTGGCGAAGTTGTTCGCCGTGGTGGCGGGGGCGCTGATGACGGTGATCACGCTGATCACCTGCGGCAGTTTGATTGGGCGCAACACCACCGGCGTCACACTCATGGGAGACTACGAATTGACCGCCGTGACCGCTGGCGCGGCGGTCGCCCTGTTTTTGCCGTGGTGTCAAATCAAGCGCGGCAACATCATTGTGGACTTTTTCACGGCCAATGCTTCTGCCAACGCCACCGCCTTGATGGACCGTTTGGGCAGTTTGGTTCTGGCGGTTGTGATGGGCTTGATCGCTTGGCGCACCGTGTTTGGTGCGATCAACGCGTACGAGTCGCAAACCACCACCATGATGCTGGGTTTCCCCGAATGGGTGGCCTACGCCAGCATTGCGCCGGGGCTGGCGCTCACTTGCGCTATTGCTTTGACGCAGGCCGTAAAAGGTGACTTCAAGGAGCAAGCGCAATGACGTCGTTACAAACAGCAGGCGCTATCTTTGGGGTGATGTTGCTGATGATGGTGGTCCGCGTGCCAATTGCGGTCTCCATGTTTGCGGCGGGCAGCCTGGGGTATTTGTACCAAGTGGGCTCCTTGCCCTACCTCAACAGCATGAACAGCCTGGCCTTCAGTCGCTTCGCCAGTTACGACTTGTCGGTGATTCCGCTGTTCATTCTCATGGGCAATTTCGCCACCCAAGGTGGCTTGTCCAAGGCGCTGTTTGAGTTTGCCAGCGTGTTGATGGCCCGCTTCCGGGGCGGGTTGGCCATGGCATCGGTGCTGGCCAGCGCAGCCTTCGGGTCTATTTGCGGTTCATCGGTGGCCACGGCCGCCACCATCACGTCGGTGGCCTTGCCAGAAATGAAGCGCCATGGCTACTCAGGGCGTTTGGCCACAGGCACCCTGGCAGCAGGGGGCACGCTGGGTATTCTCATTCCACCCTCGGTGCCGCTGGTGATTTACGCCATCTTGACCGAGCAAAACATCGCCAAGTTGTTTGCCGCTGCCATGGTGCCAGGGCTGATTGCGATGGTGGGTTACGTGATTGCGATTGCGGTTTACGTGCGTGTGGTGCCCGGTCATGCGCCCGAGCACGACGACGGTTTGCCTTCCATGCAACTTTCCACCATCAAAAACGTGTTGCCCATAGGCGCGGTGTTCGTGGTGGTGTTTGGCGGCATTTACGGTGGCTTTTTCACCCCCACTGAAGGGGCTGGCGTGGGCACGGCCTGCACCTTCTTGGCGGCCCTGCTCAAGCGCGAACTCACCTTGCGAAAAATTCGCCAATGCTTCTATTCCACCGCGGAAAGCAGCGCCATGATTTTCATGATTTTTATTGGCGCAGACATGATGAACTCGTCTCTGGCCCTGACACAGGTGCCAACCCAGTTGGCTGAAACCGTGGGGGCTTGGGGTTTGTCGCCGTTTTTGGTGGTTTCAGCCATTTTGCTGTTCTACGTGGTGTTGGGCGCGGTCATGGACGAACTCTCCATGATTTTGCTCACAGTGCCTATTTTCTTTCCCATGATCATGGGCCTGGATTTCGGCATGCCGCAGGAGTCGGTGGCCATTTGGTTTGGCATCATGGTGCTCATGACCGTGGGCTTCGGTTTGCTGGCCCCGCCCGTGGGCTTGAATGTCTATGTGGTCAATGGCATGGCCAAAGACGTACCCATTGGCGAAAGTTACCGCGGCGTCATGCCTTTTTTGGTCAGCGACGTGTTCCGCACGGTGCTGTTGCTGGTGTTTCCGCCCATTTCGTTGTGGTTGGTGCAGTTTGTGGGCTAGCCGCCTGGCGCCGGTCTGTTTTCATGAGGTATTCGCAATGAACCACCCTATTTCAATCGCCCGCCGTTTTTGGCTTGTGGGTGTTTGGGCCGCATTGGCCTGCGCAGGCGGGGCCGCACAGGCGCAAAACTTCCCAAGCAAGGCGCTGCGCATTGTGGTGCCTTTTGCGGCCGGTGGCGCTGGTGATTTAACCGCGCGCGCCGTGGCCGCCCAAATGAGCACCACCTTGGGCCAGCCGATCACCATTGACAACCGCCCCGGTGCCGGGGGTGTGGTGGCCGCAGAAACCGTTGCGCGGTCTGAGCCAGACGGGCACACCCTGTTTTTGATGTCCAACGGCACAGCAGTCACGGCGGGTTTGTTCAAAAGCCTGCCCTACGACACGCTCAAAGACTTTGCGCCCGTTTCCACCCTGGGCACATTCGATTTGGCGGTCTTGGTGCCTGCCGATTCGCCTTTCAAAACCCTGGGCGAATTGGTGACCTACGCCAAGGCCAATCCAAGCAAGCTCAATTTGGGCAGCATCAACATAGGCAGCACCCAAAATTTGGCGGCTGAATTGTTCAAGTCCAGCGCCGATTTGAACCTGCAGGTGGTGCCGTTCAATGGCACCCCCGCCTTGATCGGTGCTTTGCGTGGCAAGCAAGTGGATTTCGCGGTTGAAATTCTGGGCCCAACCCTCACCCACATCCGTTCTGGTGCTTTCCGTGCCTTGGCCGTTACCGGCAAAAAGCGTTCCAGTGCCTTGCCCGATGTGCCCACCGCAGTAGAGCAGGGTGTGAAAGGTTTTGTCGCATCGTCTTGGAACGGCTTGGCCGTGCCTGCCAAAACCCCGCGTGATGTTGTGCTGCGCTTGAACAAAGACATCAACGCGGCCCTGGCCACGCTCGATGTAAAACAGAAGCTGCGCGATTTGAACATTGACGCCGATGGCAGCACCCCCGAAGAAGCGGCCGAGCTGTTGGCTTCCGACGTCAAGCGCTGGACCGCTGTGATCGAACGCACAGGCATTCCCAAGCAGTGAACCTACGGCCTCAAAGTGGGCGGTTGTCAGGCGTTCAACTTTTCAATTGAGCGGCGTATCAACTCCAGGGTGGTCTGTTGCGTGAGCGTGGCCGGCCTCTGCGAACTGGTGGCAATGCACAAGCGGGTTCGCAGCGGCGGGTTGCATATTTGCCGTGTGCGGTAAGCCGATGGCCGAATGGAGCTGGCCACGGCGTTCTTGGACAACAAGGCAGCCCCCGCGCCGTCCGCCACCAAATCCAAAATGGCCGAAACCCCGTCAATTTCAAGTGCCACCTTGGGGCGGCATCCTATGTTGACCATTTCGGCTTCCACATGCATGCGTATGGCGTTTGGCCGGCTGGGTATCACCAAGGGCATGGCCGCCACGGCCGCCAGCGAAATGGGCGGTGGCGGCGGTTCCTCGGCCAGCCCGGGCGGGCGGGGTTCCACCAACAGCAGGTCTTCGTCCAGCAGTGGTGCTATGTCAATGTCGGGCGTGGGCTGCGCGTTGTACAGCACGGCAATGTCCAGCCGCCCGGTGTGCAGCCACTCCAGCATGGTGGCCGACAGCCCCTCGCTGATGGACACTTGGGCCTGGGGCAGTTGTTGGCGGAACGCGCGGGTGAGGGGAACCGTGAGCACCCGGGCCAGGCTGGGTGGCAACCCCACGGCCACGCGGCCGGCCAAGGCTCCGCGCACCCGCCCCAGTTCTTCTTTGGCCCTTTCCACTTGGTGCAATATGCCCCGGCCATGTTCCAGCAGCAGTTTGCCGGCCTCGGTGGTGGTGGCGCCTCTGCCATTTCGCACCAGCAGGTTTTGCCGCAGTTCCACCTCCAGCAACCGCACCTGCCGGCTCAAAGCGGGCTGGGCCACATCCAGCGCCTGTGCCGCCCGTGTAAAGCTGCCCAATTCGGCCACCCGCACAAAGTACCCCAGTTGCTTCAGGTCCATGGCCTTGCTCGCTTGTTTGTTATATCAAAATGGAATGACTAATAGTACGTTATTCCTCTTGTGATTTTTAAGTCCATGGTGACAATGCTGTCATGAACCGCACCCGCACCCCTGTTGTCATCCACGGCATTTCCTCCATGGCCACGCGGCAAGTGTTGGCCGATTTGGTCCAGGCTTTTGAAGCCCAAACCGGCCATCAAGTGGTCATCGAATCGGTGGGTGGGGTGGATGCTGCCAAGCGTGTGCAGGCCGGCGAGGTGTTCGACATGGTCCTATTGGCTGCTGACGCGATAGACAAACTGCAAGCCGCTGGTTGTGTACAAGCCGGCAGCAAGGTCGACTGGGTGCGCTCGGGCGTTGCGGTTGCCGTGCGCGCAGGTGCGCCAGTGCCCAACATTGCCACCGAAGCGGCCTTGAAGGCGGCTGTGGTGGCCGCGCGCAGCATCAGTTACTCCACAGGGCCCAGCGGCGTGGCTTTGGCCCGTTTGTTCGAGCGTTGGGGGGTGGCCGCAGAACTGCAGGCTCGCGTGGTCACACCACCGCCCGGCGTTCCTGTGGGTTCGCTGGTGGCGCGGGGCGATGTGGAGCTCGGCTTCCAACAGCTCAGTGAACTCATCAATCTCGAAGGTATTCAAGTACTCGGCCCTTTGCCAGATGCGATCCAAATCGTCACCACCTTTTCAGCGGGTATTTGCACCGCAGCAACCCATGCGGATGCCGCGCATGAATTTTTGAACTACATCCATTCCCCTGGCGCGGCCGCGGCCAAGCGCCGCCAGGGCATGGAACCCAACTGATTTTTGTTTTTGTTTGCCCCCCAGGAGACCCCACCCATGAGCAAAAAGCCCCTCATCATCGACGTTCACGGCCACTACACCACCGCTCCTGCAGCTCTGGGTGCCTGGCGCGACCTGCAAATTGCGGCACTCAAAGACCCCAGCAAAACGCCCGATCCCAAAAACCTCAAAATCAGTGACGACGAACTGCGCGAGTCCATCGAAACCAACCAGCTCAAGTTGATGAAAGAGCGCGGCAGCGACCTCACCGTTTTCAGCCCGCGCGCCAGCTTCATGGCCCACCACATTGGGGACTTCAACACTTCGTCCACCTGGGCCGCCATTTGCAACGAACTGTGCTTTCGCGTCAGCGAGCTGTTCCCCGACAACTTCATTGGCGCGGCCATGCTGCCCCAATCACCGGGTGTGGACCCCGCCACTTGCATTCCCGAGCTGGAAAAATGCATCAAGGACTACGGCTTTGTGGGCCTGAACCTGAACCCCGACCCCTCTGGCGGCCACTGGACCAGCCCGCCGCTGACCGACCGCCACTGGTACCCCATTTACGAAAAAATGGTCGAGTACGACATTCCGGCCATGGTCCATGTGTCCACCAGCTGCAACAGCTGCTTCCACACCACCGGCGCGCACTACCTCAATGCCGACACCACCGCCTTCATGCAATGCTTGCAGGGCGATTTGTTCAAAGACTTCCCCACGCTGAAGTTCCTCATTCCCCATGGCGGCGGCGCCGTGCCCTACCACTGGGGCCGTTTCCGTGGCCTGGCGCAGGAAATGAAAAAACCGCTGCTGCAGGACCACCTGCTCAACAACATCTTCTTTGACACCTGCGTTTACCACCAGCCCGGCATCGATTTGCTGACCAAGGTGATCCCGGTGGACAACATCCTGTTCGCCAGCGAAATGATCGGCGCGGTCCGCGGCATCGACCCCGAAACCGGCCACTACTACGACGACACCAAGCGCTACGTGGCCGCCACGCCCAACCTGAGCGAAGAACAGCGTTTCAAGGTGTTTGAAGGCAACGCCCGCCGCGTGTTCCCGCGCATGGACGCCGCCCTCAAAGCCAAGGGCCTGTAAGCCCCAACCGCTCTCGCAAGAACCAACCCAAGGAATTCACCATGTTTGAACTCGGTGTCGTTTACCGCAATATCAACCGCGCCAACCGCGCCGCCGCCGACGGCCTGGCCGCCTTGGGCTCGGCCACTGTGCACGAGGCCATGGGCCGCGTGGGCTTGCTCAAGCCCTACATGCGCCCCATCCAAAGCGGCGTGCAGGTGTCGGGCACGGCCGTTACCGTGTTGCTGCAACCCGGTGACAACTGGATGATGCACGTGGCCGCAGAGCAAATTCAACCCGGCGATATCGTGGTGGCCGCAGTTACCGCCGAATGCACCGACGGCTTCTTTGGCGACCTGCTGGCCACCAGCTTCCAGGCCCGTGGTGCCCGTGCCTTGGTGATCGATGGCGGCGTGCGCGACGTGCGCGAACTCAACCGCATGAACTTCCCGGTCTGGAGCAAAGCCATCAGCAGCAAAGGCACCATCAAGGCCACGCTCGGTTCGGTCAACATCCCGCTGGTGTGCGCAGGCATGCTCGTCACCCCGGGTGACGTGATCGTGGCCGATGACGATGGCGTGGTGTGTGTGCCCGCAGCCAAGGCCGAAGCCACCTTGGCTGCGGCGCAAAAGCGCGAAAGCTTTGAGGGCGAAAAACGTGCCAAACTGGCCAGCGGCGTGCTGGGGCTGGACATGTACAAAATGCGCGAGCCGCTGGCGGCTGCCGGCCTGCGCTATATCGACTGAAGGCTCTCCATGCGCCACAACACACCCTTTCGTCAGGCAAGTCGCAGGTCTTTGATACTGGGGGCATTGGCCGCTGCGGCGTCCTGGTCTGCGCTGGCCCAAGGCAACAACAACGTTCGTCTGGTGGTGCCGTTTACCCCGGGCGGCAGCACCGACATTTTGGCCCGAGCCATAGGCCCGTTTCTGGCCAGCGGCAGCGATCAGTCGGTCGTCATCGACAACAAACCCGGCGCGGGTGGCTCCATAGGCGCCGAGCTGGTCGCCAAAGCCAAGCCCGACGGTTTGACGCTGATGATGGGGCACATAGGCACCTTGGCCGTCAACCCTTCGCTCTACCCCAAGCTGGGCTACGACCCGATCAAGAGCTTTGACCCGGTCATAGGCGTGGCGCGTGTGCCCAATGTGCTGGTGGTGCCGGCGGGTTCCGACGTAAAAACCTTGAAAGACCTGATCGCCAAAGCCAAAGCGCGCCCGGGGCACATGACTTACTCGTCCGGCGGCAACGGCAGCGCGGCCCACACCACATTTGAACTGCTGAAAATGCGGGCTGGCATTTTCGTGTCCCACATTCCATATCGGGGCGCCGCGCCGTCGGTTACCGATGTGATTGCCGGGCATGTGGACGCGATTTTCACCGGTTCGCCGGCATTGCTGCCCCACATTCGCAGTGGGCGCTTGCGCGCGCTGGCGGTTTCCAGCACCAGTCGCCTGCCCACCTTGCCCGACGTGCCCACCGTGGCCGAGTCGGGTTTCCCGGGTTTCGAGGCCGACCAGTGGTACGGCCTGGTGGTACCGGCCGGCACCCCCGCCCATGTCATCAAGCGCCTGAACGAAGCGGCCAATGCTGGGCTCAAAAACCCCGAGGTTGCCAAGTCCCTGGCCACAGAAGGTGCCGTGCCCCTGGGCGGTACGCCCGAAGCCTTTGGTGCCTTGATTGCGCGTGAAATTCCGCGTTGGCGTGAAGTCGTCAAAACCAGCGGCATGAAACTCGACTGACCCGCCCCTTCTTTCCAACCCTCATTCCACCCTTTCCACTTGACCATGAGCAAACCCACCACCGGTGACTTCACCAAAACCGCAGGCTGGATGGACTGGTACACCGGCCCGGCCCAACCCAAGTTCCAACTCCCCGCCGGCGCGGTTGACGCGCATTGCCACGTGTTTGGCCCGGGCGCTGAGTTCCCTTACGCGCCCGAACGCAAGTACACCCCTTGCGACGCCACCAAGCACGAACTCTATGCCCTGCGCGACCACCTGGGGTTTGCGCGCAACGTGGTGGTGCAAGCCACCTGCCACGGCGCCGACAACCGCGCCATGGTCGATGCCTGCCTCTCCAGCGGCGGCAAGGCGCGTGGCGTGGCCACCGTCAAGCGCAGCATCACCGACGACGAACTGCAGCAACTCCACAACGCAGGCGTGCGTGGCGTGCGTTTCAACTTCGTCAAGCGCCTGGTGGACTTCACCCCCAAAGACGAGCTGTTGGAAATTGCCGGCCGAATTGCCAAGCTCGGCTGGCACGTGGTCATCTACTTCGAAGCGGTCGATCTGCCCGAGCTTTGGGACTTTTTCACCGCGCTGCCCACCACCGTGGTGGTGGACCACATGGGCCGCCCAGACGTGTCCAAGCCCATCGACGGCCCCGAATTTGAGCTGTTCCTCAAGTTCATGCGCGAGCACCCGAACGTGTGGAGCAAGGTGAGCTGCCCCGAGCGCCTGAGCCTGACCGGCCCCAAGGCGCTGAACGGCGAACAAGCCGCTTACCAAGACGTGGTGCCCTTTGCCCGCCGCGTGGTCCAGGAGTTCCCCGACCGCGTGCTCTGGGGTACCGATTGGCCGCACCCCAACCTAAAAGACCACATGCCCGACGACGGCCTGCTGGTCGACTTCATCCCCCAAATTGCCCCAACCGCTGAAGAGCAAAAAAAGTTGTTGGTGGACAACCCCATGCGCCTTTACTGGCCCGAGGAGTGCTGACATGGCCCTGGAAAAACCCTATCAAGACGTGCCCGGCACCATTATTTTTGATGCCGAGCAAAGCCGCAAAGGCTACTGGCTCAACCAGTTCTGCATGAGCCTGATGAAGGCCGAAAACCGCGAACGCTTCAAGGCGGACGAGCGTGCCTACCTCAACGAATGGGCCATGACCGAAGAGCAAAAGCAAGCCGTGTTGGCCCGCGACCTCAACTGGTGCATGCGCACCGGCGGCAACATTTACTTCCTGGCCAAAATAGGGGCCACCGACGGCAAGAGCTTCCAGCAAATGGCCGGCTCCATGACCGGCATGACCGAAGAAGAATACCGCGCCATGATGCTGGCCGGCGGCCGCTCGGCCCAAGGCAACCGCTACATCGGCGAAGACGGCGACGCACAAACGCACCGCCAACCCCAAGGCGCCGCAGGCAAGAAAGCATAAACACCATGGCACGCATCACCGCATCTGTTTACACCTCGCATGTGCCCGCCATTGGCGCCGCCATGGACCTGGGCAAAACCCAGGAAGACTACTGGAAGCCGCTGTTCGCGGGCTACGACTTCTCCAAGCAGTGGATGAAGGACAACAAGCCCGACGTGATCTTTTTGGTTTTCAACGACCATGCCACCGCTTTCAGCCTGGACATGATCCCCACCTTCGCCATAGGCACCGCGGCCGAATACCAGCCTGCCGACGAAGGCTGGGGCCCGCGCCCGGTTCCCAAAGTGGTGGGGCACCCCGAACTGGCCAGCCATATTGCGCAATCGGTCATACAGCAGGACTTTGACCTCACCATCGTCAACAAAATGGACGTGGACCACGGCCTCACCGTGCCGCTCTCGCTCATGTGTGGCGAGCTGGACCCGAAGAAGGACGCCTGGCCCTGCCCGGTGATTCCGTTTGCCGTCAACGTGGTTCAGTACCCTGTGCCCAGCGGCCAGCGCTGCTTCAACCTGGGCCAAGCCATCCGCAAGGCGGTCGAGAGTTACGACGAAGACCTCAACGTCCACATCTGGGGCACGGGCGGCATGAGCCACCAGTTGCAGGGCGCGCGCGCAGGCCTCATCAACCGCGAGTGGGACAACAACTGGCTGGACCTCATGATCAACGACCCGGTTGCCTGTGCCAACGTACCGCACATCGATTACGTGCGCGAAGCCGGCAGCGAAGGCATTGAACTCGTCATGTGGCTGATCGCCCGTGGCGCCATGTCCGACATCAACAACGGCCAAGTCACCGGCAAACCACCCAAGCTCGCGCACCGCTTCTACCACGTGCCCGCGTCCAACACGGCGGTGGGCCACGCCATTTTGCAAAACACCTGAGGAACAAACCCATGACCATCAAAGTAGCTTTGGCCGGCGCCGGCGCCTTCGGCATCAAACACCTCGACGGCATCAAAAACATCCCTGATGTCGAAGTTATTTCCCTGATCAGCCGCGACCTGTCCAAAACCCAGGAAGTGGCCGACAAATACGGCATTGCACACGTCACCACCGACCTGGCCGATTCGCTGGCCATCAAAGAGCTCGACGCCGTTATTCTGTGCACGCCCACCCAAATGCACGCCGGCCAAACCATGGCCTGCCTGGAAGCGGGCAAGCATGTGCAGGTCGAAATCCCGTTGTGCGACGAACTCAAAGGCGGTCTGGAAGTGGCGCGCTTGCAAAAAGAAACGGGCAAGGTCGCCATGGTGGGGCACACCCGCCGTTTCAACCCCAGCCACCAGTACGTGAACCAAAAAATCACCGCCGGCCAGTTCAACATCCAGCAAATGGATGTGCAAACCTACTTCTTCCGCCGCACCAACACCAACGCCCTGGGCCAGGCCCGCAGCTGGACCGACCACCTGCTGTGGCACCACGCCGCCCACACCGTCGATTTGTTCGCCTACCAGTGCGGCAGCCCCATCGTCAAAGCCAACGCCATCCAGGGCCCCATTCACCCGGCGCTGGGCATCGCCATGGACATGAGCATCCAGCTCCAGGCGGCCAACGGCGCCATTTGCACCTTGTCGCTGTCGTTCAACAACGATGGCCCGCTGGGCACCTTCTTCCGCTACATCGGCGACACGGCCACCTACCTGGCCCGGTACGACGACCTGTTCACCGGCAAAGACGAAAAAATCGACGTCAGCCAAGTGGCGGTGTCCATGAACGGCATCGAGTTGCAAGACCGCGAATTCTTTGCCGCCATCCGCGAAGGCCGCGAGCCCAACAGCAGCGTGCAGCAGGTGTTGCCGTGCTACCAGGTGCTGCACGACCTGGAACAGCAACTCAACGGCTGATCTGTGTCTATGCAAACCAGACAATTGGGGCCCTTCCAGGTCAGCGCCATTGGCCTGGGCTGCATGAACATTTGCCACGCCTACGGCGCGCCTGTGCCCGAGGCGCAGGCCGAACGCCTGCTGCTGGCCGCGCTGGACGCAGGTGTGACCCACCTCGATACCGCTGCCCTGTACGGCTTTGGTGCCAGCGAAACGCTCATTGGCAAATACCTCGCCAAGCACCGCTCGCGGTTCACCCTGGCCAGCAAATGCGGCATGCAAGGGGTCGATGCAAACGGCGACGGCAACAAGGTCCGTGTCATTGACGGGCGGCCTGCCACCCTAAAAGCCACTTGCGACGCCGCGTTGCGCCGTTTGCAAACCGATGTGATCGACCTGTACTACCTTCACCGTTGGGACAGGCAAGTCCCCATTGAAGAAAGCGTGGGCGCCCTGGCCGATCTGGTTCGGGCCGGCAAAATACGCGCCATTGGCCTGAGTGAAGTGTCGGCCGCCACCCTGCGCAAAGCCCACCGCGAGCACCCGATTGCCGCGCTGCAAACCGAGTACTCGCTCTGGACCCGCAACCCCGAAATTGCGGTGCTGGACGCCTGCCAGGAGCTGGGCATCAGCTTTGTGGCTTTCAGCCCGGTGGGCCGTGGCTTTCTCACCGGCACCCCGCCCGACGTGTCGGCCCTGGACGCCAAAGACATACGCCGCGCCATGCCGCGGTTTTTTCCCAGTAATTACCCGCACAACCTGGCCCTGCTGCCAGCCTACAACGCCATTGCGGCCGATTTGGGCTGCACGCCAGCCCAGCTGGCCATTGCGTGGCTGTTGCACCGTGGGCAGCACATTTTGCCCATACCCGGCACGGCCAGCGTAAAACACCTGCAAGAAAACATGGCCGCTGCCAACCTAAAAATCAGCGACGAAGCCATGGGCAAACTCAACGCCTGCATTCACAGCTCCAACGTGGTGGGCGCCCGCTACAACCCCCAGGGCACTAACGAGGTAGACACCGAAACATTTGCCGCACCCCCAGCAGCACCCCAGCCATCAGCAGCGCAATTCCCAGCCAAGTGAGCAAGCTCGGCCAGGTTTGGCGCAACACAAAGGCGTAGCCCAGGGCTGAAAGGGTTTCAAACACAATCAATTGGCCCACCAAAGCGGTGGGCAGGCGCTGGCTGGCTTCGTTCCAGCACAAAGTGCCCAGCCACGAGGCCAGCAAGCCTATGCTCACCATCAGGCCCACAAAATACAGGGGGCGTGGGCCCAGCGGCATCTCAAAGTCCAGCCAACCCAGTTCGGCGGTGCCCCACAGGGCCGCGTAACCCAGGGCCGCCAAGGGCAGGGTGGCCAAGCCTTGGGTGGTGGCCCAGGCGCGCGGGTTGCGGTCGGTGTGTCCACGCAGCCAGTCTGCATTGCGCAGCGGGTACCAAGTCCAACACACCACGGCCACCACCGCCATGGCAGCGCCCAGGGCATATTGCGCCGGGTCTGCACCTTGGGCGGCCTGCAGAGCTTGCCACTCCACATGGTTCACACAGGCAATGCCCAAGGCTATCAACCCCAAAGAAGGGGCCAACTTCAGCCACGGCAGGCGGCCATCGCGCCTGTGGTCGCGCAGGTTGGCGCTTATGGCAATCACCACTGGCAAGGTGCCAATGATCATGGTGGGCAACGGTGCACCTGCGCGCTGAATGGCCCCCGACAAAAACAAGTAATACACCAAGTTGCCCACCAGCGAGAGCTTAAAAGCCTCGGTCCAGTCGTGCCGGTTCATGCGCGCAATGTCTGCGCGGTCCCACCACGCCAGTGGCAAGGCCAACAGGCCAAACGCCAGGTAGCGCCCCACCGATTGCAGCGCTGCAGGGTATTCCGGCAGCATCAGCGGCCCCACAAACACCAAACCCCACATCATGCCCGCCGCCAGGGCAAAACAAACACCTGCCCACATAGCGCGCCTTTGTTGTGTCAATGGGCGCAAATTGTAGGGTTCTCACTCAGGTGCTGCTCAATACTCTTCGCTATGTCAGCTGCACAGCTTCAGTGCAAATGCCAGGGGTTGATGACTTGAAGGCCCTCAATGGCTTCAAAATCTTTGGTGTTGCGCGTAACCAACTTCAGGTTGGCGGCCAGGGCGATGGAGGCGATCTGGGCATCTTCGGTGCTGATGGGTCTGCCCGCCCGCTGGCGTTGTGCCCGAACCACGGCAAATTGCTCAGCGACTGCACTGCCAAAAACCAGGCAACGCCCCCTAAAGTCTTGCTGAAAAAGCTGTTCAGCACCTCTGGTCAACACATCACGGCGGTTGCCGGCGGGCAACATGAAAATGCCTGCCAATATCTCAGCTTGCGACACCGCGCTGGTTTGCAGTTTGTCGACTGTTTGGCTGTCCAACCACTCGGTGACCAATGGATTGGGGTTTTGACGCATCAGTTCCGAAAGCACATTGGTGTCCAGCAAAAACCCTTGCGTCATAGCGAGTCAAAGTCCGGTAAGGCGCGCGCTGGTTGCCGTTCTGGCAAAGGTAGCTCCTCAAGCCCAAGGCCTTTAAAGCGCTGGTTGATGCGCTGCGAAAAAGTCAACCCATCGGGCGCGTCGCCTTCGGCATTCAATGTGTTGTGCAGAATGTTGCGCACCTCTTGCTCCATAGATATGCCGTGGCTTGCAGCGCGCAGGCGCAAGCTGGTCTTGAGCTTGTCGTCTAGGTTGCGGATGGTCAAGGTGCTCACCGGGTGTTCTTTCAATCTTTTGAGTGATTGCATTGTATTCAATGACAGCAATGCATGCAAATCAGTTATACAAGTGCTCCCGCTCTATTTCCCCCAAAGGGCGCCGCAAATTCCGGAATTTCTGTTCGTAAACTTCAGAATCAAGTCAGCAGATTCTTGAGATCTTTCAGCATCAGGAACAGATGGTACGGGTCTGTCGGGCTGGGCTCAATTTCCCATGACCCGTACCACCGTCGCGCTACATCGTCCGTGGCATGTACGAGCAGGCAGCGAATGCCAGCAATGTCAGCGGCTTGTGCGGTGCGCAGCAACGCGTCCTTGAGCAAGGCCTATGTTCCGTACAGCTCGCTGGAGAGCGTGATTGAACTGAACAAGGAAGCCTATTACTTGGCTCTGCGCCAGACCCAAGGCACCATCCGCACGGAGGCTCCAAATTGGCAGCCGTGGCTCGTGTTCTTCTTGCGCTCCCTGGCCGAACAGGTCAGGCGTCTGGAGAAGAAGGTTGTAAGCCGTGATCGACTTTGAGGAACAGTCTGTGAGACTGGTCAGCTGATGCCCCTCAGCTGGTTTTCACCGTAATTCTGGGGGGACGTCTGTAGCAGACCGATCGACACCGTAAGGGACCGTAAATTATTGGTGCAGAGGCGACCGGTTTCAAACCAACCCTCAAAGCTCCTGGGTAATTCTAGGTATCAATGAGGAAAGATTGGGGTGATTGCCACAATCAAAATCCCACCTCTTTCTGATGGCGCACAGCTAAAACCGTGACGAAGCGCTGGCCAACCCGGTAACGAACCACATAGCCGCTTTCGCCAAAATCAATGACCCAGTCTCGGAATTCATCTTCCATGTCTTCAACTGGGCGCCCCACTCCCGACTGCTTCTCCAGCACTTTGACACCTTGGCGGATAGCCATTACGGCGCGTTTTGCAGCGTCAAGGTCCTTGGGCTTGAGGAAGTCATAGAGCCGCTTGACATCCAGCAGCGCTGCCGGAGACCAAATCAGGCGTGGCATTCGGGCGGCTCAACGTCATTGCCTTGTTCGAGCTGAGCCATCCAGGCATCAGCCTCATCAGCGGTCACATGCAATCCGTTTTCACAAAAATCTTCCCAAGCTTTGAGCGTGTCCCGGCGGAACGCCTCGCGCTTCTCTTCTCGATCTACGTACTGCGTAATTGCCTCGCGCATGAGCCAGTGTGACGTACGCTGACGCGCATCCGCCAAGCGCTTCACTCGGGCTTTGATGTCTTCGTCGATCTTGATCGACACAGGGCTAACTGCGGTAGCGGTCATGTGGCTTGCCCCTCAAGAGTAGTTAGAAGTATTACCTTACCATACTTTTCCCGGCTTGACCTGCACCCCATCTGCCATACCAAGGTAAACGAGAGAAGTCCGTCACCCCAGGAGAATGACGGACATGAAGAAGAGCAGGTTCAGCGAAGAACAAATTGAGCTTGTCGTCCAGGTTGCGGATGGTCAAGATGCTCACCGGGTGTTCATTCGTTGCCTAAAACCTCCCGTTCTTGCGCCATTTGCACCCAGTCCACCACACCGTTGGCCGGTTGGTAGCCGCTTACCAGCTGGGCCAGCATGGCTTTTATGGTGCTCACGTCGTTCACGTCCAAGGCCAATTGCAGGGTACTTAATTTGCCTTGCA
>JACCDQ010291845.1_pt1 | contig 18707 bp, 15 predicted proteins | sample 7446031 | NCBI WGS metagenome assembly JACCDQ01 (sample SAMN15323442, study PRJNA562643) | freshwater metagenome | isolation source: river surface water | place: USA:Blue River Watershed | collected 2017-08-17
CATTTTGACCAAACTTAATAACATTAGTCCCATTTAAATTAATCGGCACTTTTTGATATTTCGCATTTACCAGAATCAATTCCTGGTAATTTCCTACGCCGTTTGCAAAATCATATCCATAAATTTTAGCATACCCATTATTACTAATTTTTATGCGTATCAATGGATATTGAGCTGTATTGGGATAAGTCCAAACATTCCCCGATGGATAAATTGTTGTTCTATCTGCTCTTACGACATCTGTAAATGGAACTGAGTAAACGGTCGTGCTACCCATTGGGGCAAGATTCAACTCGCTTACATTCGTAATATCTACATTGTTTACTTTTAAATTAAAGTTATTATCCAGAGACCAAATGTCAACCCACAATTCCTCTGGGAAGCCCGTAATATTCTGGGTTAAAGTGGGTGTTGCTCCAGCATTTAAATCAAAACGAGCTAGTAATGGCTTTACACCTGGAGTAGGACATTCTACTATATCCAAAACCCCATCATTGTCATCATCTAAGTCTACTAAATCAGGCGTGCCATCACTATCAGAATCTAAACATACGCTTTGTGTTTTATTAATAGCAATACCATAATTATATATTCCATTATAAGCACCACTTTCAATAGCAGTTTCTAATGTATTTACAAATCCATTATTGCCAAAAGTAGGGGTTCCCGTACCAGCAACAATTGCATTTTGCAACGTTGAACTTGTTATTCCGGAAGCAATCGTAGCGCCAGCTAAATTGGTAACCGACGCAGAAGTTAATGTTGCAGTAATGCCTGCTTCTTTGGCGTCAGGACATGCATCTCCATCTGAATCTAAATCCTGATGGTTCATAATACCATCTCCGTCCGTATCATTACTACAATCAATTTTAGGGTGTGCACTAGGGATATAATCAGTTGCCACATCAAAATAAACCTCATTCGCATAACCTGTATAATTAATCCCTCCACCACTTGACCAAAATATATCATAGTACTGATATTTTGCAGCGTTTTGTGTTACCGTAAATATATTGGCACTCGTAGCATATTGCGTGGTTGCGGGATAGGGATAAATTATCGAAGTCTCAGTAGCAGAATTTGAGTTTATGGTAGCATCATACGTTACTTCTGCAGATAAATTGGTCCAACTACTCCCATCATTCGATCCTCTTAAAATTAATTTGGTATTGTCATTAAAATGTGAGTAAGTCCCAGTGTATCCGATATATAACTTTAATAATTTAACGGGAATATTCATATTAAATTGATACACCTGCCTACCGGAACCCAGTGCGTTCACGTTTGCCGTGGTATTTTCCATTCGCACATCGTAACTCACTCCACTATTCTTCCCATCCACTAATTTTTGTGGTTGATTTTGTGGGCTAAACATGGTTAATCCAGAGGTAATTTTAATGTCAGGGCGGCTACCAAAATGCCAATCATTTTCAGAGTAAAAGCAATCTGGTGATTCAGATGCATCTAAAATACCATCATTATCATCGTCTAAATCCGCATTATCCAAAACACCATCCTCATCAGTATCTTTGCAAACAGCTAAATTAGCGCTGATAGCGTATGGATTGTACGAGGAGGTATAATTGACCACGCCTGCGGTAGAACTTTCATAAGTATTTAATAATCCATTAATGTTTGTATCCGCACCCGTTGGATATATAGAAATACTGGTTGCACTCACAGAACTCGTTGATTCAATCGCATCAGAACATCCGTCACCATCTGAATCTAAATCCTGATGATTTAAGATCCCATCATTATCCGTATCATTTGTGCAAGCCGCTTTTGGACTTGTACTGGCTTGGTAGGTTGTTGCTGTTTCAAAATACACTTCATTGGAATACCCAGATGCATTCACACCTCCACCAGAAACCCAGTAAATTCGATAATATTGATATCTAGCAATATTTGCATCAGCAACCGTAAATGTGTTTGCCGTGATGGATCCTGATACACCCGGAATAGAGGTCACAGCCCCAAAGCCATCACCTAAATTTGTCCAAGTCGTATTATTATTGGAACCCTCTAATCTGATAACTGTTCCCGTATTAAAATGGGTATTGGTATTTACATAGCCAACATAAATTCTTTTCAATGCCACAGGAACAGGCATCTGAAATGCATACACCGTTTGCGCAGCAGTGGAAGATGCATTAAAAACGACGGCGTAATTTGCTACAGCAGTACCATTGTTACCATCCACTAATTTAGTTAAATCTCTATAGGTAGTGTTCATTGAAAGTGAAGTATTAGCTACTATTTCACTTCTATTTCCCGATAACCAATCTGTAGGGGTATAGAAACAAGCCGGCGATTCCACCGCATCCAATATCCCATCGTTATCATCATCGATATCAACGGAATCAAATACTCCGTCTCCGTCCGTTTCAGCACAAGCAGCTAAATTCTTACTTAGGGCAACTGCGTCATATTTTGAGGTATAATTTATGGTGCCGCTTTCAGGCGATGATTCAACGCCATCAGCTAAACCATTTGATCCATAAGGTGCAGCAGCAATTGCACTAGTCACATTCGGGGTTGTAGATGTAATTACACCATACATTCCATTTTTTACAGTACCCGAAGATAAGGTTCCAGAAACCCCCGCCTCTAATGCGTCGGGGCAACTATCTCCATCTGAGTCTAAATCGAAGTGATTAAAAATTCCATCATTATCTGTGTCGCAAATTAAAGGCGCCGTGGCAAAATATGCATCATAAAATCCTTTAGCAATTTTATTCTGATTATCCGTGTACCAGGGAGCTCCTTGCGTAATGGTTCCATCCACAAACCAAGCAACAAATTGACTTTTGCTGTCTGTCCCTGGAATTTGTTTCATTCCTGCTAATGCTAAGGTAGGATGCGACGCTGAATAAAATAACACATCACTGGTTGCAACATTAGTGATAGGAAAATAATTCGCACCTGATAATGTATTGGTTGAGAATACAGAAGCATAACTGCTATTTGTATTCAAGGTGTATGATTCTGTGCCAGTAGGATGATTTGCCGACAAAGCATAATTCGTGCCAAAAACACCATTCAACAAGTTCAATAATCCGTTTTGATTCGCTGTAACGCAGCAGTTATCCGACTCAATGATGAAGGCCTTACTGGTTTTATTTTGAATGGCCGTTTTTAGTGCAGCCCAATGATTTGCATGGATCGTTTCAAAGGCTGCGCCTCCAAAAATGACTATGTCATAGCCATCATAAAAACCCGCTGGCACAGTTGCAGTTTGAATAATATTGGATTGAACAATTGTAGAACCCGCAGCTACATTGTTGTTAAATTCAGCAAAAAGGCTCGATCTCATGGTCGAGAAATCTTCAGAAGATCCAGCAAACAAAATTCTTATGGGGCGAGAATCACATTCCGCTAAATCTAAAATCCCATCATTATCATCATCAAGGTCAATGGAATTGATAATACCATCCCCATCAAAGTCTGCTGAAGGGGCCGTATTCTGTGCCAGCGCGGAAGTACTAAAATTTAATATAAGAACTAACGAAACAAAGACTTGCGCAAGCGCAAATCCAAACGTTTTTGAGTGAACGTTCTTCATACAGGGCATACATTTTTAAAACTAAGAAGTGCGCGTAGAACCCAGTAAATGGAAATTACGGCAAACAAAGAAATAAAAATGAAACCTGGGGATGTGTCAAGAAAAACGCCACCGACAGAAATTGGACGATTGTATTAACCTATTTTGGAGCTGAAATACTCCTTGGGTGTACAGCCTTTGGCCTTACGAAAAGCCGTATAAAAACTTTGGCGCGAACCAAATCCCGATGCCTCCGCAATAGCTTCAATGGATGATTTTGCTATGAAGTCGGGGTTGGCCAACTGTTCCTCCATGAAGGCGATTCGGTAATTATTCAAAAAGTCCCGGAAGGAGATATTGTGTTTTAACTTAATGGCCTGGCCAATCATTCGATGTGGGTGTCCCGTTAAGGATCCCAACAATTCAGCGGAGAGCTGGGAATTCAAAAACACCTCCGTCGTTTTAAAATATTCTTCGACCTTGTCGGCAAGGGCCAACAATCGCTCATCTTCCTTCTCTGCCCGAACCAATTCTTGTTCTGTTTTTGGTTCTGGTTCTGGGCCTTTTAATTGCTCCGCTAGAATTTGAACATCTAATAATTTGGGATTCACAGCCAGGTAAAACAAGTGAAAAACAAATTCTGCGATCAACAAATAATCAACGGGAAGAAATGAATCCTTACCATTATCTGTGTAAATAAATGTGTGCCAGATGTAATAAATCGTACTGATTCGGAAGAGAAAAACACCAATAATCCAGTAATGAAAAATTCCTTTTTGGAATAAAATCTGATTTTCCTTGGCGCGACGAAAACGAATGTAATAATACACCATCGCCAGGTAAAAAATCAGGTACATGGCAAACTTCGCATACACATGATAAATGGGATCAAACCACATAAATCGCTCGCTGTAGGCAAAATAATCGCCTTGTGCCAACATCCATTTGATCTCTTCAATTTTCGTTTGCTTGGAACTCAGGTAGAAAGGCGTGTTTTCGATCAACTGAATTATCAAAGGAATAAAAAACAACAAATGGATTCGTTTAAACTTAGCCCTCGGGTGAAATAGATACCACATAAATAAAAAATTCAAGGGGGGCAAGGCGTAAAAAAGGGGTGCTAACGTGCGAAAAAAATATGGCGTTTGAATAATGTTTTCAGGCATCAAAAAATAGGCTGCCACAACTAAATACCCTAGTATTAAAAATTGAATAGCCAAAACCTTCGCAACAACAAGATTTCCTTTGCGAAATAAGAAGTTCAAACCAAATAAGACACAGAGTGAACTTACCAAAGAGAAGGCATACAGAGAACCTGGAGTATACGACATTTTAGAACTTAAAATAACCTATACCAATTAACAAAAATTGGACAACTCACATTGTAACAAAAAATGCCCAAGACAAAAATTTGACAATAACCGTTTTACGCTTTTGAAGCGAAATACGCCGCCGGAGTCATGCCATGTATGCGATTTATGGCATTATATAGCCCTTGACGGGACCCGAATCCTGCTTGTTCCGCAAGCAAGTCTTGCGAATAGTTTTGCCACGCATCATCCTCACGACGCTTCTCAAGAATGTAATTGATTCGCCAGGTATTGACAAAATCGGGGAAACTTAATTGATAAACGTATGAAGTTGTACGTGAAAGTTCTTTTGAGGAAATTTTTATTTGACTCGCGACTTTTTCCAAGGTCAAATCTGTGTCAAGAAAAACACGATGGGTAGCAAATAATTCTTCCAAACGCGCGGCATAAGCATCATATTTTTTGAGCTTTTCTGCATCTTCATCTGCTTCAGGATGACGATCACTTTCCTGCAGTCGCAAGACTAAAGAATGGAATGAAATTCCATCTAAAATAGACGGCCGGTAAAAAACCACCGCCAAATTCACAAAGACTGCCAAATGCATCAACAAGTCCGAATACGAAAATTTCAAGTTGTTAAAACCAATGATTCCAAAAACATAAGCCCCGATAAATAATACCGATAGTAGTCCCAATAACCCATGCGCTAATATCCAATTGAAAATAAAGCGATTCCTTAGATAAAAAGCCCTGGAATTTTTGAACATAAACCGAATGGCTATACCTATCGAGAAAGAGGCGTAAATAAACGTAAATACGACCTTCAACATAGACAAAACGCGCGGCGAAAAAGCAGTAACTGTTCCGGGATAATTAACTAACGATTTGTATTTCAATACCAACTGAATCTGGGCAAGTTTATTTTCGACAGGCCCCAAATAAAATGGTAATAATTCCAATAAATGAAGCACAAATGGAATGAAGAGGAGCCCATGCCACCAAACAAATTTATTATTGGGATGAAAAAGATAATAAACGAATAAATACAGTACAGGAGGGGTTAAAAAATGAATTGGAGAACCTAACATAAAAAAATGCGGGTACTCTGTAATGCGACCTCCTGTTGTGAAATATCCCAAAATAATCCGAGCACAAAAAAGAATAAAAGACAAGCCTAAAAATTTGGAGGCCAATATTCCTTTTCTGAAAAGTAGATTAAGTCCGAATATCCCTACAAGTGTGGAAATGACGAAGTTATAGAAAAACTCAACAAGCGTTAGCACAAGCTGATTCGTTTATTATGGTCTGTTTTCTTCATTTGGTTTCAAAGATAGTCTTCTAGACATAGAAACAAAAAACCCAACCGAAAATATCGATTGGGTTTCCATTACTCCTTGTTCTAAAATACATTTTATGTAGTCTGGACACGGGCAAATTCCCCTAAGTCAAAAAATATCTCATCCGATACTTTAAATCGTTCCCAGCGCACGTCAAATTGCTGAAAATCATCTTCCCCCAAAGTCTGGATTAACCGAATTTTACGTCCATCTAAAAGAGTAAATGCGATCGTTGTCCGTCCCGTTAATCGGTCATATTCCAGCTCCGATGACCCTAGTTGGTTCCCCATTAAAAACGTTACTCGCGATTGCTCACGGATTCGATAACATTTCATACGAAACAAGTATCTATACCACAAAGAAATAAATGGCTCATGAAAAAATGTGTAAACTATTTAGCGGTTGACAGAAATTTGACAAAGGCAGGTGTGATGTAGAGACGCGATACCTCGCGTCTACAGTCCGGAGGGAAATCAGTCCGGAAAACTTGTAGAGACGCGATACCTCGCGTCTAAAAAACAATTAAAATAGACGCGAAGTATCGCGTCTCTACAATCGAACTCATATACTGATAATCTACTATTCAGTCAAAAAGAGAATAGCTAAAGAATACATCGAGCCGTAATTTTGTCTAATTACTTTAAATCCTAGTCTATGAACACGATCGAGCTTATATTAAAAAACCATTACATTTGAATATGAAAAAATCAATTCAAATTCTACTAAAAGACAAAAAACAAATGGAGCTAGTTTCAAAATGGCTTTTGGAAAATAATATCAAATTTGAAGAATTTGAATCTCCCTATAATCCCGAAATTGTTAACAAGGTATTTGAAGGAATGAAAGAAGTCGAAAAAGGAAATTATACGACATTCTCTTCAGATTTATTGTGGAAATAACTATTTCTCCTCAAGCTTTAACTGATCTTGCTTATTGGAAATCCACAAATCAAAAATCTATTTTAAAGAGAATCGAATAACTCTTAATTTCAATAGAAAAAAGCCCATTTGATGGTATCGGAAAACCGGAAAAACTTAAACATTTTCTAACTGGGTTCTGGTCTAGAAGAATCACAGATAAACACCGTCTGATATACAACGTACAGCCGAATCAAATCATAATCTTAAGCCTAAAAGGGCATTATAAAAATTGAGAACTGAGCGCCAAGACATTTGTAATAGTATCCTTCGTACTAATTCCCTTCGGACTAACGTCTATCGTCCAACGTCCAGCGTCTAATTTTCCTCCGGACTCATTCCCTCCGGACTGACCACTGACCACTGACGACTAGCGACTATTTTCACTATCTTTGCCCCTATGTCCTGGATAAAAGAATTTAAAGCCTTCGCCATTAAAGGAAATGTCATCGAACTTTCCGTGGCTGTCGTGATCGGAGCGGCGTTTTCGAGTATCATTAATTCGTTGGTAGAAGACGTAATTACCCCATTGATTTTAGCTCCCGCAACGCATGCGGCTGGCGTGGCCGACATAGATAAATTATCCTGGGGTGCCGTCAAATATGGCAAATCGCTTGCCGCAACCATTCAGTTTTTCATGATCGCGTTTGTGTTGTTTTTGGCCATCAAAGGAATCAACAAGTTGAAGCTTACAGATGAAGAGCATCCGGACGACAAGCTAAGTTCGACAGACAAATTGCTGACCGAAATTCGCGATCAACTCAAGAAACAAGGGAAAAATTAAACCAAACGAAAAGCGCGTAAACCTTCCGCAATATTCCGGTCATTCGATAAACGTGGAACCTTGTTTTGGCCACCCAACTTACCTTGCGATTTCATGTAGTCGATAAAGGCATTGGGAGCTAATAGCGTCAATTCCAAGCCGCGCAATACCTTACCCGTGATCAAATCCTGGTAATAGATATTCTGCAAACGCATGGAGTTTTCCAAGACCGCTTGAAAACCTTGTTGGTCCGCTAAAGGACCGGATAATTCCACCAACCACTCATGATGCGGCAAATCACCTTTTTCAGGGTTTACTTGGGGAGCAACGGTGAATTCCACCAGCTGCACTTCGGGAAATGCCTTGCGCGCCTCAGCCATCGCTCGCTCCACTTCTTCCGCAATCACATGCTCGCCAAAGGCTGAAATAAAATGCTTAATTCGACCCGTCACCACAATCCGGAACGGATCTAAAGACACAAATTTGACCGTATCCCCTATCGAATATGACCACAAACCTGCATTGGTCGACATCAATAAAGCATAATTCACGCCCACTTGTACCTCCGCCAACGACAGACGTTTCGGCGTCGCAGTGAAATAGGTTTCCGTCGGAACAAACTCATAAAAAATTCCCCCATCCACATTCAATAACAAACCTTCCTCCCCGGTCGAATCCTGAAATGCAATGAATCCTTCCGATGCCGGATAAGTTTCCACCACATCTATCGCGCGTCCTATCGACTCATTAATCTTTTGTCTGTACGGCTCAAAATTCACTCCGCCTGTCACAAACAACTGAAAATCTGGAAACAAATCACCGATTTTCTTGCCCGACTGCGCCTCCAAACGGTCAAAATACATTTGTACCCAAGGCGGAATGCCTGAGATCAAACCCATTTTTTGATCAATCGTCTCCCCCACAATAGCCGTTAATTTTTCCTCCCAATCTTCCATGCAATTGGTTTCATAACTTGGCAATTGATTACCACGCAAATAACCCGGAACGTGGTGATTCACAATGCCCGACAAGCGTCCGGTAGGAATGCCATTCTTCGTTTCCAATTCCGGAGAACCGGATAAAAAAATAAGTTTTTGATCCAAAAAGGACGCATTTCCCGAGTAGTGCACATAATGCAATAAAGCATCGCGCGCGCCAGAAATGTGAAACGGCATGGACTCCTTTGAAATAGGTATGTATTTCGCACCCGAAGTGGTGCCTGAAGTTTTGGCAAAATAGGCCGGTTTACCTGGCCATAAAATATTCGGCGAACCCAACACCATCTCGTCGATGTAGGTCTTTAAATCCTCATATTCAGCGATAGGAACACGGATTTTATACTCTAAATAATTCCGGATTTTGTCGAATTCGTAGGCTTGACCAAAGATCGTTTGTTCAGCCTTTTTCAAATTGTTCTTCAACCAATTTTCCTGAATTTGAACCGCTTGGGCATGTGAACGCTGATGCTGTTTCACGATGCGTTTAGCAAATGGTTTCGCGAAAAATGACCGAATTCCCATAATCGTTTACTTAAATACGCCCTCCGGATCAGGCATTTTTTCGGCCAACAATTGGCCTAAATTAATATCTAACTGCGTGATGTCCAGCTTTCTACAGGCATGCAAATATGTCCAAGCGTCCGCGTAACGTTCTTGCAAATAAGCGACTTGGGCTCGTTTCATCCATGCCATCCCATATCCGGGCTGTTGGCGCAACGCAATCGCCAAATGTCCTTCAACCCCATCCAAGGTTCCACAATCCATTTGCTTCAAATAACAACTCAATTGAACCACCGCTAAGTCGACCCGCAAGATCGCCTGAGCCGTATCCAAACTCAATCCTTTTTCTAAAAATTCAATCGCTTTAGGAAAGTCTTTCCGCTGAAAGGTGATTACACCTAGTCCCCAAAAAGCATCTACAGACTCATTATTTAGCGCATGCAATAAATTAAACCGATACGTAGCCGTGTCTAATTTTCCAGCACTTACATATTCCCAGGCACGTTCTACGAAGAAATCGCTGGCCTCTTTCCGCGAGCCAAAACTCGCATCACAGGACTCCACAAATTGGGTTAATTCAGCTTGATCTTTTTTCGAAAGGGCCTTTTGGCCGTATAGTGGCAGGTATTTTGCCTCTTTTTGAAGTGAGTCTAAGACTGCTGCTTGCGCAGCAAAACTGACCAAAAAGAATAAAATGAGTAATCGTGTCTTCATTGGATACAAATCTACCGTTTCTTTTTATTTGTGGTACCTCCCGGACGAAATTTGGCATTTTTTCCAGGCCGGTTATTTCGCTGCACAGGTTTTGGATCAAGCTTGGCGCCACCTTTAGGTCCTGCCTTCGTCACCGCCTTACGGTTCGGAACTTTTTTTCCACTCGCACGCGCTTTGATAATCCATTTCTTCTCATGAAAGGCCCCCTGGAAATCTGGATCCTCGCGTTTGCGCTGATCATCCACGGCTCGCAACATATCTTGTTGCTCTAAAAACGGTGTTTCTTCAATTAATATTCCTTCTGGCAAAGGAGCTATCTCAATTTTTTGTTGGATTATCTCCTCGATCTTGGCCCAATGATACTGCTCAGCTAGCGTGATAAATGTGATCGACTCCCCTACCTGTTCAGCACGGCCCGTCCGACCAATCCGATGCACATAATCCTCATAAATTAGCGGCACATCAAAGTTGATGACATGCGAAACCTTCGGAATATCAATCCCTCGTGCCGCGACATCTGTTGTCACCAAAACCTTGACTAATCCCTCACGAAACTGTTGCATAGCATTAATCCGGGTATTCTGACCTTTATTCGAGTGAATTACCCGCACTTGGTCGATCGGCAAGACTTTACGTGTTAGGTATTTTTCGACCTGATTTACGGCGTCCTTACTCCGACAAAATATCATAACACGCTCAAATTGAGGTTGTTGCAAGAAAAATTCCAGCGCGTTTATTTTCGTTTTCAAATTTTCAGCCTGGTAGACATACTGCGTTACTTGGCTCGCCGGTGTCGCCTGAGGCGTCACTTCTATCTTTAACGGAAACTCCAAAAATTCGTGCGACAGGTTCTCTACTTTTTCAGGAAAAGTCGCGGAGAACAAACCATTTTGACGTTTTTTATAGGGGATTTTTTCAAGTATTTCACGGATTTGAGGCATGAAACCCATGTCCATCATTTTATCCGCTTCGTCCAAAATCAAGAATTTCAATTCTTTAACGACAATCGCATCCTTGCGGTATAATTCCAAAAATCGACCCGGTGTCGAAACTAAAATATCAATTCCCGCCTCAAGTGTTTGAATTTGCGTCTTTGGCCCTAAACCGCCATATAATGCCAACAAGCGCAAGTCGGTAAACTGTGCCAAACCCACCATCACTTCGTGGATTTGCATCACCAATTCTCGCGTAGGGGCTAAAATAAGGGCCCTTGGGTTTTTGCCTTGGGCATATTTAGTACGCATCAATAAAGGAAGCGCGTAGGCCGCCGTTTTACCGGTACCCGTTTGCGCGATGCCCAAGACATCGTGACCTTGCAACATCATGGGAATCGCCTTCTCCTGAATGGGAGTGGCGGCAGTATAGCCCACGGCCTCGCAAGCGCGCTGCAATTGTGGGTTTAATCCAAGTGATGCAAAATCAGTCATAAGGGGAATCCATTTCGTTCAGACATGCCGAACTTTACCGCACAAAGGTAGGCAAAATAAAATTCCCTACCTTTGAAACAAATTTTCGCGTTTATGCAGTCAATTTGGGTCAAACGTCTCCTGATCGGAACCATGCTTTCCTTTGCGATGGGAAGTTTGGCCTCCTTGTTTTTATGGGGGATGGAATTGATTGCCAATGAGCGACGCCCTAATTGGTTATTCGGGTTACCACTCGTGGGTTTACTCTTTTACATCTTGCGCACCCAAACTTGGGCACAAGCAAGCACCAAGCAATTCGTTTCTCCTGAACCAACAAGCGCGTCCATTTTTTCAACTCCCTTTATACTAGTAGCTACCTGGATCAGTCACATCGTCGGCGCATCGGTTGGCCGCGAAGGAACAGCCATCATCATGGGCGGCAGCTTATCGAATTACCTAAGCGAAAAATTTGATATGTCCACCGAAGAAAAATCCATCTGGTTACGAGCGGGTATGAGCGCTGGCTTCGCCGCTGTTTTTGGAACGCCACTCGCGGGATGTTTTTTTGGATTGGAAGTTAGGCAAGTGGGCAAAGTACATTGGCCATCTTTTTTTACCTGCCTTGTCATGGCATTTGCATCAAATTACGTGAGTCTCCACGTGTGGGACACAAAACACGTTTTATACCCCCTTGTTTTTTTACCTCGTATTTCAGCCTCATTTTGGGCCAATTTAGCCATTTTAGGGCTATTTTTAGGCCTTTTAGGCTTGTGCTATTCGCGCTTAGAATCGATTATTTCTAACGCGTACGGGAAATTGCCCATACAAGCAGCTCTCAAAGCGATTCTCGGGGGCTTGATTTTATTGGGAATGTTCCAAATTCCAATCTTCACCGAAAGTGTCGGGATCGGATCTGAATTTTTACTCCGACCATTTTCCGATCATTTCGAGGTGATGGAATTTGCGCCAACTAAATTATTTGCTACGGCACTAAGTCTTGGATTCGGATTTAAAGGGGGAGAAGCAACACCCTTATTTTTAATTGGCTCGCACGCAGCCGCGAGCTTGTCGGCCTACATCCAATTACCTATCCCGCTACTCGCGGCAATCGGATTCACCTCCCTTTACTGTGGACTTGCCAAAACACCGATCACCGGCATGTTGCTCGGCATGGAATTATTCGGTCCGCAAGCGTGGTTTTGTTATCTACTTTGTACCCTACTGGTCCTCTATTTTTCAGGTTCCTCAGGGATATTTAAAAACCAAATTTGGCCAAGCTATTTACCCAAACCCCCATATCGCTAATGTTTGATTACTTCTACGATGAACATCCAAATTACCAAGAACCGGCCTTAAGCAAGCGACGTTTTGCGGCGAAAACTTGGGAAAACTTACTAAGCATATGGTCGGAATCCCCTCATTTTACCGTTAGTAAAATTGGCGAAACAACAGAGGCAAGACCCATCCATGAGGTTCGATTTGGCGAAGGTCCCATACCTGTTATTGCTTGGTCACAGATGCATGGCGATGAAGCTACGGCAACCATGGCTTTGGCAGATATCTTCCGTTTTTTATCCCAAGATTCGCCAGAATCAAGCAAGATTAGGGAAAAATTGCATCAGAAAATTAGCTTATATGTCATTCCGCGATTAAATGCCGATGGGGCAGAACGTTGGACACGAGAAACAGCTTTGGGTATCGATATGAACCGTGACGCTCAAACGCTAAATAGCGTAGAAGCACGTTTACTTTCTTCTTGGGCAGACTCTAAAAACCCCACTTTTGCATTCAATTTACACGATCAAAATCGCTTGTATTCGGTCGGAAATAGTGCACATCAAACACACATCGCCTTTCTAGCTACCGCAGGAGATGAAGCAGGAACTTGGACGCCATCACGAACACGCGCGGCACAATTAGCCAATCGATTGACGCGATTGACACAAGCTTATCTACCTAATAAAGTAGCGAAATGGAATGATGAATTTAATCCAAGGGCCTTTGGTGACACCTTCCAATCACGCGGATACGGCTTATTATTACTAGAATCAGGTGGGGCTGGATGGGACTTGGAAAAACAATCTTTGCGTCGCATGAACGCGGCGATCTTATTAGATGCACTCACAAGCATTGCAGATGAAACGTATGTAAACGAATCGACCGATTTATATACCCAACTCAAGACAAATGAGCGGCAACTATTCGATATCAAAATAACTCAGGCTGCGTTAGATAACAGTGGAAAACACCGAGCTGATATCGGTTTAAACTTAGTGGAAACTGCCATGCCATCGGGAGAAATTACTTATTCTTGGAGCATCGAAGAAATAGGCGACTTGAGTTACATGCACGCGCTGCATGTAAAAGCAGGCAAAAACTGGACTTTGGCTGAAGGATCAACTATCTCGTTGGGCGCCAACATCCATGAACTCGTATTTAAAGAAAACGAAACGATTGCTTTTGATTTACGTAACTTTACAGCCGAAATAAAATAAAACAAACATGACTTCATTGCCAGTAATCATTATCGGAGTAAATCCATTTGCCTTAGAAGTAGCACATATTTTTCAAAAAAACGACGTTGTCGTATACGGATTCTTAGATGACGATTTAAAGAAAAAAGACACCATGATAGGTGAAATTCCAGTATTAGGCACGACAGAAGATGATGCTTATTGGGGATTAATTGGAAAGTCTTGTTCCGTGTTTGTGGCTCTCGAAAACCCAACGGAACGCAAGAAAATGATTGAATTAATCGAAGAAGACAGAGGCACAAAACCTGTACATGCCATTCATCCAAATGCACAAATTGCCGATGTAAAAAGCCTCGCATATGGCTTGTTTATCGGAGCATCTAGCATCATTTCTCCCGAAGCCAAATTGGGAGATCACGTAATTATAGGCGCAGGATCCATCGTCGAAACGGGCGCATCCGTTGAATCTTTTGTACAAATAGGAGCAGGATCCGTTATCGGCAAAGAAGCCCAAATCGAAAAGAATGCATTTGTGGGCATTCATTCTACCATCGTAGGAAGTGTTAAAATTGGCAAGGGCGCGACCATCGGAGCAGGAAGCGTTGTAATAGAAAATATCCCGGCCAACAAGCGCGCTTTCGGAAATCCGGCTAAAATACTATAGTTTTTCAATGTTGTGTGGCTCAACCAACTCCATGAAATGAAAGCGGAGGTAGAGTTGGGCCACAACAATAACATCCTCCATGCAGTACGCCGTAATCCTAGGCAAATCATGATCCTGATAATATACTGCATGCACGCGATCACCAGACAAATCACTTTTGGCTCCTGGAATTCCTAATAATTCAGCCAACAATTCAAGCGATGTAAACGAGCGTCGATCGCCAAATTTCCACATCTCCATCGTATCCTGATGAATGATTTCCCATGGTTTTTTACCTTGCAATTGCAATGCACGCGGTATCTCCAATCCATTAACCATCATCCTGCGGCATAGATACGGAAAGTCAAACTCCTTCCCATTGTGGGCCACAAGCGTTAATTCTTTTGACTTATATGTCTTGTCGACAAATGCGGCAAACTCCGCCAACAGCACCTTTTCGTCTGTATGCGCAATCGTCTTCACTTTTAGTGCTAATTCTTTCTGCTTATTCACATACAAGAATCCCATCCCAATCACAATAATCTTGCCAAATTCAGCATATAAAGCCGCACGATCCGAATACAACTCTTCTGCCGACAAATTGCTCGGATTGACCAAATTTTTCGCCTTTTTTAGCCAGAATTCTTTCATTACTTCCGACAATTGGGAAAAATCCGCGGATTCTGATACTGTTTCAATATCAAGAAATAATGTATTCTTAAAATTCATGCGCGTATCCATGCTGCTTATGCTTTTATAAATGTTTCACGTGAAACATGTTGAGTGTGAAACTGAAATAAGTCTTTCAGGTGCGCTAAAACTTTGGGCTTAACTTCGTCTAAACTAATGTCGCAGCCTAATTCTTGGCTTAATGACGTAACACCTTTAGTGGCGATTCCGCAAGGAACAATATGCCCGAAATAGGAGAGGTCTGGCTGCACATTAAAAGCAAATCCATGCATGCTAATCCAGCGAGAAGCCTTAACACCAAAGGCACAAATCTTGCGCGAATCATCTGATGTTGGATTAATCCACACCCCAGTTAGCCCGTCGATTCTTCCCGCTTGTAAACCATATTCAGAACAAGTTCGAATGATTGCCTCTTCAAGCATGCGTAGGTATAAATGGATATCGGTGAAGAAATTCTCCAGATCAAAAATCGGATATCCGACCAATTGGCCTGGCCCATGATATGTAATATCTCCGCCGCGATTAATCTTATAAAACGTGGCTCCGATTGTATGTAGGAACGATTCTTGCATCAACAAATGTGAGGCATCTCCGCTTTTTCCTAGCGTATAAACATGTGGATGTTCACAGAACAAAAGGTAGTTGGCCGTCTGCTCGAGCTCGTGTTCTGCACGATTGCGGTTACCCAATTTAACTTCTGCGGTATGTGCCATGAGTTGTTCTTGCAGATCCCAAGCCTCTTGATAGGGGGTCAATTGTAAATCAACAAACTGGACAATTTTATTCTGCATGCACTTTATCAGTTTTGGCAATTGCTGTTTGCAATAAAGCAGCAACCTTAGGGTCAGCAAATATACAAGAATGGCCAAACATTTACAGCAAGGAAAAAGAGCGGAATTGGCGGCAGCCACATTTCTTCAGAAAAGTGGATATGGCATCCGTGAAAGAAATTATCGTAACGGAAAAGCAGAAGTTGACCTCATTGTTCAGCGTGGAATTTTTCTTGTTTTCGTGGAGATCAAGTCGCTTCGCAGCATCCGGCATGGACACCCTGAAGAGCGCATCGGATGCTCCAAAACAAGCCTTTTCCACCAAGCAGCTAACAGCTATCAAGCAGATGAAAATTGGCAAAAAGAAATCCGTTTTGACAGCATTGCAATCACTTTTTTTCCACAAGCAATTAAAATCGAGCATTTCGAGGATGCTTTTTCGTAAATTCGCGATTTAATACGCAACAATGATAAGCTTCCACACAGAAGAATTGGCATTTCAGCTGCCCGAAAAGCTAAAGCACAAGCAATGGCTTAAAGCGGTAGCCGCAGAAGAAGGCAAAAAAATAGGTGAACTAAACTACGTGTTTTGCTCCGACGAATACCTGCTTAAGATTAATCAGGATTATTTGCAGCACGACACACTCACTGACATTGTGACTTTTGACAATTCTGAAAGCCCTAAACTTATCGAAGGAGATATCTTTATTTCATACGATCGCGTGGTTGAAAACGGTGCGAAACTTAACACTGCCGACAGTGAATTGCAGCGCGTCATGGTGCACGGATTGCTTCACTTGTGTGGATATAAAGACAAGGCAAAGGCCGACAAATCTCTCATGACAGAGAAGGAAGATTATTATTTAGCCAAACGAAATTAACACGTTCCACGTGAAACAAGCTTTGCAAAATCAGCTAAAGCGTTCCACGTGAAACACCAAAACATATGCAAAATTCATACGATGTAATCGTGGTAGGGGCGGGACATGCAGGCTGTGAGGCTGCGCATGCGGCTGCTCAAATGGGATCCAAGGTTTTATTGGTGACTATGAACATGCAGACTATTGCCCAAATGTCTTGCAACCCAGCTATGGGTGGTGTGGCAAAGGGTCAAATCGTTCGGGAGATCGATGCGCTGGGTGGAATGTCTGGGATTATCTCGGATAAGACGATGATCCAATTTCGGATGCTCAATCGTTCGAAGGGTCCGGCGATGTGGTCGCCTCGGTGCCAATCAGACCGAGCGAAGTTTGCGGAAGAGTGGCGTTGGGCTTTGGAAAGAAATTTGAATGTCGACTTTTGGCAGGACTCTGTTCAGCAATTAGTCGTTGAAAATCATGAAGTAAAGGGTGTGGTGACGCGCATGGGTATGACCTATTATGCACCTACGGTCGTGCTAACAAATGGAACATTTTTAAATGGCTTGATTCATATTGGCGAGAAGAATTTTGGTGGTGGCCGAATGGCTGAACCGATGGCCATGGGGATTACGGAGCAGTTGGTCGAACTTGGATTTGAATCCGGTCGAATGAAGACCGGGACTCCGCCGCGCGTGGATGGTCGGAGTTTAGACTACAGTAAAATGGAGGAGCAGAAAGGGGATGAAAATCCAACCAGCTTTTCTTACATGACGAAGGATCCAATACAAGAACAGCGGTCTTGTTGGATTACGCACACCAACGAAAAAGTGCATGAAGTTTTGCGCAAAGGCTTTGATCGTTCTCCGATGTTTGCGGGAAGAATCAAAGGGTTGGGTCCGAGATACTGCCCATCGGTTGAAGACAAAATCAATCGATTTGCAGATAAAGATTCGCATCAAATTTTCGTAGAGCCAGAAGGGTGGAACACGGTGGAAATTTATGTAAATGGATTTTCAACATCCCTGCCAGAAGACATACAGTTTGAGGCAATCCGGTTAATTCCGGGTTTTGAAAATGCGAAAATGTTCCGTCCAGGTTATGCGATTGAATACGATTATTTTCCGCCTACACAATTGACGGCCACCCTAGAAACCAAACGTGTTAAAGGTTTGTATTTCGCCGGTCAAATTAATGGAACCACGGGATATGAAGAGGCGGCATGCCAGGGTTTGATGGCGGGAATTAATGCGCACCAACAAGCACATGGTTTAACTCCGTTTACCTTAAGTCGGTCGGAGGCGTACATCGGCGTGTTGATCGATGACTTGATTAATAAGGGTACCGATGAACCGTACCGCATGTTTACTTCACGAGCTGAATTTAGAACGCTATTGCGCCAAGATAATGCTGATGAGCGCTTGACTGAAAAAGGATTTGGTCTTGGGCTTGCAACACAGGAAAGATTAGACACATTTTTGACCAAAAGACAACAGGTGGCTGAATTAACTCAGTACATCACGCAAACCAAAGTGAAGCCTGCCGAGATTAATGATTGGTTGGTGGAACAAGGAACGGCCGCACTCAAAGAAGGTGCGCCGATTGTAAATTTGTTGAAGCGTTCTGACTTAAGTTTCGAGCAGATACTAACACATGAAATAGGCCAAGCAATTAAGGCCAATTACTCACAAGAAGTTATTGAGCAAGTTGAAATCGTCGTTAAATACGAAAGCTATATTGAGAAGGAGCGTCTGATGGTCGGGAAGATGAAGAGCATGGAGGA
>JACCDQ012108967.1_pt1 | contig 18696 bp, 18 predicted proteins | sample 7446031 | NCBI WGS metagenome assembly JACCDQ01 (sample SAMN15323442, study PRJNA562643) | freshwater metagenome | isolation source: river surface water | place: USA:Blue River Watershed | collected 2017-08-17
ACCTGATGGAAGAAATCGCCAAGGTCCGTCGCGTCATCCAGAAGATCGACCCGAGCGGCCCGCACGAAACCCTGCTCGTCCTCGACGCCAACATTGGCCAGAACGCGCTGGCCCAGGTCAAGGCCTTCGACAAGGCGATCAACGTCACCGGCCTCGTCGTCACCAAGCTCGACGGCACGGCCAAGGGCGGCGTCGTCGCCGCCATCGCCCGCCAGTGCCCGAAGCCGATCCGCTTCATCGGCGTCGGCGAGCAAATCGACGACCTGCGTCCCTTCGTCGCCCGCGACTTCGTCGACGCCCTGTTCGAATGATCGTCGCCAGCAATCTCTGCAAGCGCTACCCGAGCGGCTACGACGCGCTCAAGGGCGTCAGCTTCGAGATTGAGGCTGGCTCGCTGACCCTGGTCGCCGGCCATTCCGGCGCCGGCAAGACGACGCTGGTCAAGCTGGTCGCGACCCTGGAACGCCCGACCTCGGGCAGCCTCGTGGTCAACAACCAGAATCTCGCCGCCCTGCGCCGCAGCGCCCTGCCCTACGTCCGGCGTAATTTCGGCATGGTCTTCCAGGACCAGAAACTGCTGTTCGACCGCAGCATCCTCGACAACGTGCTGCTGCCGCTCGACATCGTCGGCATGCCCCGGCGCGACGCCCTGCGCCGGGCCCAGGCAGCACTCGACAAGGTCGGCCTGCTCGCCCGCGAGAAAGCCAACCCGATTGCCCTTTCCGGCGGCGAACAGCAGCGCCTGTCGATCGCCCGCGCCATCGTCAATCGGCCGACCCTGCTCCTGGCCGACGAGCCGACCGGCAACCTCGATGCCGACTCGGCGGCGGAAATCCTCGACATCTTCGGCGCCTTCCACCGGGCCGGGATCACCGTCGTCGTCGCCACCCACGATCCATCGTGGATCAACCGTTACCCGGAAAACGTGCTGCGCCTCGACCACGGGAGGCGCGTATGAACGCCTGGCTGTCCCAGCATCGCGCCGCCCTCGGCAGCGCCCTGCGCCGCCTCTGGCTGGCACCGCTCAACACCTTCCTGTCGCTGCTCGTCATCGGCATCGCCCTGACCTTGCCCGGCGTCGGCTACGTCCTGCTCGACAATCTGCGCGACCTCGGCCGCAATGCCTCGGGCGTGCAGCAGATCAGCCTCTTCATGCAGCTCGACGTCAGCAAGAAGGAATTGGCCGAGATCGAAAACCGCCTCAAGCAGAAGGTCGACCGCCACTGGCGTTTCGTCGCCCGCGAGGATGCGCTGAAACGCCTGCAGGCCAGCGAAGGTATGGCCGAGATCGTCGCCAGCCTGCCCCGCAACCCGCTGCCCGACGCCTACGTGATCGAGCCGGACAACACCAACCCGGATGAACTCGAAGCCTTGCGCAAGGACATGAGCAGTTGGCCGCGCGTTGCCCACGTCCAGCTCGACTCGGCCTGGGTCAAGCGCTTCGACGCCTTCCTCAAGCTCGGCAAGCTGGCGCTGACCCTGCTTGCCGGCATCTTCGCGGCCGGGCTGATCGCCGTCACCTTCAATACCATCCGCCTGCAGATCCTCGCCCAGCACGATGAAATCGAACTGGCCCGGATGATCGGCGCCACCGACGCCTTCATCCGTCGCCCCTTCTACTATTTCGGCGCCTTGCAGGGCGGGCTGGGCGGCCTGCTCGCCGGCGGCCTGGCCGCGCTGATGCTGTCACTGCTCAGCGGCCCGGTCGCCGACCTCGCCAACCTCTACGGCAGCCCATTCGCCCTGCGCAGCCTGGCCTGGCCGGAAATCCTCGGCCTGAGCGGCGCCGGCGCGCTGCTCGGCTGGGTCGGCGCCCAGTTGTCGGTCAGCCTGTCGCTGCGCCAGTTTGACTGACCGGCGCGGCTTCCTGCGCGGGGTCGGCGCCGCCGCCCTCGCCAGCGCGCTACCCGCTTGCACCCGCACACAACCACCTCTGCCGCCGGGTGAATTACTCGGCCCGAATGTCGGACTCGGCCACCAGCTCCGCGCAGCCATTGCACCCTCAGCGCTCAGTGTGGTTCCCGACGAAATCCGCCGCACCGGCGTCATCATTGTCGGCGGCGGCATTGCCGGTCTCTCCGCCGCCCGCCGCCTGCGCCAGGCGGCGGTCGACGACTTCCTGCTGCTCGAAATGGAAAACGCAGCAGGCGGCAATTCACGGGCCGGACGCAATGCCGACACTGCCTTTCCCTGGGGCGCCCACTACCTGCCCCTGCCCGGCGTCGAGGCACGCCACGTTCGCGAATTGCTGGCCGAACTCGGTGTCCTGCACGGGCCGGCCGATGCCACCCGGCCGATCTACGACGAACGCTACCTGTGTGCGACACCGCAGGAACGGCTATTCCGCGATGGCCTGTGGGAAGACGGGCTGCTCCCGCACCTCGGCCTGTCGGCCGACGAGCGCGCCCAGCAGGAACGTTTCCAGTCACGGGTCCAGACGCTGAAAGCCGCGCGTGGCCGGGATGGCCGGCGCGTCTTCGCCCTGCCGATGGCCAATGCCAGCCACGATCCGGCCTGGCGCGCGCTCGATCGCCAGACGTTTTCCGGATGGCTGAGCGAGCAGGGGTTCACGGCCCCGAGCCTGCACTGGCTGGCCAACTATGCCTGCCGCGACGACTACGGCACCGACGCCAGTCAAACCTCGGCCTGGGCCGGCCTGCATTACTTCGCCTGCCGCACCGGCGAAGCGCAAAATGCGGCACCTGAGTGTGTACTCACCGCCCCCGAAGGCAATGCCTGGCTGGCCAATGGACTGGCCCGGCCGCTCGGCGATCGCCTGCTCACCGAGAGCTGCGTGCGCCGCGTCAGCGAGGAAAAGCACCATGTCGCGGTCGACGTCCTGCATCGGGGAAAAATGCTGCGTATCGAAGCCCGGCATCTGATCTGGGCCGCGCCGACCTTCCTGCTGCCGCATGTCGTCGACGGCCTGCCCGGGCGCCTCCGGGAAGCTTGCTCCGCCGGCGAAACGTCGCCCTGGCTGGTCGCCAACTTGCATCTCGATGCGCTGCCGAAGGAACGTCACGGCGCGCCGCTGGCCTGGGACAACGTGCTCTACGAGAGTCCAGCACTCGGTTATATCGTTGCCACCCATCAGCAGATTCGCCGGCAACCTCGCGGCACGGTACTGACCTGGTATCGCGCCCTGCATGAACTGCCACCGCGAGTCGCCCGCCAACAATTGCTCGACACGCCACGGGAAGGCTGGGCCGAGTCGATTCTCGCCGAGTTGCAAGGCGTCCATCCCGATATCCGCGAACGGTGCACCCGGCTCGACGTCTTCCGTCATGGTCATGCCATGCGCCGCCCGACGCCGGGCAGCCTGTTCAACGGTCAACGCCAGTTACTCGCCGATTTCCACACATCCCGCCTGTCGCTGGCCCACTCCGACCTGTCCGGTTTCTCGATCTTCGAGGAAGCACAGGATCGCGGCATCCGCGCCGCCGAACGCCTGCTCAGCAAATGGGGTTTGAAGCTGCGTCAGTAACGCAGATAGGGCCGGCGGATTTCCAGCCACTGCTTTTCGTCAGCCCCGGCCAGGGCCTCGAGGTCGGCCGGCTGGCTGCCCGGATCATCAACCCACTCGCGCAACAGCGGCGAGCCGTTGATCAGGTCGATGGCCAGGCGTTCGAACTCGTACTCGTAACCGAAATCGCGCCAAATCGGGTAATCCGGATAAAGGCGGCGAATCGCCTTGAAGGCCAGCGCCTGCAGGCGCCATGGCCTGAACGCCGCATGCTCGTAGGACGGACCTTCCGTGTGGATTTGCAGCGCCTGGCAAAGTCGACCGCTGAATTTGTGGAACGTCGGCTCGAACCAGCATTCGCGCAGGCTGCAACCGGCCAGCCAGGCATTGCTTCCGTTCGCTGCCAGTGCTCGTATCTCGGCGAGTACGGCCCGGGCATCGATATCCGGCGCACCGAACAGGAATTCCAGCGGCCGGGTCGTGCCACGTCCTTCGGACAGGGTCGTCCCTTCGAGCATGACCGTGCCGGCGTAGGCACGCGCCATCCACAGATTCGGCGCATTCGGGCTCGGATTGACCCAGATCCGCTCGCCAAGCGGCCAGCCGTGACCCGGTGCTGCATCGGGCTGCCAACCTTGCATGTCGATGACCTGGTAATCGATATCCAGCTGCAATTCATCGATGAACCACTGGCCCAGTTCGCCCATGGTCAGGCCGTGGCGCATCGGCATCGGCCCGGCCCCGACGAAACTTTCCCAGCCCGGCCGCAGCGTCAGCCCCTCGACCGGGCGACCCGCCGGATTCGGGCGGTCGAGCACCCAGACCGACTTGCCATGCTGCGCCGCCGCCTCGAGCACATAGCGCAGCGTGGTAATGAAGGTATAGATGCGACAACCGAGATCCTGCAGATCGACGAGCAAGACGTCGAAGGTCGCCATCATCGCCTCGGTCGGCCGACGCACCTCGCCATACAGGCTGAACACCGGAATACCGAATTGCGGATCGAGGAAATCCGGCGACTCGACCATATTGTCCTGCTTGTCGCCCTTGATACCGTGCTGCGGCCCGAAGGCCGCCGTAAGTTTGATGTCCGGCAAGGCGGCCAGCGCATCGAGGCTGTGGGTCAGGTCGGCCGTCACCGAGGCCGGATGGGCAAGCAGGGCGACGCGTTTGCCTGCCAACGGACGGCGCAGGACAGGATCGGTGACGAGTCGGTCGATGCCGAATTGAACGAATTGAGTCATGGGCGATTGAGTTCGAGGGTGAAACTTTCACGATGGTGAAAATCGGGTTGAGCAGCGGCGTGCGAAAGCGCCCAGTAGGTTTTCTCGCCCTCCCGGGTTTCGATGACCGTCGTCAGGCCAAGCACGAATTTCCTTGTCGACGGTAGCAGGGCGGCCGGAACACGCGCGGTCAGATGGAAGGCATCCTCCTCGCATGCACATTGAAGTGCCGGCGCCACTGCCGGCCACCAGTCCGCATCACGCTGGCGATAATCGGTGAATCGATACGCCGCCCAGGCGCCCGATGGCGAGAAGTTGAATTCCCGATAATCCACCGCGTCGACCGCTGCAACGAAGGCTTCACAGCAGGTGGTTTGCCACAGGCCATCGGTGTGAACGGCAGCGGCGGGTGGCGGCAGATGCAGGCGTCCGTGCGGACAGGCAATGCGAAAGGTGAAACACAAACCGCCGCTGGCTTCCCAGGCAGTGGCTGCCGATACGACCAGGCCAGCGGGCGTCACATCGGCAGGATGACAGCACAAGGAGAGAAAATTCACGGTCGACGGAATCCTGAACCAGGAAGGGCGCCTACTTTACCCCCTTCACCCTTGGTCAGGACAGGGTTTTGGTTTAACTTACGCCAACGGCGACCCCCGCCGATTTTTGCCCCCGAGCCCCGTCGACCGTGAGAGCCTTCGTCTTCCTGCTGATCCTCGCCAACCTGCTGTTCTACGCTTTTGGCGCCGGCTATTTCGGTCGCCCGGAAAATCCGGATGCCGGACGCCTCGACAACCAGATCGCAGCAGAGCGCATCCGTGTCGTTTCGCGTGGCGAAGCCCCCGCCCTCAAGGCGCCCGAACCACCGCCCGAGGCCGTCGCGCCGGTCTGCCTGCGCTGGAACGGGCTCGGCAAGGAATCAGCCGAACGCCTGGAAAAGCTGCTGCATGAGCGCCATCCCGGCTACCAGCTGGAGCGCGAAACCGTGACCGGCGAAGGCAAGGGCTGGTGGGTCTATATTCCGCCATTGGCCAGCAAGTCGGAGGCTGACAAAAAAGCGGCCGAACTGCGCCAGCAGGGCATCAGCGACTACTTCATCCTGCCGGAAGCCAACCCGAACCGTCACGCCATTTCGCTCGGCATCTTCTCGAGCGAACGTAGCGGCCAGGAGCGCCTGGCCGAAGTCCGCAGCAAGGGGGTCAAGCAGGCGCGCCTTTCGCCGCGTCCGGGCCAGGAATCGAGCATCAGCCTGCAGGCGCGCGGCCCCTTGCCGGAAAAGGACGCCCTGCTCGAAACCATTTCCGGCGACTTTCCGAAGTTGACCGCAGAACTCTGTCGTTGAGCCATCGGTGAGTAACTACATCGTCGGCCTGACAGGCGGCATCGGCAGTGGCAAAAGCACGGTCGCCGACCGCTTCGTCGCCGCCGGCATCCCGCTGGTCGACACCGATGCCATCGCCCATGAGCTGACCGCCCCCGGCGGACTGGCCATGCCCTTGCTCATCAAGGCCTTCGGCACCGGGATCGCCCGTCCGGACGGCGCACTCGACCGCAACACCATGCGCCAGCAGGTGTTTGCCGATGCCGGGGCTCGGCAGCGCCTCGAAGCCATCCTGCATCCCCTGATCCGGCAAATCGCTGCCGAACGCTGCCAGGCGGCGACTGCGCCCTATGTCATTCTCGCCGTGCCACTCCTGGTCGAGTCCGGTACCTATCGCCAACGCTGCAACCGGATTCTCGTGGTCGACTGCCCGGAAAGCCTCCAAATCGAGCGGGTCATGCAGCGCAGCGGCCTGTCTGCGGACGAGGCTTCCGCCATCCTGAAACCACAGGCGACCCGGGCCCAGCGCCTGGCCGTGGCGGACGATGTCATCACCAACGATGGCGGTCTGGAAAGCCTGAATTCGAGCGTCGGCGAACTGCATCGAAGATATCTCGAACTCGCCGCCCAAAAACTTCAAGCAAACTGTTGAGATTTGCCTGCAAATCGCTCAAAATCCACACAATTTTTCCACTTTCCAGCGATCGGCCACTGCGTGATCACCTACGAATATCCCTTCAACGAGCGCGTCCGCACCCTGCTGCGCCTGGAGGATTTGTTCGACAAGTCGGCCTATTTTGTCCAGGCCGAAGGTCCGCTGGAACATCACACGGCCCTCGTCACCCTGTTCGAGATTCTTGAAGTCGCCAGCCGCGCCGACCTCAAGATGGACTTGATCCAGGAACTCGAACGCCAGCGCCAGACCCTGCTCGCCTTCCGCAACAATCCGGACATTTCCGAAGAAGCCCTCTCCGGCGCGCTCTACGAAATCGAGCAATCATCCGCTGCGCTGCTCTCGATGACCGGCAAGATGGGCCAGTACCTGCGTGAAAACGACTGGCTGATGGGCATCAAGAGCCGCGCCGCCATTCCGGGCGGTGTCTGCGAATTCGACCTGCCGTCCTACCACTGGTGGCAACATCGTCCGGCTGAATTCCGCCGTGAAGCGATCGAAGGCTGGATTCGCCCGCTCTATCCCTTGCGCGACGCCACTGCCATCGTGCTTCGCCTGCTCCGCTCGAGCGGTCGCCCCAAGCACCACGCGGCGACCGCCGGCCAGTTCCAGCTCAATCTCGGTGGCACCGCCGCCCAGATGGTGAGGGTCTCGGTCAAGGTCGACGAACCGGCGATCCCGGAAGTCAGTGCCAACAAGTACTTCCTGAACATCCGCTTCACCAATCCGCCGGCTGGCGAAATCAAGGCCCGCCTGACCGATCGTGACGTCGGCTTCGACCTGACTTTTTGCAATCTCTGATGGCATCGCCCCGCAAGGTCCGCTGTCCGCAATGCGGTGAAGATGCCCTCTGGGCGCCGGAAAATCCATGGCGTCCCTTCTGTTCCGAACGCTGCAAGCAGATCGACCTCGGCTGTTGGGCAAGCGACAGCTATGTGATTCCAGCCAAGGCGCAGGAAAACGAGGTCGGCGACGACTTTCCGCCGGACCTCCCCCGCCACTGAACTACCAGCCGCGCATCAGCGCCAGGCCATGCGCGCCGGCAGCTTGCGCCGTCGCCAGCAAATCCGGACGCATGCCGCCCAGGGCAAAGACCGGCAGGGTTGCGCCCGTCATCCGCACTGAAAACTCGCGCCAGCCCAATCCAGAGGTTTCCGGATGGGTCGGTGTCGGCAAGACCGGGCCAAGCAGGGCGTAATCAAGTCCCAGTTCGCCGGCCCGCTGGATTTCTTCAGCCGTATGGCAGGACGCCCCGACCCAGGGCAAGTCCGGCCGATCGAGGCACGCGGCAAGCGCCCCCGAGGACAGATGCAGGCCATCGGCGCCCAGTTTGAGCGCCATGTTGGCATCGTCGTTGATGACGACCAGCGCCCCGTACGAACGCGCCAGTTGCAGCACCGCAGCGGCAAACCACAGGCGCTGCGCCCGCGGCAAGGACTTGTCGCGGACCTGGATCAGGCGCAGCCCTTGACCCAGCGCTTCCTCCAGTCGCTCAAGCTGACGCTCGACGCCCTCGATCTCGGCCATGGTGATGGCCATCGTCGCGGGCAAGGACAAGGCCTTGAGGATGGGATCGTTGGCCGGCAGGATCGGCGAAACGCGCGCTGTCCTGCCAGGTCCGATATCGGCCATCGGCAGCCAGTCGACCGCCGAATGCTCGAGCGGCGCCGTGATGCCGATCTCGCCGGTCCACGCCGTCACCCGCCAGAAATTCAGGCGTACCGTCGCATGCGGATAGGTGAATTGGCGCACCAGCCAGGGCGCGCATTCAGTCACGGTGATGCCGAGCTCTTCCTGCAACTCGCGGATCAGCGCGGCGCGCACCGTCTCACCCGGCTCGACCTTGCCCCCCGGGAACTCCCAGTAGCCGGCGTAGACCTTGCCTTCGGGACGCTGGGCGAGCAGGAATTCCCGTCCGTCCTGACGCAGCATGACGGCCGCGGCCACCTCGACGACATCCCCCGGCGGCGCGCTCATTTGCGTTTTTTCCCGCTGGTCGCCTGCTGGCCGGCCAGGTCGCGGGCAAATTGCCAGGCGACACGACCGGAACGCGAACCGCGACCGAGTGCCCAGTTCAGGGCGTCGCGCTCGCTGGCGGCAATGCGTTTCTCGGAAACCCCGAAACTCCGCGCCCAGTAGCCGACAACGGCCAGGTAATCGTCCTGCGTGAAGGGATAGAAGGAAATCCACAGGCCGAAACGCTCCGACAGGGAAATCTTCTCCTCCATCGCCTCGCCCGGATGAATCTCGTCGTCGACACTGTGCGACGCGAGGTTCTCGGTGAAATATTCCGGCATCAGGTGACGCCGGTTCGAGGTGGCGTAGATCAGCACATTGTCCGGTGGCGCCGCAACCGAGCCGTCGAGCACCGACTTGAGCGCCTTGTAGGCGGTCTCGCCCGCCTCGAAGGAGAGATCGTCACAGAAAATGATGAATTTTTCCGGTCGACCGTCGAACAGGTCGACAATGTCCGGCAAATCGATCAGATCGTCCTTGTCCACCTCGATCAGGCGCAGTCCACGGCCGGCGAATTCGTTGAGCACGGCCTTGACCAGCGACGACTTGCCACAACCGCGCGAGCCGGTCAGCAAGACGTTGTTGGCCTGCTCGCCAGCGACGAACTGGCGGGTATTGGCGACGATGCGCGCCTTCTGGTCGTCGATGGTGCTCAGATCGTCGAGGCGGATCGGATGCGGTTTCTTGACCGCCTGCAACCAGCCGCGCCCCTGGTTTCGCCGCCAGCGCCAGGCCAGCGCACAATGCCAGTCGGGCAGCGGTGGCACCGGGGAGAGCGTGGCTTCAAAACGTTCCAGCACGGCCTCGGCGCGGGCCAGCAGTCGGTCAAGCATCAGGGAGTCGGTCATGGCAAAAGGTATACTGCGCGGCAAATCGAGCAATCTAACCAAAGCCATGAGAAAAATCCACGCCGCAACACTCGCCTGCCTGATCGCCCTGGCCGCCTGCGCGCCATTGCCACCGCAGCCGACCGAGGCACCGGTGGTCACGCCTGCGCAATGCTCGGTCACCGCCCCGGTCTGTGCGCCCTGTCCGACCTGCCCGCCGGCGGCACCACTGGTGGCACCTCCATTCACCCGGAATCTGCAGGCGACGACGTGGGCGGACCTGCCCGGCTGGCAGGAGGATGATCTGAGCGCCGCCTGGCCGGCCTTCCTTCAGTCCTGTCGGGGCATGGCCAGCAAGCCGCAAGGCGCTGCCTGGAAAAAAATCTGCGACGAAGCCCGCGCCGACCGTGGCCCGCTCGCCGCCAATCCGCGACCTTTTTTCGAAAAGAACCTCCGTCCCTACGCTGTCAGCAACGGTGACAACAAGGTGGAGGGCATGATCACTGGCTACTATGAGCCGCTACTGCGCGGCAACCGCGCCCCCGGCCCGCGTTTCCCGCATGCGCTACGCGCCGTGCCGGATGACCTGCTGACCATCGACCTCGGTACCGTCTTTCCCGAATTGAAGGACAAGCGCGTTCGCGGTCGCCTGGTCGGCAACAAGGTCGTGCCGTATTTCTCGCGCGCCGAGATCGGCAGCCGTGGCGACAACGCACCGGGACGCCCGATCGCCTATGTCGATGATGCGGTCGAACTGTTTTTCCTGCAGGTTCAGGGTTCGGGCCGCATCCAGCTGCCGAACGGCGACCTGCTACGCGTCAATTACGCCGACCAGAACGGCCATCCCTATCAATCCATCGGCCGTGTCCTCGTCGACCGCGGCGAACTGAAGCTGGAAGAAGCCTCGATGCAAGGCATCCAGGCCTGGGCGCGCGCCAATCCGAAGCGTCTGGACGACCTGCTCAACAGCAACCCGAGCTATGTCTTCTTCCGCGAAATGCCGAACAGCAACGGCGGCCCACAAGGTGCCCTGGGGGTTCCGCTAACCGACGAGCGCAGCCTCGCCATCGACCCGCGCAGCGTACCGCTCGGCGCGCCGGTTTTCCTCGCCACCACCCGTCCGAACAGCAACCAGCCACTGAACCGCCTGATGCTGGCACAGGACACGGGTGGCGCGATCAAGGGAGCCGTGCGGGCCGATTTCTTCTGGGGCTTTGGTCGTGAAGCGGGCGAACAGGCCGGACGCATGAAACAAAGCGGCCGCCTGTGGATACTCTGGCCGGTCGACGCCGCACTCAAATAGCGCAAGCTTCGGCAAAAATGCACCACAAGCAGGCAATCGTTTCGAAACACGCACAACAGAGGTGCGTTTCTTAAAAAACAAAAAACAATAACGCCCTGATTTAAAACATATTCAACGCACTGGAATGGTGCTTGCTTTTCCCGAACATCTTTTTCGGGGGGTCTCATGGAAAGCATGCAATCCAGCAGCAACGTGCTGTTCATCCTGCTCGGCGCCATCATGGTGCTGGCGATGCACGCCGGCTTCGCATTCCTGGAAGTCGGTACCGTGCGCAAGAAAAACCAGGTCAATGCGCTGGTCAAGATCCGCACCGATTTTGCTATGTCGACCATCGCCTATTTCTTCATCGGCTACAGCATCGCTTATGGGGTCAACTTCTTTTCCGGCGTCGAAACGCTGCTGGACAAGAATGGCTTTGAGCTGACCAAGTTCTTCTTCCTGCTGACCTTCGCTGCGGCCATCCCGGCCATCATTTCCGGCGGCATTGCCGAGCGCGCCAAGTTCCACCCACAACTGATGGCCACCTTCCTGCTGGTCGGTTTCGTTTACCCCTTCTTCGAAAGCATCGCCTGGAACCAGGCCTTCGGCATTCAGGCCTGGCTCAAAGCCAGCTTTGGCGAGGAATTCCATGATTTCGCCGGTTCCGTGGTCGTGCATGCCATGGGCGGCTGGATCGCCCTGCCGGCCGTGCTGCTGCTCGGCGCCCGCCATGGCCGTTACACGAAGAGCGGTAATGTGGCGGCCCATCCGCCCTCATCGATTCCCTTCCTCGCCCTCGGCGCCTGGATTCTCACCGTCGGCTGGTTCGGCTTCAACGTGATGAGCGCCCAGACACTGGACAAGATTTCCGGCCTGGTCGCCCTCAACTCGCTGATGGCCATGGTCGGCGGCACGCTGGTCGCCCTCGTCCTCGGCAAGAACGACCCGGGCTTCGTCCATAACGGCCCGCTGGCCGGCCTGGTCGCCGTCTGCGCCGGTTCCGACCTGATGCATCCGATGGGTGCGCTGGTCGTCGGTTCAGTGGCCGGCGGCCTCTTCGTGATCATGTTCACCCTGACCCAGAACCGCTGGAAGATCGACGACGTGCTCGGCGTCTGGCCGCTGCACGGCCTGTGCGGTGCCTGGGGCGGCATCGCCGCCGGCATCTTCGGCAGCAAGGCGCTCGGTGGCGCCGGTGGCATCGCCTTCATGCCGCAACTGATCATGACCGGCCTGGCCATCGCCGTCGCTCTGGCGGGCGGTTTTGCGGTCTACGGCGCCCTGAAGGCAATTTTCGGCCTGCGCCTCGACCAGGAAGAAGAATATGAAGGTGCGGATCTCTCGATACACCGCATCACGGCGACCCCCGAACGTGAGCCGAACTGGTAATTCTTGACTGATCGCAATAAATAAAGTCTGTCGGACCGATTTAACAAAGCCCCGCCACAGTGCGGGGCTTTTGCTATTGGCTCACCGGATTAACTACAAAAAACGCACAGGCCCACGTTTCCCCGTTGGCAAGCACGTTAGCCATCGTAAATAATCAGTAGCGCTTACCGAACCCGACGCAATTGAAATTTCAAGATTCCGTTTGCTATGTGACGTATTAGTGCGTATTGTGCACTGCAGCGATTTCTGGTTGTGTTGTTATCTTGTCGGTCTAGTACCCGCAGTTCTGCGGCGCCATTCCCCATTTTTGCCTCGCCCTCTTGATCTCGCCCCACCTAGGGGCATTCCGCCCCGCAATTTTTCGGAGATTCAAGATATGGCAACAGGTACCGTCAAGTGGTTTAACGATTCCAAGGGTTTTGGCTTCATTACGCCGGAAGGCGGCGGCGAAGATCTCTTTGCCCACTTTTCCGCAATTCAATCCCAAGGTTTTAAGACCCTGGCCGAAGGTCAGCGGGTGAGCTTCGACATCACCACCGGCCCCAAAGGCAAACAAGCAAGCAATATCCAGATCGCCTGATTCCGCAGGCGTTCTCTCTGGCAGTCGCGCCAATGCGACTGCCAGCTCCTTCGTGCAGGCACACATCGCCGGCATGGGGTGCCCGGATCGGAGACTGCCGGTTTTCGGGCAAACTTAGAAAAAATTACATGAACATAGAAGAACAACGAGCACAGGCCGAACGGCTGTGTGCCGAGTCGGGTATTTCCGTCCTGCCTTACGGCAACGCCTGGTGGTTGCTGGGCCGGGGCATCAACCGGGTGGTTGGCGAATTGGCCGGACTGTCCCATTCGGACCTTCATCGCTATCAATTCACCCAGCGATAACACTTAAACGGCGGTCGGGCTGGCAACATTTTGACCAGGCCGTTTCAAAACGACACGGAGAACAGCATGACTCAAGCCATCCAGCGCACCGAACTCAAAACTTTCTACTACACCCCGATCCATTGCCCGTTCTGCGGCACCCGGGTCATAGGGGCCGACCCGGTGGACGAAACCCTCATCACCGCCTGCCCTCATACGCTGTTCATCGCCCATGACACGGCTTTCGAATACCGCTCTGAGCGATTGGACAGGAACCTGAGCCTCAACGGTCTGACCGAGAAGGAGATCGAAGAGCGCTGGCTGGGGGAGGCGGGCGGGATCGACGGCCTAACCAACCAGGTCACCCTGGCAGACGCGATCAAGGTTGCCGCCTATGCGCCGGCTCCATCAGCCTACGGCTCGTACTACGGGTTTGCCCCGACCGAATGACCTGTGACGACAGAAGCCCAACCGCGATGCCGAGTGCATCCCGCCGGCGCTTCTAAAACGTATTTATCCGAGCCCTGTTCTTTACGGGCCTGCCCCACGCTCACCACTGGAGAAAGAACCGTGGCTAAAGAAGATCTGATTGAAATGCAAGGCGTTGTGATGGAAGTTCTGCCGGATACACGTTTCCGCGTCACCCTGGACAACGGACACACGCTCGTAGCCTACAGTGGCGGCAAGATGCGCAAAAACCATATCCGCGTTCTGGCCGGCGACAAAGTCTCCCTTGAGTTGTCACCTTACGACCTGACCAAGGGCCGGATTACCTTCCGCCACATCGAGGGCCGCACCCCGTCAGCCCCGCGGCAGCATCGCCGCTGAGCGGCAGTTAACAGCCACATTGCCGCCTGATTCCAGCCGAAGAGCCAAGGTCGGCATTGGCATTCCCTCTCTACAGCAGTCTGTAACTTGCTAGCTGGCGACTCTTGTCGAGCCGGATATCCCCGGCTAAGTCGGCGATGACCAACTCGAACCTGCCTGAACATCCATTTTTCAAAACCGACAACTTCAGCTTTGGGTCGGGCATACGTATTCGCTAGAAGAAAAAGCTGCCGTTCGGTGCCATCATGACTGATGGGTATTTGAATTAAATTTGGCGATCGATCTTGGGGAAATTCAACAGGACCCAGAAAGTGCTGCCAGCGCCCACGGCACTCTCAACACCGACCTGACCACCCATCAACTCGACGAGACGCTTGCTCAGCGACAAACCCAGACCCGCACCGCCAAAGCTTCGGGTGTTGCTGCCATCAACCTGAGTAAAACTCTTGAAAAGTAGCGATTGATTTTCCGGGGAAATGCCAATCCCCTGATCGCGAACCTCGAAGCGCACGCGTGTGATCGTGCTGCTTTGTTCAACAAGTTGCCCGGCCAGGGTGATGGTGCCACTTGTTGAGAACTTGATGGCGTTATCGAGCAGACAATTCAATAGCTCACCAATCTTGAAGGCATCGCCTTTCAGAACTTCCGGCAGGCTGGCAGCAGGTTCAATGCGCAGTTGCAGCGACTTCTTGTCCGCCTGCGGGCGGATATTTTCCAGCGTCGTTTCCAGAAGCTGCTTCACGGCAAACGGTTCAGACTTGAGGACCAGGCGCCCGGATTCCAGCTTGGCCAGATCCAGCACTTTTTCGATCAAGTGCATGAGCCGATTACCTGCATCCAGCAGGTTGCCTAGTGCACTCTGCTGACGCTCATCGGTGGCGCGCTTCTGAATGATCTGCGCCAAGCCGATGATCTGATGCATGGGCGTCCTCAGTTCGTGACTCATGTTGTCAAGAATGGCGCTTTTTGCCCGGCTGGCACTTTCAGCATCGTCACGCGCCTGAGCCAATTCAACGGTACGTTCATGCACCATTTCTTCCAGATGGTCGCGGTAATGCCGCAGTTCCAGTTCCGCTTGTTTTCGCGCTGAAATATTGGCGATAGCCAGAACAACCGATTTTTCCTCGCCCAAATCGATCAAGGCCAGTCCCACTTCAACCGGGATTTCACGCCCGTCACAGGTCAGCATGACAAACTCACGCATGCTTCCCATCATTCCCGAGTGAGGCTGCTGCCAATAACGCTCACGATACTGCTTGTGCCGGTCGCGGAAGGCCTGCGGGATGAAATCCTCAACGACTCTCCCCAGGATGTCGGACTCACTCCCGGCGAACAACCGCATTGCCTCCATATTGCAGCGTGTAACGCGCCCAGATTGATCAACGTTGAGCATGGCCACCGGGCTACCCGAGAAAATCTGCTGAATCTGCTGCTCGCTGCGGAGGAGCGCGGCGGTTCGCTCCTGGACGTGGGACTCCAGACTTTGATTCAGGTCGTGCAGGTTTTCAAGCGTCTCCTGCCGCCCCCTGAACTGGCGAGCACCATAAATGCCGAACAAGATGACTGCCAGATTGCTGGCAATGCCAATAACGATGTATTCAATTACGCTCTCGATCCAGTCTCCCACGGCACCTTTGCCGTCCACTTGCCCGACGACGACAAACGGAAAACGCTCGGAAGCTTTGTAGGCCCCCAGTCCCTCAGGCTCGCCGAAAAAACTCAAATGCCACGACAGTCCGGCGCGATTTTCTGGGAGGTAACGACGAAAAAGATCGGACTTTTCAAGATTCGCCTGATCACAAACAGGATCTTGCGGTAGACAGACCAACGGGGTGCCATTCGTATTGAATACTTTCAGCGAATACTTGGGCGGCAATTTCTGATTGGCGAGAATTTCGGCAACTCGATCTCGACGAATACTGGCTGCGGCGACGCCCAGTAACGCCCCGCCGTCCGAGGTCACCCGAACACTGACCGGCAAAACCTCCGTATTGTCGAATCGACTGGCGATCGGTTTGCCAATGAAAAAGCCTTGATCAAAGGTTTCTAGCTGGGCCTGGAAATAGTCACGATCAGCAAAATTCAATGGGCTCACCGGGAAGGTGATTGAGTGCGCCGCCAGCGATCCATCCGGTCGAATAACGATAATCGAGCGGATGTTCGGCGTAATGGCGTTCCGCCTGACGAGAAGACGATGCAAGGTTAGCTCGTCCATTTTGTAGTCCCCACTCCGAAGAGAAACCACCTCTCCGATACCGGTCAGGGTGCGTGAGAACAAATCGAATTCGATGTCGAATTGATCAGACAGATCGTCGACAGCACGCTGAAGCGTCTCCTGGGTCGTTGCGATACGCGTTTCCTTGTCGTGGATCATCGCAACGTAAAAAAGGGAAACATCCAGCACGATCAAGATCGTGGCAATGAAACCCATGAGTAAAAGAGGTTGTTTTGATTTCACAATGCGCCGAGATGAATGCTTGCGTACTATCCTGGAGAACAAACGAGCAACCTAAACCTTCAACACAATTTTTCCCACCGGGCAATCGGCATTAGCCGGGCAATGGAAACAATGCTTCTGAATGTCCGCAGGGAATTGAGGGTTTGGCCATGCTGCCAAGATTTTGGCGAGCTTTTTCAGGTCGGCGTCATCAAGCCTTTTCTGGCCGTGCTGAAAAAACCCCAGATAGATCAACATAATGGCGGCAAGCTCAGCCCTGTCATTACCTGACTCTAATGCTGATACCTCTTGCAGAAACCGCGTCAACGAGCAGTTCAAAGAACCTGCCGAGTTGAATGCCATAGGAACATCCACGCACCTTGATTGTGCGTTGGATTTTCATAAAATCCCGGGGAAAAGTGAATCACCCAAATACGGCATATTGGTACCGTACACATAGCACTCGCAGCCAAATCACTGCGGTGAACTACGATCAGCGCTTTAACAAATCCTGTTCCATGGCAAATCGCGTCACGTCTGCCGTGGTATGAAGTTTCAACTTGGCCATCATGTTCTTGCGATGAGAGACGATCGTATTCGTTGAAAGCTGCAGGTGCCCTCCAATCTGGGCTGAAGTCATGCCTTGCGCGATCATCACAAGAATTTCGTGCTCCCGCTTGGTCAAGCTTTTCAGGGCTGCATTTCCTGCGACCCGAGCAGCTGGAACTGGCTCATTTTTCCGAATCAGCGCCTCGATTTGTTTGAGCAGATCAATGCCTTCCTCGTTCAGGCGCTTGCGCTGCGTGATATCCATGACCGTACCCACCATACGGGTAGGAACACCATTTTCATCCCGCCGGGTGATCCTGCCCCGCGCCTCCACGGTCAACCAATGACCACTCTTGTGACGCAAGCGATGCTCGCTTTGATAATGCAAGCTGTCGCCCTGCAGGTAAGCTGACATTGTGCGGTCAAATTTAGCCCGATCCCTGGGATCGATCAGGGCCAGCCATTCGGCTTCATCATTCATCAGTTCCTCAGGCAAATAGCCAAGCATCGCCGGCCAGCGTTCGTCGCCTTTGACTTGACGGGCCTGAATATCCCAGTCCCAACAGGCCATCTCTGACCCAGACAGCGCCATCTCAAGACGGTCTTGATTGTCTTTCAACATCAATTCCGCCTGTTTCGCCTCGGTCACATCCTGCCCCATCCCCATCCACTCCACGATGAGCCCATGCTGATTACGCACGGGGGCAGCTCTCACTTTCATCCAGCGCCACTCGCCATCGTGACGCCGAATTCTCTGCTCATTGAAAAAGGGTTTCTCACTCTCAACGGCGCCCAGCCAACGGCTTGTCGTGGCGGCAACATCGTCCGGATGTACCGCCTCGATCCATTTCGACTGGCGTATTTCATCCGCCATTTGGCCAGTGAACGCCATCCAGGACGGCTGCGGTTCAGTATGCCGGCCAGAAGGCAAGCAATTCCATGTGACCACGCTGGTTGCCTCTACCAGGGAACGGTAACGTTCCTCACTGGTTCTCAGCGCCATCTCGAATTCCTTGAGCGAGGAAATGTCGCGGCCAACCGATTGAATTTCCAAGAGCCGCCCATCAGCGTCGAAGAATCCCCGATTCACGAATTGCATCCAGCGCAGCTCTCCGCTGGCGCCATAAACCCGGTTCTCGATAGTCACCACAGGATTGCGGAAAGACATCTCCCGTAACCTATCCTCAATCATCAGCAGGTCATCGGAATGAGCAAGCGGGTGCCAGCGCTTGCCAATGATTTCATTGGCAGGTTTGCCAAAAAAACGGCAATAGACTTCATTAACGAAGACAAAAGTACCATCAGGAAGAACTCTACAAATCACCTCCGTCTGATCTTCCACAACCGATCGGTAGCGCATCTCGCTTGCTTGAAGTTGGTCGGCGAGATTGTGGCTTGCTGTTTTATCGGTGATTGCACCAACCTTCAATTCACCGTCCCCCGCAAGGCGGGAAATATTCAACTCGAACCACCCAGACAAACCATCCTTTCGGTTCAGTAGTTTTAGGCCAGAATAAAAACCATATTGATCAATGGCGGCATCAACTTCCTGGCGAAATGCCGCACAGTTGGCCTGCCCGGAAAAGAACAATTCTTCGGATTTGCCAAGCAACTCATCCGGCGCGTAGCCGAAGAGTCGGTGCATGGCCGGATTTGCCCAAACCACATGGGTATTGGTAAAGAGAATGAGGGCGATGAAATCGCTATTGAGGACAGCGGAAACCTGGCCGCTCTCGGGAATTCTCATTGACATCAATCGGCTCCGAAGATTTCCTGATTATTTTCACAGGAAAGAATAGCCAGCATATACGGATTTTGGGGCGGCCG
>JACCDQ010987823.1_pt1 | contig 18695 bp, 17 predicted proteins | sample 7446031 | NCBI WGS metagenome assembly JACCDQ01 (sample SAMN15323442, study PRJNA562643) | freshwater metagenome | isolation source: river surface water | place: USA:Blue River Watershed | collected 2017-08-17
CGGTCGTCGCTCCAACACCGTGCCGCTGGCCACCGAAGCCCGTACCTGGATGGAAGGCGTCTACATGGCCGCCACCATGGGCTCCGAGACCACCGCCGCCGCATTTGGTGCCCAAGGCGTGGTGCGCCGCGATCCGTTCGCCATGCTGCCGTTCTGTGGCTACAACATGAGCGACTATTTCCAGCACTGGCTCGATATGGAGCACAAGCTGGAGGAAAGCGGCCACAGCCTGCCCAAGATTTTCTGCGTCAACTGGTTCCGCAAGGGCGCCGACGGCAAGTTCGTCTGGCCCGGCTACGGCGAGAACATGCGCGTTCTGAAGTGGATGATCGACCGCCTGGAAGGTCAAGCCCAGGGCGAAGACCACGCCTTCGGCATCAGCCCCACCTACGACGAAATCAACTGGGAAGGCCTGGACTTCAGCCGCGAGCAGTTTGCGTCGGTCACCGACATGAACCCCGAGCACTGGAAAGCCGAACTCGCGCTGCACGACGAGTTGTTCCAGAAGCTGGCCCACCACCTGCCCCAGGAACTGGTGGCCACCAAGGCGCAGATGGAAGCGCGCATCCTGGGCTGATCGCAACGGCGGGCTGGACCGGCCGGGCGCCGGCGACAGCCCAAAAAAATGCCACCCAACCGGGTGGCATTTTTGCTGGGACCGAAGGATGCGGTTCAATACAGCGCACAGCGGTAGCGGTAGGTGAGGCGGGCGCTTTCCAGCGGGCCGGCTTCCCATTCGCTGCGCTCGTTGGAGGTCACCTGGCCCAGGGGCGCCAGGGCGTCGGTCAGGGCGGCCAAATGGGCGGCATCGGCACGGTCGCGCGCGGCTTGCAGATCGGCCATCACGCGGCTGTCTTTCTGGGCCAGGGCCAGAAAGCGGGCTTCGGCACGGGCTTCCGCGCGGCGGCGGGCCCAGCCGTTCAACGGCACCATCACTTGCTGGGCCAGGCGGCGTGCCGGCGTGCTCAGCAGCAGGCTGCCAGCAAACACCACCGCCCACAGCACCATCCAGGCCAGCAGCAGGTGCCCGTCGGCCCAGGTGCTCACCAGTTGGTCGGCCACCACGGCCAGGGCCGCCACCGAGGCGGCGAGCAGGAACGTCACCAGTGCGCGCGGGGCTTGCGGCAGGCGGGCACGGGGAGCGGCGGTGGGGGCGGAAACGATGCGTTGAGAAGAAACGAGTGTGCTCATGAAAACCTCCATATGCTGCATTGCAACATCGATGAGGCGTATGCTAGGGCAAACCCTGATGTTTGTGTACTTTATTTTTGTAATGTCATATATTCCAAAAATGTATGAATGAGTTGAACTTCCGCACGCTGGACCTGAATTTGTTGCGGGTGTTCGACGAGGTGATGGCCGAGCGCAACCTCACCCGGGCCGCCCACAACCTGGCCACCACCCAGCCGGCCGTCAGCAACGCCTTGCGCCGCCTGCGCGATCTGGTGGGCGACGATCTGGTGCGCCGTTCCGGCTACGGGGTCGAACCCACGCCCTTGGCACTCACCCTGTGGCCCACGGTGCGCGACGCACTGCGTCAGTTGCGCGAGTCGCTGGCGCCCGGTGTGTTCGACCCGACGCAGGCGGAAACCCATTTCGTGCTCGCGATGGCCGATGCCACCGCCTCCAAGCTCATGCCGGGGCTGGTCAACCTGCTGGACCGCGAGGCACCGGGCGTGACCGTGCGGGTGCTGCCACTGACCACGCGCGACCCCCGCAGCCTGCTGGACCGGGGCGATGTGGACATGGTGATTGGCCACTTTCCCGGCGTGCTGGCCGAGCTGGGCGCCACCCACCTGCAAGAAAGCACCGCCCGCTACATGTCGCACCGGCTGTACGACGGCGAGTACGTGGTGGTGATGCGCGCCGGTCACCCCTTGGCCGAGGGGCCGCTGACGCTGGACGCCTTCTGTGCCGCGCGGCACCTGCTCGTCAGCTTCTCCGGGCGCCCGTTTGGGTTTGTGGACGAAGCGCTGGCCGCCGTGTCCCGCCAGCGGCGGGTGGTGCTCACCGTCAACCAGTTTTTCACCGCAGGGCTGGTGGTCGCCTCGTCTGATCTGCTGACCGTGTTGCCGCGCCATTTCGTGGGCAGCACCGGCCGCCAGCACGAGCTGGTGCACAAACCCATCCCGCTGGACGTGCCCGCCGTGCATGTGGACATGCTGTGGCACCGCCAGTCGCACACCCTCAGCGCCCAGCGCTGGATGCGCGAAGCCCTGCGGCGCACCGTACAGGACGACCCGGAGGCGGCGCCCCAATGAACACCCTCAAGATCCAGCTCCTGAGCGACCTGCACCTCGAAGCCAACCCCGACTTCTGCGTCCAACCCCACCCCGAGGCCGACCTGCTGGTGCTGGCGGGCGACGTGGGCTCCTACCAGCTGCGGGCCGATGGCAGCCGCATGACCGAGCCCGATTGGGGTTTGCGCCGCTTTTCACCCTTGCCGCAGCACGCCGGCTGGCCGGTGCCGGTGCTCTTCGTGCCCGGCAACCACGAATACGACGCGCTCGATTTCGACCAGGCCCATGCCGAACTGCGCGCCACCTGCGACCGTCTGGGCCTGATCTGGCTGGAACGCGAAGTGTGGACCTGGCGCGGCGTGCGCTTCGTCGGCACCACCCTGTGGAGCGACTACGATGCGCTGGCCGTCCCGGCTGATCCGATCACCCAGCGCCTGAAACAGCGCCACAAGGCGTTCCGGGCCGCCAATTACTACCTGCAGAAAATGCAGACCCAGCGCCAGGGGGCCTTGTTCGATGCCGCCGCCATGCGCGAGGTGGCTTTGAGCAGCCAGCAGTGGTTGCAGGCTGCCTTGCAGCTCCCCTTCGATGGCACCACGGTGGTGGTCACTCACTTCGCGCCCAGCCTGCAAAGCGCAGACCCCCGTTACGGCGTCACACCCGGTACCGCTGGCTTCTGCAACGCCCTTGATGCGCTGTTGCCGCACGCCGACCTGTGGCTGCACGGCCACCTGCACTGCGCCCACGACTACCGCGTGGGCCGCTGCCGGGTGGCGGCCAACCCGCTGGGTTACGCGGCCAAGGGCGAGCAAAACGCCTACCAACCCGAACTCTTGATCACCGTTCACACCCCGGGCTGACTTATCATCGTCATGACAGGAGGTAGGTCGATGCTCAAGCGCATCCGCGTCGAGGACGTCCGCCTCGGCATGTTCATCCAGGGGTTTGCCGGTCCGTGGCTGGACCACCCGTTCTGGCGCAACAAGTTCGTGCTCGAAGACCCGCGCGATCTGGAGCGCATCCACGTCAGCAGCGTGCGCGAAGTGTGGATCGACGCCAGCAAAGGGTTGGACGTGGAAGGCGGCGCCCCGCTGCAAGCGACCGCCCACAGTGCCGCCGAAGTGGCCGCGCTGGAAGTGTTCGACCAGGCGGAGCGCCGTGACGTGGCGCCCGCCAGCCAGCAGGCCGAGTTCAAGCGGGCGGCAGCCCTGATCCAAAGCGCTCGGGGCGCGGTGGTGGGCATGTTCCAGGACGTGCGCATGGGTCGCGCCATCGACCAGCAGGTGGCACGGGCGGTGGCCGAGGACATCACCGACTCGGTGTTCCGCAACGCGGGCGCGCTGATCAGCCTGGCCCGCATCAAAACCACCGACGACTACACCTACATGCACTCGGTGGCGGTGTGTGCCTTGATGGTGGCGTTGTCGCGCCAACTCGGCCTGCCCGACGACGAAGCCCGCGCCGCCGGATTTGCCGGACTGTTGCACGACATCGGCAAGATCGACATCCCGATCGAAATCCTGAACAAACCCGGGCGGTTGAGCGAAGCCGAGTTCACCCTGGTGCGCGAGCACCCACGCCGGGGCTGGCAGCGTTTGCGGGAAGCCGGTATTGAAGACGAAGCCGCGCTGGACGTGTGCCTGCACCACCACGAGCGGTTTTCGGGCAAAGGTTACCCGGACGGGCTGGTGGGCGAAGGCATCTCGCTGATGGCACGCATGGGGTCGGTGTGCGATGTGTACGACGCCATCACCTCCAACCGGCCCTACAAGGCGGGTTGGGACCCGGCCGAATCGCTCAAGCAGATGGCATCGTGGACAGGTGATTTCGACCCGCGCGTGTTCCAGGCGTTTGTGCGCAGCCTGGGCATTTACCCCACCGGCTCGTTGGTGCTGCTCTCCAACGGGCGGCTGGCGGTGGTGGTGGAGCAGTCGCCCGCCAGCCTGCTCAAGCCGGTGGTCAAAACCGTGTACTCCACCCGCAGTGGTGAGCGGGTGGTGCCCGAGTTGGTGGACCTGTCGCGGGCGGGCAGCACCGTCAAGATCTTGCAGCGCGAAGACCCGGCCCAGTGGAAGATTCCCAACCTCGACGAGCTGTGGTCGGGCGTGCCTGGGCTGGGGCGCGCGAACTGAGCGTCAGGCGTCGGCCATGGGCTCCAGCACCTGGGCTGCTGCGGTGCGCAGCGCGGTGCTGAGGTCGTTCAGCACGTCGGACGCCAGGTTCCAGCAGTGCCAGTACAGCGGCACGTCAAAGGTGTGGGCCGGGCACACGTTGCGCAGCTGGCCCGCCTGCAGCGCGTCGGCCACCAGCGGCCGGGGCACCACTGTCACACCCCAGTCGGCCAAAGCGGCGCGCACCTGGCCTTCAGACGAGGGCACGTACAACTGCCGCAGCGTCACCTGCCCCAGGCTGAAGGCGCGGCACACGAAGTCGCGCTGCATGTCGTCTTTGCGGTTGAAGGCGATGAACGGCAAGCGGTGGAAGTTGTGCCGGGTCAAGCCGTCGGGCAGGTGCTGCGCCGCGTAGCCGGGGCTGGCCACCGCCACGTAGGGCATGGCGCCCAGCGGCTCCAGCTTGCAGCCGCGCAGGGCTTGGCCGAGCGAGGTCACGCAGCCCAGCACCTGGCCTTCGCGCAGCCATTCGTGGGTGAAGTCCTGGTCGTCGTGGATGATCTCGATCGGCAGCCCACCTTCCACCAGCGCGCTGATGGCGGGCAGCGCCCAGGTGGCGATGCTGTCGGCGTTGATGGCGACCGACACCCGTTCCTCGTCGCGCTGGCCGCGGGTGGAGTTGGGGGCCAGCTCGCGCAGGTCGTGCTCCAGGTCGGCGCGCAGCAAGCGCATCATCTTGGCGTGCTTGATCATGAGCTGCCCGGCGGGAGTGGCCTTCAGCGGCCGGCTGCGCACGATCAGCACCGTGCCCACCTGCGCTTCGAGTGAACGCAGGCGCTGCGACACCGCCGATTGGGTGATGGACAGGCGCTGCGCGGCGCGTTCGAAGCCACCCTCCTCCACGATGGCGGCCAGGCATTCGAGGGCATCCGGGTCAAAAGTGCTCATGTCGGCAGGTTGTATTATTAGTTGGCCTGATCTTAATTTGATTTGGTTAGTTTGTCTGTCGCATCGAGGCGTCATGGGTGGGGGCATACCCTAGAAAGCAAGTAGGACTTTTCGCAAATTTGGGCAATGGACTGGGCTGAGCGAGAATGCAGGGTTTACTGCATCACAAGTGCGGTCAGACACGTTTTGCGAAAGTTGCGCATGGGCAATCGATTGTTGGTGGTGGATGACAGCCGCGTTTCACGCATGATCATCAAGGGCAAGGTGGCCAGCCTGTGCCCCAACTGGGAGGTGTTCGAAGCCACGTCGGGCGATGAGGCACTCACCTTGGCGCCCCAGATCCAGCCCGACTTTGTCACCATGGACGTGAACATGCCCGGCATCAGCGGCTTCGAGGCCGCAGAAAAGCTGCTGGGCCTGCTGCCCCAGGCCCGCATTGCGATGCTGACGGCCAACATCCAGGAGTCCAGCCGCGACCGGGCGGTGGCGCTGGGCGTCAAGTTTGTGCAAAAGCCGGTGACCGAAGCGGCCATCCAGCAGGCGGTCGATTACTTTTCGGCGGGCGCATGAAGCTCAACGAACTGGAACTGGACGCCCTGGGCGAACTGTTCAACCTGGGGGTGGGGCAGGCGGCCGATGCGCTGAGCCAGCTGGCCGGCGAGGCGGTGCTGTTGAGCATTCCGCAGGTGCAATTGCTGCCCAAGGCCGAAGTGGTGCGCCAGCTCAGCCTGGAAGGTGACCGCCGGGTGAGCGCGGTGCGGCAGGGGTTTCACGGTGAAATCGTCACCGACGCGGTGCTGATGTTCCCGGCCGAGCAGAGCCTGCAGCTGGTGCAGATCATGGTGGGCGAAACCGTGCCGCTGGAACAGCTGGGTGAGATGGAGCAGGAGGCCCTGGCCGAAATCGGCAACATCCTGCTCAACTCGGTGGTGGCCAGCGTGGGCGACGCCCTGGGGATTGAATTCGATGGCAGCTTGCCCGAGGTGGAGTTGGGCATCCTGTCGGACGTGCTGCTGGCCAACGAAGCGGTGACCGAGCCCTTGTTGAGCCTGAAGGTGCGCTTCGAGATCGCGTCGCGCAGCATCGTCGGTCACCTGGCTTTCCTGCTCGACATCCAGTCCAGCGGGCGTCTGGAGTCCAAGGTGGCGGCGTTCATTCGCCGGCTGGAGGCTTCCGCGACATGACGACCCCTTGCACGCACGAGACAGGGCAACCCTGCCTGGGCCCATGGGTCGATTGGGTGCTGGGCAACGTGCAGTCGGGGCTGCTGGTGCTGGACGCACACTGCCAGGTGGTGTTTGCCAACCCCTGGTTTTTGCGCCGGGCCCGGCTCAGTGAAGCCGACGTCCAGGGCCGCGCATTGGTCGATGTGTTCGACGGGTTGAAGGGCAGTCATTTCGAGCGCGCCTTGAACGACGTGCTGCGCACCGGCTTCCCGGCCCTGCTGTCCGAAACCCTGCATTTGTCTCCGTTGCCCCTGTTCGCGTTGTCATCGACCGGTGCACAGCCGCAGCGCCTGAAGCAATCGATCCAGATCGTGCCCATGAACGGCCAGGCGGCCCGCCAGGCCGGCCAGCGCTACGTGCTGGTGCAGATCACCGACGTGAGCCCGGCCGTGGCGCGCGAACGCTTGCTGAAAGAGCAGGCCGCGCGCATGCACGCCATGGCCCATGTGGATGCGCTGACCGACATCGGCAACCGCCGCCACTTCGACGCCATGCTGGACCGCGAGTGGCGCCACGCCTTGCGCGAGCAGGAGGGCCTGAGCCTGGTGCTGTTCGACATCGATTACTTCAAGCAGTACAACGACACCTACGGCCACCAGCGCGGCGACGAGTGCTTGCGCAAAGTGGCCGGCGTGATCGAGTCCATGGCGCAGCGCCCGCGCGACGTGGTGTGCCGCTACGGCGGCGAAGAAATGGCCATGCTGCTGCCCGACACCAACTTGAGCGGTGCCATCGCGCTGGCGCAACAGGTGCTGGAAGCGGTGCGCCAACTGGCGGTGCCGCATGTGGTCAGCCCCCACGGGGTGGTGACCTTGAGCGCCGGCGTGGCGACCGAACAACCGGTGCCCGGCATGCATGCCGATGCCTTGCTGCTGCTGGCCGACCGGGCCTTGTACCAGGCCAAACGCCTGGGGCGCAACCGGGTTGAAACGCTGTTGGCCTCGGCAGCGCCCGTGGCCCCGACACGGTCCGGCGTCACCCTCTGACCGGTTCCGCCTCGGGCGCATCGAGCTGCGCCAGCCACTCGCTGACGGCGAGGTGCGCTGCTTCAAAATCCAGCTCGTCCATCGCCGCGTTCAGGCGCTGCAGGCCGTCGTGCACGTCACCGGTCCACGCCGCGAGCAGGGCCTCGTGCTGTTCGATCGACGCCATGTCGGTGGCGGCGAGGTGCTGTTGCAGGGTTTGCAGGGTCTGACGCAGATTGGTGGCGGCGCCGCTCGGTGCGCTGGCCGAAGCTGCGGGCGTGGCGGCTGTGGTGGGCGGTGGCGCTTGTTCGCTCAACCAGGCTTGGGCCGATGCCAGCATCTGGGTCACCGAGGCCATGAGGTGGGCAAAGTGCTCGGTCCACTGCGCCGGGGTCGCGTCGGGCTGCTTCAAGGCCTGCTCCAGCTGCCCGGCGGCGGCGGCCACCGCGTCACCACCCAAGGTGGCGGCCACGCCTTTCAGGCTGTGGGCGGTTTCGCGCGCGGGTTGGGTGTGGCCGGGCTCCAGCGCGTCGCGGATGCGTTCCAGCGCGGCAGGGGCGTCTTTCAACTGGCGGGCCAGCAACTGGGCGTACAACTGCCGGTCGCCGGCGAAGCGGGCCACGGCGGCGGCCACGTTCAGCACCATGGGCGCCGAGGGCGCGGGCTGTGGCGCACTGGGCAGCACGGCCGGTGCCAGCTGGGCCAGCCGGTGCTGGCAATGGCGCTGAATGAGTGCGACCAATTGCTCCAGGTCGAACGGTTTGCCGACGTGGTCGTTCATGCCGGCGGCCAGGCAGTCTTCGCGGTCGCTGGCCATGGCGTTGGCGGTCATGGCGACAATGGGTAGGGCCGCGAAGCGCGGCTCCTCGCGCAGCTTGCGGGTCGCTTGCAGGCCGTCCATCACCGGCATCTGCATGTCCATCAGGACCAGATCGAACGGCTCCATCGCGTTGCGCACCATGGTCACGCCTTCGCGGCCATCGTGCGCCAGGCTGACGCGGGCACCGGCGGCGCCCAGCAGCTCGCTGGCCACCAGTTGGTTGACCGGGTTGTCTTCCACCACCAGCAGGCGCAGCCCTTGCAGGGGTCGGGTTTGCCGTGGCGCGCTGTCGCTGGCCAACGGGGCTGCGGGCAGGCGCTGGGCCAGCACCGCGTCGAACACCATGCTGCGGGTGAAGGGCTTGATCAGGAAGGCGCCGACGCGGGCCACCTCGGCTTCGCTGCGGCCTTCCAGCATGTCTTGCGGGTTGGCGGTGATCATCACCACCATTGGGCCGCCCAGTTGCCGCAGGCGTTCGGCGGCGGTCCAGCCGTCGAGTCCGGGTTGCAGCCAGTCCACCAGGATGACGTCGAACGAGTGACCACTCTGCTGGGCCTCGGCCGCCAGTCGCAGGCCGGCATCGGCGTCGGGGGCGGTGGTGGTGGACCAGCCCAGCTCCTCCAGCATGCGCACCAGCACCGTCCGGGTGGCGGCGTTCGGCTCAATCACCAGCGTGTGCAGCGCGTTCAGGCTGGGGTGTTCGTCTTGTCGGGTGGGGCTGTCGGTCTCGGGCAGCTCGAACGGCAGTTCGAAGTGGAAGCAGCTGCCCACCCCCAATTCGCTGCTGAGCAGGAGCTGACCGCCCATCATGTCCACCAGGCGCCGGCTGATCGACAGGCCCAGGCCGGTGCCGCCAAAGCGCCGCGCGGTGGAGGCGTCCGCCTGCGAGAAACCTTCAAACACCTGCGTCTGTTGCGCTGGTGTCATGCCGATGCCGGTGTCGCACACCTCGAACCGCAGCCGCGCTTGATGTGGCGGCGCGGCGTCGTCGTGCCGAACTTGAACCCGCAGTCGAACCTCGCCTTCGGGCGTGAATTTGATGGCGTTGCCCGCGAGGTTGATCAGCACCTGCTTGAGCCGCAGCGCATCGCCCACGATGACTTTGGGCAGCTGCGGATCGAGTTCGAACAGCAGTTCGATCCGCTTGTGCCCCAGGTTGTTGACCATGATGTGGGCCAGCTCGCGCAGCAACTGGTCGAGCGCCATGGGCTGGGGGTCGAGCGCCAGCTTGCCGGCCTCGACCTTGGAGAAATCCAGGATGTCGTTGAGGATGCCCAGCAGCGAGCGGGCGGCTTCCTCCGTCTTGTCGGCGTAGTCGGCTTGCCGGGGTTGCAGGCCGGTGCTTTTGAGCAACTTCAGCATGCCCATGATGGCGTTCATGGGGGTGCGGATTTCGTGGCTCATGTTGGCCAGGAACTGGCTCTTGCTGCGCGAAGAGCCTTCGGCCTTTTGCGCCGCGTCGCGCAGGTCGGCGGTCAGCCGGTCGAGCTGCACAAACGCCTTGCGCACCGACTGCATCTGCTGCAACAGCAGGGTCACGAACAGCACCACCGCCAGCGCCAGCACCACGATCAAGAGGGCCAGTTGCTCGTACACCGCCAGGCTTTCGCTGCGTTGCTGGGCGCTGGTGATGCCCCGGAAAGCCACCACTTCCAGCAGCATCTTCTCGGCGGTCAGGCGCAAATCTTCCGACAGCAATTGGAGTTCGCTTTGCCGCGCCAGTGCGTCGGTGGGGCCCGTCCGCATGATCTCGTCCATGCGGTGGATCAGCCGGGTCACCTCGTTGCGGTGGCGGCGCACGATGTCGTATTCCGACACCATGTTGCTCAGGCTGGACCCTTCCAGGCTGACCAGCCGGCTGTACAGGATCTCAAACCGCATTTCCACGTCGGCCCATTCCGGGGGCGGTTGGCCGGGCAGCAGCGGTTCGCGGCTGGCGAACCGCTCGAAGGTGTGGATGTAGCGGCTGTTTTCCCGCTCCAGCTGGTATGCCACCCACATACCGCTGTCATGCGCGGCGGTGGCGATTTCATCCGATCGCCGCTGCAACTCGGCCAGCAGGTACAGGCAACCAATCACCAGCGCCGCTGCAGACACCGGCAGCACCACGAACGCCAGCCGAAACCACCGTCCCGGGCGTTTCAGCACCGCGCGCGAGACCGTTTCATCGGGGGTGGGCGCCGGCTGGGTCAAACCCTCACTCCACGTGGATGGTTTTGATCTGCCAGATCGAGCGGTTGAAATACGCTTCTGTTTTCAGCGCCGGATCGTCATCGAAAGGATAAATAAGGAACAGCGGCCCTTTGTCGCGCACCCGCATGCGCTCGCCATTAAGGCGGGTCGCCAGCACCACGCCGTGCTGGCGCAGGTCTTGCACCGGCACGCGCACTTTGTAGTCGTTCAGCGCGGTGATCATCAACGTCTGCCCGGTGGCGCCCACCGCGTCCAGAAACCCGGTGCCCGTGGGGCCGGTGAAGGCCACCACGCCGCTGTGCCAGGGCGTGGCGGTGCGCAGGGTGCGTTGCGGCAGTGCTTCCAGCATGTCCAGGTCGAACACGGCGGATTTGTCGCGGTTGGTGTGCCGGATGGCCCCCGTCACCGTCAAGACCACGGGGCCCGCAGGCCGTGCCAAGGCCGTTTGGCCCCAGGCTGAGACCACAGGGAGGGACAGCAAGCTGCCCAACAACAGGCGTCGGTGCCGGTTCATGGTGGTGATTTCCCTTGTGGCTCGTTATGTGTGAAAACATGATAGCGCACAAATTCCCCGGTGGCCCCGGTGGCGTGCAGGCCATTGCCGCCCTGGCGGCGGGTGTTGGGCGCCAAGGCCATAATCGAGGCTCGCCCGCATGCCCTCCACCGTTGTTCAAATGCCTTCTTCACCTCCCGCCATGGTCGCTCCCGACCGCGACACGTTCCGCGCGGCGCTCGGGCGCTTTGCCACGGGTGTGACCATCGTCACCGCCCGGGCCGACGACGGCACGTTGGTGGGCCTGACGGCCAACTCCTTCAATTCGGTGTCCCTGGCACCGCCGCTGGTGTTGTGGAGCTTGTCGCAGCAGTCGCAGTCGTTGCCGGTGTTCCATTCGGGCAGCCACTACGCCATTCACGTGCTGGGCGCGCACCAGCGCGAACTGGCGCAACGCTTTGCCACCCGCGGCGTGGACCGGTGGGAAGGCGTGCCTTACCAGTTGGGGGCCAGTGGCGCGCCCTTGCTGCAGGGCGCGGTGGCGGTGTTTGAATGCTTCAACCGCAGCCAGTACGTTGAGGGCGACCACATCATCTTCGTCGGCGAGGTGGAGCGTTGCAGCCACCGCACCGATGTGTCGCCGTTGCTCTACCACGGCGGGCGCTTCTACACCGAGCACCCGCTCTGAAGCGGCCCGGCTTCAGGCCAGGTTGACGGCCTCGAACACTGGGTGCAACTCGTCCACCCAGTGTTCCAGTTCGGCCTCGCCCACTTGCAAATGGGCCAGGCACGCAGCGCCGTGGCGTGCCCAGTCGGCCGGGTCGTTCACCGCCTCGTGCAGTTGCACCAGGCGCTCGGCCATCAAACCCATGGCCACCAGGTGGCGCACCGTGTCGCTGAAGCGCGCATCGTCCAGGCTGGTGAAGTCGTGGTGCAGGCGGATCGCCATCGCCACTGCGTCGGGCAAGCGCCAGGTGCGCGCCACGATGGCCCCCACCACCGCGTGGTCGGTTCGGTGGTTGGCGTTTTCGGTCTGGGTGAAGGTGCGGTCTTTCCGGGCCAGTGCTTCGGTGATGGTGCTGCCGTAGCCTTTGACGCCGCGCAGCATCACCGGCATGCCGACGTGGCAGAACAGCCCGAAGCTGTACGCCAGCCCGGGGTCCATGCCGTAGAGCTGGTGACCAATGTGTTCGCAGGCCAACGCGCGGCGGGTGGACGTTTCCCAGAAATGCGCCAGCAGCGGGGACTGGACGTTGAGCGCCTGCCGGCTCAGGAAGCCGGTCAACAGTTGCACCGAGGCGCGCACGCCCATCACCGTCAGCGCCTGGCCCACGGTGTGCACCGGCTGGTTCAGCGCGTACAGGGCGCTGTTGGCCTGGCGGATCAAGGCCGCTGCCATGGCCACGTCGGCGCTCGCGATGCGGTCGATGGCGGTGAGGTCGGGCTCGCCGTGGGCGGTGGCTTCCTGCAACTGGCGCAGCAGTTCCGGGCAAGGGGGGATGACGATATCGCGGACGGCGCCACGGCGTTGCGCGTGGTCCAGTTCGTCGTGGAGATGCTGTGTCACGGTGGAAGCTCAAAGGGCAGAACCCACATTGTGCACGCGGGCCGGTTATCACCTGCGCGACGTCGGGTCTGGTACGCGGCTTGCAACAGCGCCGGGCGCACAGGCAGAATCTCGCCACCATTCAACCATCAAGGAGTGAGGACCCATGTTCCAGTGGACAGAAAAATCCGACGCGGCGTTGCAAGCCGGCGGCGTCATCGGGCCCGACGAGCGCCTGCCCTGGCCGCAAACCGCGGTGATGGGCGTGCAACACCTGATCGCCATGTTCGGCGCCACGGTGCTGGCCCCCATTCTCATGGGGTTCGACGCCAACGTCGCCATTTTGATGAGCGGCATCGGCACCCTGATCTTCTTTGTCATGACCGGCGGCAAGGTGCCCAGCTACCTGGGTTCCAGCTTCGCCTTCATCGGTGTGGTGATCGCGGCCAGCGGCTACGCGGGGCAGGGGCCGAACGCCAACATCGGTGTGGCGCTGGGCGGCATCATTGCCTGTGGCGCGCTGTACTTCGTGATCGGGGCCATCGTGCAGGCGGTGGGCACCGGCTGGATCGAGCGCTTCATGCCGCCGGTGGTGACCGGCTCGGTGGTGGCGGTCATCGGCCTGAACCTGGCACACATCCCGATCAAGAACATGGCACCGACCGATTTTGACGCCTGGATGCAGGGCATCACCTTCGTGAGCGTGGCGCTGGTGGCGGTGTTCACCAGCGGCATGGTGCAGCGCCTGCTCATCTTGATGGGCCTGATCGTGGCCAGCGTGATCTACGCGGTGCTGACCAACGGCCTGGGCATGGGCAAACCCCTGGACCTGAGCGGCATTGCCAACGCGGCCTGGATCGGCCTGCCCAATTTCAGTGCGCCGGTGTTCAGCGCGAATGCGATGCTGCTGATCGCGCCGGTGGCGATCATTCTGGTGGCCGAAAACCTGGGGCACATCAAGGCCGTGACGGCCATGACCGGCAAGAACCTGGACGTGTACATGGGCCGAGCCTTCATGGGCGATGGCGTGGCGACCATGGTGGCCGGCAGCGCGGGCGGCACGGGCGTGACCACCTATGCCGAGAACATCGGCGTCATGGCCGCCACCAAAATCTATTCCACCGCCATTTTCCTGGTGGCCGGTGTGATGGCCATCGTGCTGGGTTTCAGCCCCAAGTTTGGCGCGGTCATCCAGGCCATTCCGCTGGCCGTCATGGGTGGCGTGTCCATCGTGGTGTTCGGCTTGATCGCGATCGCCGGCGCCAAGATCTGGGTCGACAACAAGGTGGACTTTTCCAACAACAAGAACCTGCTGGTGGCGGCCATCACGCTGGTGCTGGGCACCGGCGACTACACCTTGCAGTTCGGCGAGTTCGCGGTGGGTGGCCCTGCCACCGCCACCTTTGGTGCGATTTTGCTGCACGCGTTGCTGAACCGCCGCTGATCGACCCGCGCGTGACAAAGTGGGTGGGGCGGGTTTAGACTGAGGCCAGTTTTGTTTGAACCTGCCCCATGAACAACGTTGCCAACACCGCCATGTCCGGCTTGCAAACGGCGCAGTTGCGCTTGAACGCGGCGGCCAACAACGTGGCCAACGCGCAGACCGAGGGCTATCGGCGCGACGTGGTGCGCGCAGAGCCGCAGGCCCAGGGCGGCGTGCAAGCCCGGGTGGAGAAGTTGCCCGAGCCCGGCAGCGACGTGACCGCAGACTTGGTGGCTCAAAAGTCGGCCACTTACGCCTTCAAGGCGAACGCTCAGATGCTGAAAACCGCGGACGAGACGCTGGGCCGCTTGCTGGACACCCAAGCCTGACCGGCCACACGCTGCGCCGAGGCAAAAAAATCGCCGGCATGAGCCGGCGATGGAATTTGCATCTCTGGAGGACGCTGGAATGTGTTGTTCGGGTTTGGTGTGTCTCCTCGGTCCTCTCGCTAAGTAGCAACCCGTAGGTTACTGCGAGTGGATGCATTGTAGTGATGTGCACCTTTACGGGGCATAGGGATTTACCCGGGTCATTCGTTAAGCCGCGGCAAGCTGACGTTCAGACTCCGTTCAGCATCCAGCGCGCGGCTTTCTCGGCCATCATCAACGTTGGGCTGTTGGTGTTGCCGCTGGTGATGGTGGGCATGGCGCCAGCGTCCACCACGCGCAAGCCCTGCACCCGCCCTTGCGGGCCGCCGGCTGGGTCGCGCAGCCGGAAGTGACTGTCCAGCACCGCGTTCGGGTCGCCGTCTCGGCCCATGGCGGTGGTGCCCACCGGATGGAAGATGGTGGTGGCGATGTCGCCGGCCAGTTGGGCCAGTTCCGCGTCGGTCTGGTATTGCGGGCCCGGTTTGAATTCTTCGGGTTGGTAGCGCGCCAGCGCCGGCTGCGCCACGATGCGTCGCGTCAGGCGCAGGCTCTGCGCGGCGATCTGTCGGTCGTCTTCGGTGGAGAGGTAGCGCGGCGCGATGGCGGGCGCGTCCTCGAACCGGGCGCTGCGGATTTGCACCGTACCCCGGCTGGTGGGGTTGAGGTTGCACACGCTGGCGGTGAAGGCTGGGAAGGGGTGCAGCGGCTCGCCGAAGGCGTCCAGGCTCAGCGGCTGCACGTGGTATTCCAAGTTGGGCCAGGCCTGGTCCGGGCTGCTGCGGGTGAAGGCACCCAGCTGGCTGGGCGCCATGCTCATGGGGCCGGAGCGCTTCAGCGCGTATTCCAGGCCGATCATGGCTTTGCCCCACAGGCTGTTGGCCAGGGTGTTCAAGGTTTTGGCGCCCTGCACCTTGAACACCGCACGGATTTGCAGGTGGTCTTGCAGGTTGCTGCCCACGCCCGGCAAGTCCACCAGCGGGGCGATGCCGTGCTGTTGCAGCAACCCGCCCGGCCCGATGCCGGACAACTGCAGAATCTGCGGCGAGCCCACCGCGCCCGCGCTCAGCACCACTTCGCGCGTGGCGGTCACCTGGTGTGCTTGGCCATCGCGCACCACCTCGGCGCCGGTGCAGCGCCACTCGCCGTTGGGCTGGCGCTGCAGGGTGAGGCGTTTCACTTGGGCGCCGGTCCACACCGTCAGGTTGGGCCGCTGGCGCACAGGCCGCAAAAAGGCCTTGGCCGCGTTCCAGCGCCACCCGGCTTTCTGGTTGACTTCAAAGTAGCCCACGCCCTCGTTGGTGCCGTGGTTGAAGTCCGCCGTGGCGGGGATGCCCGCTTGCTGGGCGGCCTGGGCGAACGCATCCAGAATGTCCCAGCGCAGGCGTTGCTTTTCCACCCGCCATTCGCCGGTGCTGCCCGCCCGCCCGTGGCCGTGCAGGGCGGCAAACGCCGGATCGCTCTGGCCATCTCGCTCGGGGTCCAGGCGGTAATGGTCCTCGTGCGCCATGAAGTCGGGCAGGCAGTGGGCCCAGCGCCAGGCATCGTCGCCCGTCAGTTGGGCCCACTGGTCGTAGTCGCGGCTTTGCCCCCGCATGTAAATCATGCCGTTGATGCTGCTGCAGCCCCCCAGCGTGCGGCCACGCGGGTACCGCAGGCGGCGGCCATTCAGCCCCGGGTCGGCCTCGGTCTGGTACAGCCAGTCGGTGCGCGGGTTGCCAATGCAATACAGGTAGCCCACGGGGATGTGAATCCAGGGGTAGTTGTCGGGCGGGCCGGCTTCCAGCAACAGCACGCGTCGGTTGGGGTCTGCACTCAGGCGGTTGGCCAGCAGGCAGCCGGCAGTGCCTGCACCGATGACGATGTGATCGAAGGTGGGGGAAGTCATGTCTCGTCTAAGCCCGTTGTATGTGTTGTGGGGCACTTTACTTATAAGGCCGCTGTTTGACCAATGAGATTTTTGGCTGTTGGATATAAGCAGGTTTAATATGAAGCCATGGACATTGCTGCTTTCAAAGTGTTTGCCGCCGTCGCGCGTGAGGGCAACCTGTCGCGCGCGGCCGAGCGGCTGCACCTGACGCAACCCGCCGTCAGCCTGCAGGTGAAGGCCTTGCAAGAGCGATTGAACTTGCGTCTGTTTGAGCGAACCCCGCGCGGGATGCGCCTGACGCCCGATGGTGCCGCGCTCTTACCCCTGGCAGACAAGGTGCTGGAGGCGCAACGCGAGTTTGTGGGGGCGGCGCAGCGGATGCATTCCCAGGTGCGCGGCACGCTGGGCATCGGCACCATTCTGGACCCGGAGTTCACCCGCTTGGGCGCGTTCCTGAAAGCGCTGGTGGAATCAGCCCCGCACCTGCAAACCGTGCTGCGACAGGGCATGAGCGGCGAGGTGCTGGCCCGGTTGGAGGCGGGCGAACTGGACGTGGGTTTTTACCTGGGCGACCCGAACGAGGGCCGGGTGGGCGCGCCGTTCAAGGTGCGCGCCCTGACGCCTTTCACCTACCGGGTGCTGGCGCCAGCGGGCTGGGGGCCGCAGGTGTTGGGGCAGGACTGGCACGGTTTGGCCAGTTTGCCATGGATCGAGACGCCCGCCGTGTCTGCCCACCACCGCCTGTTGCGCCGTGTGTTGCAACCCTTGGGGCTGGCGGTTCGCCGCGTGGCCCAGGTGGACCAGGAAGCGTCGATGCTGGACCTGGTGCGATCAGGGGTGGGCTTGAGCCTGGTGCGCGATTCGGTCGCCATCCGCGAGGCCCAGGCGCGCGGCCTGGTGGTGGCCGACCGGGTGGCGCTGGATTGTGTGCTCAGCTTTGTGTGCTTGAGCGACCGGGCGCAAGAGCCGGCCATTGGAGCAGCGTGGGGGGCGCTGGAGGGGGTTTGGGGGTGATTACCCAATCAACGCCGCCCACCACCCCCACCGTTACCTCCGCCGCCGTTGCCGCCGCCATTACCGTTACCCCGGCCGCCTTCGCCGCTGTTACCCCGATTGCCCATACTTTGTTCTGAGGCCGCGGTGTCTTGGCGTTCGGCCCTGCGGTCCTGGTTGGCCGCGCTCACGGCGCTGCCAAGGTTGAAGCCCAGCGCGTTGGCGATCGCGCCCCAACCCCAGCCGTCGTCTCGTTTGGCTTGGACGTCGGCGGTGGTGGTGGGTAGGCCAGCTTTGTTGGCGATGGTTTCGGTGAACTTGGTGCTGGCCGTGGGGTTGGTGCTGTCCGGCTCGGTGGTTTGTGCGGAGACGGCGGTGACGGCGCTCAGCATGGCGGCTGCTGTCAGGGCTATCGATGCACAACGAAGTTTGGTGTTCATGGCTGATCCTTATCAAACCCAAAGAGTTATATAAGTGTGCAACCAATGTCGGTGTTTGGCTACCCGCAGTGTGTAACCAAATCCAACTATCAACCGACCCAGATGGCCCGGAAGTCGTTCACGTTGGTCAATGTCGGGCCTGTCACCACCGCATCGCCCAGCGCCTCGAAGAAACCGTGCCCATCGTTGTTGGCCAAGCTGTCTTTGGGCCGCAGGCCCAGCGCCCAGGCACGCTCCAGGGTGTCGGGTGTGGCGATGGCGCCGGCAATTTCTTCCTGCCCGTCCACGCCGTCGGTGTCGCCCATTAGGACGTGGATGCGTGGGTTACCCCCCACGGTCAGCGCCAACGACAGCAGGCATTCCACGTTGCGCCCGCCGCGGCCCTGACCGCGCACGGTGACGGTGGTTTCGCCGCCCGACAGCAGCACGCACGGTGCGGTGAACGGTTGGCCGTGTCGCGCCACCTGCAGTGCCAGGCCGCCCAGCACCTTGCCCACGTCGCGGGCTTCACCTTCCAGCGCGTCGCCCAGGATGTGGGCGGTCACGCCGGCTTCGCGCGCCACCTGGGCTGCGGCTTCCAGTGCCATTTGCGGGGTGGCCACCATGCGCACTTCGGCGCGTTCCAGGCGCGGGTCGCCGGGCTTGATGGATTCACCGCGGCCGCTGGTCAGCACCTCCAGCACCGGGGCGGGCAGGTCGATGCCGTAGCGTTGGACGATGGCCAGCGCGTCGCCGCAGGTGGTGGGGTCGGCCACCGTGGGGCCGGAGGCGATGTCCATGGGGTGGTCGCCCGGCACGTCGGACAGCAGCAGCGTGACGACGCGCGCCGGGTGGCAGGCCGCCGCCAGCCGACCGCCCTTGATGGCCGACAGGTGGCGGCGCACGCAGTTCATTTCGCTGATGGTGGCGCCGCTGGCCAGCAGCGCGCGGTTCACCGCCTGCTTGTCGGCCAGGGTCAGCCCATCCAGCGGCAGCGGCAACAGCGACGAGCCGCCGCCCGAG